>Ga0247609_10000709_pt1 | contig 43794 bp, 50 predicted proteins | sample 172DNAGHGlowgp2_FD_193487 | JGI IMG/M metagenome (GOLD analysis project Ga0247609, IMG submission 193487) | Sheep rumen microbial communities from Palmerston North, Manawatu-Wanganui, New Zealand - 1728 DNA GHGlow gp2 | ecosystem: Host-associated > Mammals > Digestive system > Stomach > Rumen ... | reverse complement strand
ATAGTACCGGATTTGTATAGATTGGTCTATGGTGTAATGGTAACACGGAAGATTTTGGTCCTTCTGTTCTGGGTTCGAATCCCGGTAGACCAACATTTTTAAGTTGGATTATTAATGAGAGTAATGAAGTTATATAATATCGGCCGTATGTATATAATGGAGTATGGTAGTTTTTATGAAAGCGGATTTTCTATATAGCTCAGTAAGGAAGAGCGCTTGTTCAAGAGGTCTCCGGTTCGAATCCGGGTATAGAAACAAAAATAGATTTTTGGTTATGTGAAGCAGATTGGATGTGCTACCAGGTCACTGCTGAAAACGTTAGAAAGTTTCTTGATAAAGTTAAACTGAGGAAGTAAGTTACCCTGGGCTACGTTGGTTCGAATCCAACCATAATCACAAAAATAATTTAGAAATAAAATAAAATTTTTTGAATTATATTTGAAATTTTGAAATTTATTTCTATATTATATATGTAAAACGAAAACAAAAACTTCGAATTACATTTGAGTTCTTTGACATATTGATACAACAAACATAGAAACTGATATGGAAGAGGAGTGGTGAAAAACCCCTGCCAATGAGATGCCAAGCACCTTAACGGTATAGTTCAGTAAATATATGTAGTAATGCAAACAGAATTTCCTTATCAATCTGGTCTTATAGTTATAATGGTAGAACTCCGGTTTAGTAATCCGGTGGTATGAGTTCGAATCTCATTGGGACCTCAATATGAATGCCTTCGATGTAAGTTGGAAGACTACTTAATAAGTTGGAATAACATTCATAATTTTGGCTGAGAAAATACTGTAGGAGTAGATTGAAATAAGTATTAACCGATACGGAATAATATTTTCAATGAAGCCATTTTTAACATGGGTCAAACAGATAAGCGGCAGTTGGAGGTCTGGAGGCTACCAACCGTTTGTACAGAATATGGTCTGCCGGCGAAAGTACTCGGAAACAGGTGGTGCTGTCGACGAAATTGTTCACCTTTAGAGTTCAATTCTCTAATGACTCTCAAACAAAGATGTAGATGTCCACAGTCGCATTGCTCTAAACTTTGAAGGACATGGAATAAACATCCTCACCAAGACTAAAAAGTTCAAGGAATACAGCCAAATACCGGTCATGACTGCTTTCCTTATCCGGAAGTTTGAATGAGTATTGACAGAAGGTAGGAATAGGTGATCCTACTACATCTTTACTTTTACTTATCTATAGTTTAATATGTATAGAACGCTCCCATCTAAACGTCTTTGAAACGCATTTGGTGTAGAAACCCTGGTTAACAATCCGGATGATAAGTAATTTGCTCTGTTAGCTTCAATTGGTAGAGCGCCGCACTTGTAATGCGGATGTTATCGGTTCGAGTCCGGTACGGAGCTCATGCTTCATTTTCCAGTTTTGATTGCTTTGGTTCGCAAAATTTAAAAGGAATGGCTAAACTGGAGTACGGGGTTTGTGGTGTAATTGGCTAACACACCTCCCTTGCAAGGAGGAGTTCAGGGTTCAAGTCCCTCATTCTCCACAAGTTGGTTGAATGACTATCGAGATATCCACCCGGTGTTCATCTCGTTAAATAATGTTCCGGGTTCCAGCTCTCATAGCTCAGCGGTAGAGCAGTAGACTGTTAATCTATTGGTCGTAGGTTCGAATCCTTCTGGGAGCGCAATATTAAGTAAATCGTCGAGGCGAGTGCTATTGAACAACTTCTATACTTAAAGAGTAGTTTCCGTCGATGCGGACAATGGAAGATAAGTAATGAAATTTGATCCTTACTTAATATAATTTGGGAGTATAGCTTTTAACGGTTAGAGCGGCGGCCTGTTAAGCCGATGGTTGTGGGTTCGAATCCCTCTGCTCCCGCAAATCAATTTCAGGATGGGTTATTGAAGAAATCCTAAAACTTTACAGAACATTTGCAATAACTGTAAAGAGGTCGAAAGACAATATGAGAGTAAGATGGAACAATAACAAAGGTTGTGACAAAAAGCTTGGGAGGTGATTATGTCAAAGGATGAAGTTTCTAATAAGTGTCCCTAATGAAACTTGTGTAGAATTGATTTTTATAATTGGGAGTATAGCTTTTAACGGTTAGAGCGGTGGCCTGTTAAGCCAATGGTTGTGGGTTCGAATCCCTCTGCTCCCGCGAACATGGCTAATTCGATATGCATTGAAAACTTTCTGCTGCAACATGGAAATGTAGAGTAAATGTTGAGGATTAACAAATCATGATAGGTTGCAGATATCATTTATTATTTGGTGTAACGGTAGCATTCCGGCTTGTCAGCCGGCGGAAAGGTTCGAATCCTTGATAATAGCAACGACTGTAAAAATCCTGGGAGCTCAAGGTCAGGGAAAGGTAGATACCTGAGCATATCCCAAACGGCTGGTTGATTTAAATCCCAGACCGGTGCTGAACTCTCTACCGCCAATACAGTTCTCAATTATCTGTGAAATTGAATATTGGTCTCTGGGTCTGCTTGGGGTGGACGTCTCCCTGTCACGGAGTACAACCAGACGGGTTCGAATCCCGTAGGGACCGCTAAATGTATTTATCAGGTCGGAGCAAATCGATGGACTTCTGAGTAGTAGGGTTACATCTACGGGTTACGGTGAAAAGAAGTGAAGAAGAGCGATGGTGGTACAGTTATATGAGAAGTTGCAAATTCGCCATATTACCGAGGCCGTAGGATAGCACAACGAACCGTATCGTGGATGGCTAGGTGGGTAAATGCATTTAATTTGCCAGTGTAACGGCAGCGGTCTGTAAAACCGTCCCACGTCAACAAATAGTTCGTATTGGCCTTCGTGGTAAGTAGGTTCGAGTCCTACCACTGGCACATTGGGTCTTTTCTGTTTCACCCCTGAAGGTAGGTAACCGATGAAGGGCTTAGCCACCCTAATTTATATTAGGACTATACGTATATATCGGGTAGGTAACTTTGAAGTAAACAGACACTGGTCTCATGGTTGAATGGCTACAATCGCCGGCCTGTCACGTCGGAGGTACGGGTTCGAATCCCGTTGGGACCGCCAAAGATATTTTATGATGCAGTGGATACGAATACAAAGGCCACGTATTTGTCAGACATGAGGAAACTTCCAAGCCTTTCGCGTTGGTTCGAATCCAACTAAAATATCTTCTTAAATCAAAAAATTATAAAATATAAGTTGAAATTAGATAGTTGGTAAACTTAATTAAAGCACATAAAATGATGGTTAGTTAACAACTTGAAAATGTTCCAATGCGCAGATGCACACTGCGTACCTAATAACTATCTTGCTCATGAGGATTTCAACTTAAATGCCCCGATGGCGGAATGGTCTACGCAGCGGACTTAAAATTCGTCCTTAATTGGGTGTGGGTTCGAATCCCACTCGGGGTACAAAATGAAATAATTTTTACATAAATATAATTGAAATAATAATATTTATTACTATTTTATATTTGTAATTATTATAAATAAAACAACAATACGTTCTTTGACATATTGGTACAATAAATGATGCCTGGATGGCGGAATTGGTAGACGCCTCAGACTTAAAATCTGATGTCCAGCAATGGGCGTGCGGGTTCAAGTCCCGCTCCAGGTACTAATGGGCCTGTAGCTCAGATGGTTAGAGCAGTTGACTCATAATCAAAAGGTCGCGGGTTCAATTCCTGCCTGGCCCACATTGTATAACGTATGGAAGAGCGTTATATAATTTTTTATGGAAGAATGGAGATGATATGGATTAGTTAGTTCGTGATGAATAAACTAATCATTGGGAATTTACCTACCCCATTATAGTAGGGAGATAAATCTATTCTTGATTTATCTATGGTTGAATCTAAACTAATCCAATGGAAAGGTCCAAAAATAAGTTTAGCCGGTTGTGGAATTCCGGTTTAATTCCACATTTTGGGGTCGTGACCGGAGATGGCATCGGGGCTGACTGTAAATCAGCTGCATCGCGCACGGGGAGTTCGAGTCTCTCAGGCCCCACAAACATTAACTAAATAAATTATAAGAAATATGAAACAACTTAAACGAAAACGTTAGTTGTGTATGTTTCCTTAGAGCAATTAGTCCTAACAATTAACTAATAAGAAGCATGCACGTAAAATCAAAATAATTGTTAAAATTTGAATTTATAAACATGCTCTCTTAGCTCAGTTGGTTAGAGCTGCTGCCTTTTAAGCAGAGGGGCCTGGGTTCGAGTCCCAGAGGGAGTACAGGTATATGCCTGTATAGCTCAGTTGGTTAGAGTACGTGACTTTTAATCTCGGGGTCCTGGGTTCGAATCCCAGTGCAGGTACTAATTGCATTCATGGCGTTAATGGTAGCGTAGCAGACTTTTAATCTGTCAGGTCTGGGTTCGAATCCCAGTGGATGCACAATTTGAAAGTTTGCTCTCATGGCGTTAATGGTAGCGTAGCAGACTCTTAATCTGTCAGGTCTCGGTTCGAATCCGGGTGGGAGCACTTAATTGAGGTTTTGTATATTACCTTAGCAACAAATATACCGTTATATTCTAAGTGGTTTTGTAATTTTATATATTTAGTTTTTTACTCCGAGTATAACGTAATGGACAAAAAACAAGGAAATATATATTAGTTAACTCACGGTTGCTGAATGGTATCAGCAGTACAACCTATAATAGAGGCGAATGATTATATAAATAATAGAGAAATATAATCATAATTATTAGCAATTTGTTTAACGTGTTAAGAAAATAACATTTTTGCTATTTAGTAAATTAAATATTATAGACAATATTATGGAGGTTCGAATCCTCCCGTGAGTTCAATAATCTAATCGAGGTCAGAATCTAAAAATTCTGAAGGGGAAGAGGCAGGTCAAAAAAATGGAGGTGAGAAACCTTCTCGCAGAAGAAGACGTTCAGTCGTGACCAGTAGGAGCTGATATGTAAGACGTTACTGAAATGGGTCAGCTGTGTAGATTAGATTATAAATGGGGACATCATATAGTGGTTGAGTATGCGACCCTTACAAGGTCGTCACCCCAGTTCGAATCTGGGTGGCCCCACAATTGCATGCCATGCAAAAACTTGTAGAGAAATTTATAGCTACGGTTGGCAATGAAGTAGTTCGAAATGCTTCGCCTATCTACAAGTCTTAGTTATTGAATATGATAAACGGTAGAAGTCCGTAATCGGGACCCTGAGCTAATTACTCTGGTGAAAAGATAGATTGATGATCCTATACAAAAAGATAACAAAGTTAAAACCGAAGCTTTTAAATGCCTCTGTAGCTTAGCTGGTTAAAGCTGATGCCTCTTAAGCATAGGAGCGTGGGTTCGAATCCCACCGGAGGTACACAATATGCCCTTTTGGCGGAATTGGTATACGCACTAGACTAAGGATCTAGCTCTTCGGAGGTGTGGGTTCGAGTCCCACAGAGGGCACAAGGTTACAATAATTAATCGAGTTTATCTTAGGGGTAAAATCCCGCTCCTTACGATGCAGCGTTTTCATTTCGGTAAAATTCCGATATGGGAGTCAATAGATAAATGAGATTTGCGCTCATAGCTCAGTTGGTAGAGCAACGGGCTTTTAATCCGTGGGTCCTGGGTTCGAGTCCCAGTGGGCGTACAATATTGTAAAAGGAAAGTGGGTATAAAGTAGGAATATCACTTTGAATATTAACAATGGTTCTAAAAGTCAACTCGACTCCGCATGCGGGCCGTAGCCAAAGGTTCCAGGTATTTAGGACACCCACAGTTGTTAATAACAATATAATATGGGTCCTTAGTTTAAAAAGAGCAAAACAGCAGACTCCAAACCTGCACGATGAGAGTTCGAATCTTTCAGGACCTGCAAAATAATATCGCGACTTGGTAGCAGTTGGTAGCTCGTCAGGCTCATAACCTGAAGGTCCCTGGTTCGAATCCAGGAGTCGCAACTCCGAGCCCGTAATAGGGACACGAACTGACGTAAGTAGAATGATAGTTAAAATGAATTGGGAGGATTAGTAAGCCGGTAAATTAACTAGACTATCAACCAAAGCCGAACGACTCTTAACCAATTCTATGGAGAATTTATCAGGTTGTCTCCATAATTTAGGGACGTAACCCCTCACTCTTATAAAGTGTCGAAAGGGTAATTGGTTGCATGCGGGTTCAACCCCCGTCGTCCCCACGAAAGGTTATAAGTAAGGTTTGCAGACGTTACCAGCTTATAATAAAATCTGCTTTAATGCCTCTGTAGCTCGAAGGTCGAGCAGCTGACTGTTAATCAGTAGGTGTGGGTTCGATTCCCTCCAGAGGCGCAATATTCTTGCAAGAATCGGAGTTTGGTGTAAATGGCAAGCACACGTGATGGCGCGTCCGTGGTAAGGTTCGAATCCTTGGCTCCAACAATAACTTTTCAGCGTCCGAGTGGAACGGATAAATTTCTAAATTGATGTGCCGGCAGGCTATGTTAAGACTTAGATTAAGGCTTTACTTATCGACGGGTAAGCAATCTTAAAATTAGTAATTAACAGCATCATGAAATAAACAAGGTTAAAGGTCAAGCAAGCCCGGGATAAAGTGAGGAACTAAGTTACTTGTTTTTGAAATAACCACGGTGGGAAGATTACCCCACAAATATTGGGTTCGACTCCCATGGCCGCTACAAAACTACCTCTTAGCTCAGTTGGTAGAGCAACGTAAATGTTTTTATACTTTAGTCGCTGTTACTCCTTTGGATGTTGTAGGTTAGAGTTACTTCATTATTTGGCTGTTAACCCGTGGGTCGGGGGTTCGAGTCCCTCAGAGGTAGCAATTTGGGATGTAGGTCAAACGGTTAAGATGTCTGCCTGTCACGCAGCACGGAGCGGGTTCAACTCCCGTACGTCCCGCAAAAATATTTCCAATCAAATTGAAACAATTTAATATTGCCTATACTATTGATGATAATGATGAGCAATTAGAAATGCTCAGAATGTCTATTGAAACACTTTTGAAATTTAATAAAGTAGATAATATTTTCATTATGTATTTTTATGTTGATGAAAATAAAATTAGACAAAAATTATCTAATTTAGATGTTAATATTGAATATTTTAATTTTGATATATCATTAGTTGATAAATATTTTCCTCAATTAAAAAATGCTTGTAATGGGCATTTAAGATATCCTTCATTAGCTAGATGGTGGATTACAAAAATAATTCCTTATGATTATTTTTGGTATATAGATACAGATATTCTTTTTAATGCTAATATTAGAGATGAATTTTTAAAATATCAAGAAGGAAAATTATTTTTCGGTTTTAATAGAAAATGGTATAAAAGAATTGTTCAACTTATATCTGCTGAAAATTTTAGAAAAAGAAGATATTTAAATGTTAAAGATTTAAATGCTGGAATATTGTTTATTGATGCCAAACAATTTAATGATATGAATTTATTTGATGTCATTTTGAAATATTATAAAGAAAATTCAAAAGATATTAAATTTGTAAATCAATCTGGATATAATTATCTTTTTAATAAATTTAAAGATAAATGTACTATTAAAATAGAAAATAATATAAATATCCATTCATTTATAGATTATCCGGAAATTTTTGAAAGACAAATTAAATCAATCAAAATATTTCATTGTAATGGTAAAAATAAAGAAAATTTTATTCCTACTTATAAAATAATTATGGCTAAATAACTATTATTAATATATAAAATAAATATCGCGGAGGTGGAGCAATGGTAGCTCATAAGGCTCATAACCTTAAGACGCAGTTCGAATCTGACGTCCGCAACTAAATAAGATTCTAAATAGATCACGTGGAGGCAGACCACCCGACCGGAATAGCTAACCGGAAATATGCATAGAATCTTAAAATTGATATTTTATTGTTGTAGAGGAGAGTTACTTCAAGAAATAATTTAATAAGATCATTTTTTACCAAAACCAACTTTCTTCGCCTGTTACATAAAATATTTGCCGGAATGGGACAGTGGTCGACTCCGCTTGACTTGTAATCATGATCCGTAAGGACACGTCAGTTCGAATCTGACTTCCGGCTCAAAAGTTTTAATAGTGTAAATAAGAGTTACTTCTTTCGCCATGAAAGGGTAGTTTAGTGGTAAAACGTCGGGTTGTAACCGAAGATCGTAGGTTCGAATCCTACTCTATGTACTTTTATTGAAAGTTCTTTATAAACTTGTTTAATGGGTTTGGTAGTTCCCTAGATACTAACCATTTAATTTAAGGATATAAAAACTACCTTATTTGGGCTGTTAGTGATAGTTGGCTAGCACGGGAGCTTTGCAAGCTCTTAGGAAGGGTTCGAGTCCCTTACGGTCCACACGAAACAAACTACTAAGTATGAGACTTATAAAGTTAAGTACTGGAAATTGGCTTTTACGGTTAGTACTTTGAGAACACTGTGAAAGAGAAAACTGGGGTACAGGCTATAAAACTCCGATATCAGAGATGCCCAAGGCTTAAGCACGCGAAGGTCGTGTACAGGAATACCGTAGGTGACGGTGGTACGTCTGCATGGGATATTTTCTTTAATTAGAATTTATTAAACAGTAAGCAATCTTAACCCATACTTAGCAAGTGTATCGTCAATTATATTGTTAATTTGAATGTTTGATAAACTAAATATTGTATATCTATTAGAAGATAACCAAGAACAATTTGATTTATTTAGGATGTCGGTATTATCTCTTTTAAAATTTAATAAAGTTGATAATATTGGCATTATGTATTTTAATTGTGAATTATCAAAAATACAATCTTTTGTAGAATCATTAAATTTAAATACTCATGTAGATTATTTCTTTTTTGATATAGCTTTAGTTGATCAAAATTTTCCTCAAATTAAACATGCAACTAATGGTAGATTAAGATATCCTTCATTAGCTAGATGGTGGATTACTACTTTAGTAACATATGATTGTTTTTGGTATGTAGATACAGATATTCTTTTTAATGCAAATATAAGAAAGAAATTTTTGGATATTCAATCTAATCCAGAAGAATTATTCTATGTATTTAATAGAAAAAATTATCATGTTTGGATAGATAAAAAATCTAGATTATTTTGGGAACATACCCATGAAGCTAATTGTGGAATAATGTATATCAATGTTAAAAAATATAATTCTTTAATTTCATTACAAGAAATATTTGACTATTATAATGAAAATGCCGATAATATATACTATATGAATCAGACATGTTATTATTATTTATTTAATAAATACGGTGCTACAATAGAAATATCTGAATCATTTAATAAAAAACTTACACATACTTTTTATAGATCTAATGAATTAAACATGATTAAAGTTTTTCATTTTACTGGTGCTAATAAAGCAAAAATGTATTCAACTTTTGATTATATTATGAATAAATAACATTAATAATTGGGTTGTCGTATAACGGTTATTACATCAGATTTTGGTCCTGATTATGGAGGTTCGATTCCTCTCGACCCAACATAGAAATTTTGAGAATAGTTCATAACACTGGGATCCGGGTTAGCGTTAGGTCAGCCTGTTGAGACTAAAAACCGTAAGTGGTATAACAAGTAGGTCGGATTTAAATGAGGAACTAAACAGGGCTCTACCAGAAAAATTTCTTGTGATCTTTAAAATCGAGTACAGGCCTCTGAGTAGGGCTGGGGTAAGTAATAAGCAAATGTCGACCTCTTCTTATTATGTTGATTGGATCTAAGAAATAGTCCTCGCCCAGTGAAAGGAGTTGAGTTTCGTGAGAGCTCATAAGGCGCAACGCAACAGGAGGTAAAACCCAATGTGGTAATGCAATCTTCGTAAAGCCGAAGTTTCTCTAGTCCGTAGCTCGCAAATTTACTCGATTTTTTATACGGGATTAGTTTAACGGTAGAATATCGGTCTCCAAAACCGCAGATGTGGGTTCGATTCCTTCATCCCGTGCAAAATTTGTTGTATCAATATGTATTAAAATATTTGAATTTTATATTTTAATTACTATATTAGAACTGTCAATAACTACTATGGTGTAATTTAGCACGGGTACGGTAGAGGTGCAGGTTTAGGTGAAATTCCTAATAGTTATAAAGGTTATTGACAAATTTGGTCCCATGGTACAGAGGTTGTGCCGCTGCTTCTAAACCAGCTGAGGTGGGTTCGAGTCCTACTGGGATCACGATTTGGTTAAAGTTCCTAAGCAAAACTCCTTTTGGTGGAGGCAACCATTTAATACTAACAAATAAAAATTAAGTAATTATGACACAGTTTTGGTAGATTGAAATTAGAGGTTTTCCGTAAATAGATTTTATAGAATCTGTTCAACATTTTTATGATGTTCATTTTTGTTTGAACAGAAAAGATTCATTGAACATCAAATCATTTATAAAATCATATAAATATTTACAATTATGGAAAACAAAGAATTTAGAAATGCATTAGTTAATGCTATGAAAGCTGAGATTGCTCAACTCGCAAATGAACAAAGAGAGCAAAAGAAAACTCGTAAACTTGCAAATCGTCCTAAAGGAAAGAGTTTAGGAGATATAGTAGAAGAAATTATTAATAGGGCGTATAAAATCAACAATCTTTTATATTATTATCGTTGGGTTAAGCACGGTTTAAAATACTGGGCTAACAGAGATGTGCAATCTTTCAGAGACTATTACAAAGATAGTGACCCAGAATCTTGGTTTGCTGAAAATTGGGATAAAGTAATAGAATATGGAAGTGATAAAGGTAAAACACATGGTGATGTAATTATTCGCAATGCAATGAATTATTACAAGAAAAAATGTGAAGAGTATAATATTGAATGCCCAGAAGTGCATTTATATTCAATAATTTCAAATAAATAAATATGGATATCACAAAAGAAACGACAGATTGGGGTATAATTTACTATTACAAGAATGATTGTTGCAGATTTGCTCTATATGCTTATAATGATGATAAAAATACTATGTATCTATCAAATGTAAAAGTAGAACAATCGGCAAGAAGTTGTGGACTTGGCAACAAAATACTTGAACTTGTTAATAAAGAAGCCAAGAAATACAATTACACTGTAATCTGTTTGAAAGTGATAAAATCATCTTGGGTACATAATTGGTATGCTAATCATGGATATAATGATTTTTGTTACGATAATGAAGATGCTAATTATGTATGGATGAAACATATTTTATAACAAATAAATAAACGATAATAATATGAATACACAAGAAAACAATTTCAGAATAGATTTAGTTAAGTCAAGCGATGAATTTTGTCAGACTTACAGTAAAGAAGATTTCTCAATAAATGCTACAACTAAAGAACAATATTTAGCATTCAAACAATATATTAAACAAGCTGAATATGGGCATCACCATCATGTATATGTAGCTTACTATATGTTCAAGCATCGTATTGGTTGTGATTTTGAGAATGGAGAATTAGTTGACAACAGAGCACTTCATGCATGGTTAGATTCAGAAATCATATGCAAATGCTGGAATATGCTTTGGTATGCACAAAATTATGGGTATTATGGTGGTGGTGAAGGCTGTATGAAATATGAAGCAATACCAAACTTCAAGAAAAAAGTAATAAGTATATATAATAAGTTTGCTGAGAATAATTTTGAAATAGTTGATAACGAAGTAAAATTGAAATAATATGGAACTTTATGATAAGATTTTGATTCATAATGAAAAAGAAGCACAGAACTTTATTGATAGTTGGAATAGACACAAAGTAAATCATTATTTAGAAATAAAAGATTTTAAAAAATATCCTGCATTACTTTGCTATAGAGAAGATGAAAATGATTATTCAATGAACTATGCTTCACAAGGATATTGGTCAATTACTTATTTAGATGATTTTAATGAAGATTAAATTATGAAAAAAGAAGAGTTAAAACAGTTTTTAGAACTTCATGATAAATTTGGAGATGCATGCTCAGATATTTGTAATGAGTTAAGACATTATGATAATGATTTTATGTATGTTGATGATTTCTATATAGATGAAGATTCTGTTAGATGCGAAGGAGATGAATATTGGTCTTATGGAGGACATGAACATCATACTAAATATTTCGATATTAAGTTACTTACTTATTCTGATGATGAACTAAAAGAATATGTTTCTAATCTTATACTTGAAAAAAATAAAAAGAAAGAAAAAGAGCTTGCAGAAAAAGAACAATATCAAAAAGAACAAGAGCTTAAAGAATTAAAAAGGCTTAAAGAAAAATATGAAAAATAAATTATATATACTTATTGATAAAAATTTAGATCCTATCTATGGGGCGGTTCAAGGTGGCCATGCAGTTGCCGATTGGGTAAGATACCAATATTATGAGACTAACAAAGGTGGAGAACATAACATATTATGGGATTGGAATAATGATTATTTAATATATTTATCAGTTGACATTAATAAATGGTGGAAACTATTGAATGAATATGGGGCAAAATCATTTGAACAATTTTATGAACCAGATTTAGGAGATAAAATGACATCAATAGCAGTTTGGGAAGGTGGACTTCCTGAAGTACTTAAACATAAAATTGAAAAGGAGGAGTTACTTAGATAACTTCTCTTTATTTTTATTTGAATTTTTTATATATTATTCTATATTTATATTGTAAATAAATAATAAATAAGGTAATTTCGTCGAGAACAATTAAATATGAATAATAACGAAAGAAACTTAAAGATCGAATTACGAGCTGTTCCTTATGGAGATAGTGATGCCCATGTATTAGAATACAGGTTTAGTCCTGATCAAGACTTAAGATATTATAAAGAATATAATTGGTTCTGGGGATTGATTAAATTTGGAATTGTGAAGAAACATAGTACATCTTGGCATCAACCAGTAAGATTCTTTAATGGTGTTATTTCATATAAATTTGACGAAAATGATAGTTACAATAATGGGCACCCAATATTTATACATTCTAAAAAAGAATTAGAAGATCTTAAATATAAATGGCAAACTTATGGTAAATTCCTTGATTGGTATTGGAAGGAAGATGAGAAGGAACGTTCTGAATATTGGAAAGAACGTAAAGATTTTTTAGAACGACGAGGTGTTTGGGATTAAACAATAAATAAAATAGTCAGCCAGGGAGACTATAAAATTATACACTGATGAGACCTGGACGAAAACATTACCTTTTGAATCCACTTGCTTGTGAAAGTAGGTGGATTTTTTTATATATTGTTTGAATTTTTTATATATATTGTTTGAATTTTTTATAGAAATTTCTATATTATATTTGTAAAACAAATAATATTAATTATGACAGAAATTCTTACAGCAGTTCAAAAAGCAATCAAGGAGTATGGAAAGGAAAATATTTCTATGGTTGGTTACAACTATCATGGTCGTTATGAAGATGATGATTGTGATTTTACCTACTACAATAATGTGACCGGGAATTTCTTCTATGATCAGTGGACTACAAGGTTTGCTTGTCCTGGATATGGTTGTTATGAGTGCCAGACCCTTGAAGAAGCTGACCTGAATGGATATGTGGATCATGAAAAACTCTTTAGCTTCAAGAAGTTTGAGATGATCAAGCAGTTTGAGAAGTTCAAGTTCGATGATATCTGGGGAGATACATTTGCTAAGATCGCTCCATTTGGACTTCGTGTTGAGGTAACTCGTGGTCGTAAGTGGAAGGGAATTGGTTTTCTTGTTGGAACATTCACTAAGTCATATCAGTGGGGAGTAAAGCTTTGGAAATCAAATAATGACTATGGAACAACAACTACACGTCATGCTAAGATTTATGATCCAACCACCAACAGAATTGAGACAGTAACCGCTGATTTTGTCAAGTTCTTGGATTTAGACAATATTGTTGAGCAGTACAAGAAGGAAATGATTGCAATTGTGGAAGCAACTACTGTAGATGACTTCTCTATTGGTAAGAATGGTACTTCATATTCTCCTTATTCTGGTGATTCCAATGATACTAAGATGACTATCAAATGTGACACTGTATCTTTCATGGAATATTTGAAAATGAAAGGCAATAAAATCAATATCGAGAATGCATTTGATGTAGTTGAAGAGGAGAAGAAAGCTAAGTTTCTTGCATTCAAAGAGACAAAGATGCCTGGAATTATCGAATGGGTAAAGGAAAATACTGATAAAGAAGGAGATGAAATCATGAAACTTGCCGAACATATCTTTGAAAAAAAATATTGCTAAATATTATTTTTAATTAAATTAAATAATATAATATGAAAAACATTACAGAATTTATTTTAGAAAGTGAACAAAAGCCTTATGGACTTCCAAAGAATAATCCTGAATATAATGCGGTTGGAGTAGATGATAAAACCATAAAAGAATGGGAAGATCATTTCAAAAACAAAAAGCAATTTGAAGCATATGGTGTTGGGTTTGGTTTTGGAATAGAATCAGAATTACCAAAAAATTTACATCTTAATTATAATTATGGTAAACCTGACTTTTGGTCCTTTAATATTTATAAAAATAAATCTGGTAAATGGTTTATTCTAAAAAATAATCGTTCTGAACGTAGAGTGGATATTAAGCCTTGGCCTCATAAAGATGAATTTTTCGACTCACTAGAAGATATTTACAAAATCTTTGATGATGAGAAAAAATTTAAATAAAAGTAATGAGAAATCATTACTTTTTTTGTTTTAAATATCTATTATTAAATATATAATCATTTGTTTCTGTGACTGAGGACTTAGATCCTTTTGAAAGTTGAATTAAAGACTTGAAAGTTCAGGAACAGTATATTAAAAATATATTTAATGACATTATGTACAGAAATGAAACAGAAAAGATAGCGAAGTTAGCTATCAACAAATCACTCCTTAAAGAGTACAAAAATTCTTCTAATGAACGCATCGTCTATATGGAAGATGGTTCTGAATTCCAAATCCAAATTTTTAATCCTTATACTTATACTATTGGTGTAGGCTTTGAATTCAATGATGAGTCTAATTCTACTTATCAATTATTAGTTTTACGTCCAGGTGAAAGAGTATGGCTTGATAGATATTTAAATAAAGAATCAAAACTTTTATTTAGTACTTATGAAGTTGGTACATCTAAAGCTGTCCAAGAAGCTATCAAGAATAATGGTAAAATTAAAATCAAGGTTTATAAAGAAAAACAAATACAATATTTTTCTTCTAATATTATTAATGCAATTAATGCAGAACCTTGGAGGCATGTTGATGTTTATTATAATGCCGGTAATACTGTAAAAGAACTTTGTTCAGCTCAACCTACTTTTGAATTTTGCAATTCAGCAAATTATTGTCAAACCGATTTAAGTTTAGATAGTTTACAAGGAGTGGCAGCTTCTGCAGCTACTTATAAATGTAACAATGATTATGTTACTACCAGTGCAACTACAGGTTCAACAACTACCACAACATATAATGCTTCTAATTATAAATCAAGAAGTATGGCTAAATCAATAAGTCAACCGGCTAATAAAAAAATGGAAACTGGACGTATTGAAAATGGAAGCCATTCTAATCAAAAATTCAATACAGTATATAATGAATTTGAATCTTGGCCATTTAAGACAGAAGTTATTCTTATTTTACCTTCTTCAAGAAAACCAATTACATCAAATGATTTAGAGAAAAAATATTGTGTTGAATGTGGTAGAAAAATAAACCCAAAGTTTAAGTTTTGCCCATTCTGTGGATATAAACAATAATTAACACTACAATATGTAGAATGCCCACAGGCACATTAAAATATAAGTGTTAATAAAATATAAAAAGGAGAACTTTAAAGTTCTCCTTTATTTATTCTTGTACCAATCTATATATTTTTGAATACCTTTATGTATTTCAATTTTTGGTCCTTCATTAAACCATTCTTTGATTTTCTTATTAGATGCTAATGTTTTGTTTACATCTCCAGCGGCATCTTCTTTATAGATAACTTTATCATAATTAGGATTAATATAGTTGATAATAGTTTTTACCATTTCATTAACGGTAATACAACTACCATAACCTATATTAAATACTTCATGATGCCATTTTTTAGGACTATTCATGATAGTCATCATTATTCTAACAATATCATCTATATAAGTAAAATCTCTTTCTTTAGTACCATCACCATATACTTCAATAGGTTCATCATTTAATATTGCTTTTGTAAATTTACCTATAGCTAAATCAGGTCTCATATAAGGACCATATACAGTAAAGAATCTTAATCCACTGATTTGTATATCAGGATAAAGATATGAGTACATTTCTGCCATATTCTCATTACACTTCTTAGTTACGGCATAAGGAGATTTTTGTGAATCAACTTTTTTATCTTCTGAATTCAATTCATCTCCTTCAGTACCACCATATACAGAACTTGAAGACGCATAAACTAATTTCTTTATATTATGTTTAATGCAATTCTCTATAATATTTTGAAATCCAACTATATTTGTTTGGATTACTTCTTGTGCATGCTCTATAGAATATCTTACGCCGGCTTGTGCGGCTAAATGATATACTTCTGTAATTTCCCAATCATCGAATAATTTATCCATTTGTTGTTTATTAGTTATATCGTAATAAAGTATGGCAAATCGATCATTCTTATTTCTTCGAATATTTCTTAATTTAAGATGTATATCATAATATTTATTCAAATTATCTACACCTACTACTATATTATTTTCGTCTTGTAATAGTTGAAAAATGAGGCTGGATCCGATGAATCCAGCCGCACCTGTGACAAGTATGATCTTTTTAAAATTCATTAACCTACATATGAATTATTATATTTATCTGAATTATATACTTTAACCTTGATTACAGTATATACATCTTTCTTATTTTCATAAGAATAGTTAGGACCAACAAGTATTACATAACCTATTCCTTCTTTCTTACCTAACCAAATGTTATCACCCATAGGACCAGCAAATTCTACTAAATCATTTTTCAATACTGAGAATTCTTCTTTAAATGATCCATTCAAACATCTAATAGCATTTTTAGCATAATCTTTCCAAGGGTCTGCCATATCTACTTCAATATATCTAGGAGCTTGTACATCTGGATCAGTTTTGTGAGGTCTTTGCCACATTGGGAGATTAGAATAATCTGGTTCTACTGTAGTATATGAAACATAAGTTACAACTGGTTGACATGATACAATTACTGTAATGTTGTTGTATACATAATTTGAATAAACAACTCTACCACTAACGGTACCATTGATTGCAGTCTTAGGCATTTCATAACCTTCATTAGGATTAATTACCCATGCAACTTTATTACCATATAATACAGTTCTTGTTACAGAATTAGTAGTCTTACCATTATTTACAACTAATTTAACAACATAAGTTCTCTTAACAGCTGTAAATTGTGCAGTAAATGCAGAATCACCCCAAATAGTTACTTTTTCGCCACCTTTGTATAATTTAGCATCATTATCTCTCCTCCAACCTGTAAATGTATAGTTATATTGAGCAGTAGATTTCTTATAAGCAGATGGTAATGTTATAACTGTTCCTTCTATAACAAATGAACTTGGTTTTGTACCAGTTAATGAATCATAACCATCAAAAGTAATATAAGCATCTCTAATTTCTTCTGGTTCTGGTTCATTGTAAGAAATATAAGAAACTTCTGGTTCAGTTACTACACCACTCCAATCTTGATTAAATGCTGTAACCATATAACGGATAGATAATGTAGATTTGTTAACAACTGGAGTACCAATAACTTTTAATGTAGCATGATTATCAACAATGCCACCTTTAACTGAAGAAGCTAACTTTAATTTAATCAAGTCATTAGCTACAACCCATGGGGTCTTGCCATCGGCTTCAGTAATAGGAGCATTCCAATAACCATCAGTTGGATCAGCAATAAATGTACCAGTCTTACCTACTTTATAAAGATTTTTAAATTCATCTGGTGAATATCTGGTTAAACCACAGTACATAATTGTTCTTACATAAGTTCTCTTATATTGATCTACATCTACATAAGAAACTTCTTCATCTTTAACAGGTTGTGTTTGTTCCTTTTCTAATTCCTTAAGGTCATCTTCCACTTCCTTCGCTAAAGTTTGAATTCTTAAAATTTTGTCAATGACTGTTTTGATTTGCATAATTAAATAATGGAATATTTTTTTCATATTTTTGTTGTTATATTTCAACCTCTATTTATTTCCTCATCATTACCAGCATTCTCAATTGAATTTCTTACTTCATTACGTCTGGCCATATCTTCTTCAGTAATAGTAGGTACATTAAACTTCGAATATGCATATTCTGTCCAAGATGATGAAAGACCACCAGCAGCAAATATACCTGCAACAGCACCAACATATAATGCCATATCTGACAAATTGATAGTCATAGTATGATTAAACCAAATATCAACAAACATTCCAACAACAGGCACAAATAAAAGAATTACACCAACTGCTAATGTGGCCATAAGGAAAAAATTCATCATAGATACATTAGTATCTTCTTTTATAAGTTTTTGAAAAAATGTCTCCTTTGGTTTTTTAGAAATTACATTTTTTGAGAATATACTAAATATTTTTTTGAACATTAGATAAATTTATATATATTTAAACCTCTATATATTAAATATATCCTTTTATTATTATTTAATAATAATTTTAATTTAATGAAAGTAGCTTCTTGTTCAATAATTATATTAGAGAATTTATATCTCAAAGAATTTATCGAATGGCAAAAATCTAAAGGTTTTTGTCATATTTTTATCTATGACCATAATACAAAAGAGAATCCTTTAGATGTATTGCAACCGTATGTTGATGAAGGATTTGTAACTGTAATTCCTTGGCAAGGACACCAAATGGGTCCGGCTGTAATGGAAGCATTCCAAGATTGTTGGGACAAATATCGTAAAGACTATGATTGGATTCAATTTTGTGATATTGATGAATATATAGATTTTACTTTAGTATCAAATATAAATGAGTATCTTTCAGAATTTAAATCAGTTGATATTATAAAAATTAATTGGTTATGCTATGATGATAATGATTTGATTTATTATGATGATAGGCCACAAATGGAAAGATTTACTAGACCTTGTGGACCAAAACATAATCCATATTTATTTAATGAAAATAAACATATTAAATCTATTATCAATACTAAAGCTAAAGATATTGATTTTATAAATGGATCTCCTCATTGTCCTAATAGATTTTATGGGAATAATAAACAAAGAGGAATTTTTAGATATGATTTGACTATAGTTGATAATACTGGAAAAATTTTAGCATTTAAACATCAAAGAAATGAATCTAAACTATCATATATAAATTATGGAAAAGCATATTTACGTCATTTTAGATGTAAGACAATAGAAGAATATTGTAAAAATAAAATGACTAAATTACCATTTGACCAATACAAAAAAATTGATTTTAATCTAAATTTATTTTGTTTATATAATAAATATTCGGAAAAGAAATCAGAATATTATCAAAATTTTATAGAATCTTTAAATAAAAAATGAAAAAATTTAATTATAATATTAGTCTTTCTTTAGGAAATAAAATACCCAATTCAATTATTCAAAATTTGTTTGAATCATATTATAGATTTGTAATGGATATTGTTTCGCCAATTTATTTTATGTTAAATGATTATGTAATTATATATTATCCAAATAATAATGATTCAAAATATATAAATACATATAAAAAATTATTTGAAGGAAAAATACCGGTTATTATTTCTGATAATATTAATTTAACAAAAAAAAATTTTAAAATACCAAATGTAGATTATTGTATATATATCAATACATTTTCATTAAAAGATATTGCAATATTTTCATATTTTCCTAATAAAATTCTCAACAAAAGAATAAATAAACTAAATGATAGATTTGAAGAAGAAATGAAAAAATCCAGTTTGTATAATAAAAATTCTAAATATGATTTTACAAAGGTAGTAATCTAATCAATTACTACCTTTTTTATTACTTATACTTTACTGAAATTGATTTACATCAATAAATGAAGTACTTTTTTCTAAAATAAGTGTATTTTTTATACCAATTATTTAAAAAGGGTCTATTTTTCATTGTAACAATAATAATTTAATTTTTTGATACAGAATTAGTTATGAATGAGATTTTATTTGCAATTGGTGCATTTTTTATTGGATCATTGCTTATAGTAAAAAAAGATGAGATGTAAGATGAAAACAGTAAAGAAAATTTTTAAGACAGTGGTAAATGGTTATTTAAATGGTTTTAAAGAGTCAGCTGAAATGATGTATGGTCATCTTTATAAATAATTATGAAAGCAATTTTATTAGGAATTTTTCTATTAGGAATTATTTATGTGACCAAAAAAACAGATGATTTTCTATCAAAGAAAATCTAACTCTATTAAATGAAGGTAATTAACACAATTTATAAATTAACAAATTTATAAATATATTAAAATATAAAACAATTATGAAGAAATTTTTATTAGCAACACTTATTTTTGCATATTCACTTGTATGCTTTAACGCAAACGCTACACAATATATAGATGATAGTTCAAACAAACCAAATATTGAAAGAATTGTTGTAAATGTACCATCAACAGTAAAATTATATCCTGGTGATAGTATAGATGTGAATATTCGTACTTATGATAAAGATTTATATGACAATATAAAATATACAATACACAATAAAATCTTATATATTGATTTATTAGATCAGAAATATTTAGAAGATCAATTGATTGAACCTGATGATGTTAGAATAAACATCCAAGTACCAAACAATGTCGAAAATATTGGAACTGATTCATATTTATTAGTTGCAACAGTTAATAAAAACAACAAAGCAACTAATTATGGAAAAAATTAAGAAGGTAATTAACATATTAAAAAACTTTTTATAAATTTGTTAATTACCTTCTTTTATTTTTTATCTATATGGATTTGTAAATATATCAAATGTGCCACCACCTGAATCATTATTATATAATCCTGTGCCCATAAATGCACCATACATATTATTCAAGTCAGTATTAGTTGGAAGTGAATCCAAACCTGTATAGTTATTATTCCAATTATTATTTATATTATTTTCTATCTTACTTGCTTCGAATTCTTCAACCCATTCTTTATATTTAGGTGTTTGTTCTATAGCTGGTATTTGTACAAATGTCATTATTGAATCATCATGACCAGATGAAGCTTTGTAACTACCATTACCATTTTTATCTTCAAAGTTCTCTAATTCTCCAATAGTTATTAAATCAGTTGTATCAATTTGTCCTTTTTCAAATTTCATTTTCAATAAAGAACAATATGTTCCTTTATTACCTGATGTAAATTTAATTCCTGGTATATATTTCTTTGTTTGTTTATGTTTTCCTTGTTTACCAACTAATTGCTCTTCTATTGAAGTTTTTTCATACATTACAAAGTTTCCTAATTCAATACCATCAGGACATATATTATTTCTATATGAAGATTTTTCATCATAATCTGGTTCGTTTAAGTTCATTAAAATATTATAGAATAATGCTCCATAAGTATTCCATTCAATTGACCAAATACAACGTTCATCATTAAATAATTGTCCTGCCAAAAGCCAAAACTCTAATGCCGAATTTTCTAAATCAACATTATTAGCATACCATCTACCTACATGTTTCCATTTATCCTTTTCAATTAGTTGAAATATATTAAATGGTGTAAAGTCTTGACCAGAACCTTCAGCTAAATCATCACATATTGCAAAATAACCTGTTCTTAATTCATTTAAGTCAAAATCAGGTCTCCAAAATAAGTTTTGTATATGATTAATAAAGAAATTAAAACCTGCTTCTTGTAAATCTTCAATTCTATTATCCCATAATACAGCTTTATCTCTTATTTCAGATAAACATTCACGAGATACTAAACAATAATCAGAAGCGGAGAACATTGTACCATATTGGTATTGGAAAGCTTCTTCAGAACCAAGTACTCCAACCATTTCATCTTTCCATGCTTGAGTACGTCTTTCCCATTTCTTAGTTTTCTTATTATATTGTGGTACTTGTTGCCAGTCAACTTTAAATGGTGCATAGATATTTCTACCTTCTATTGAACCTTTCCAAAGTTCATAGAATTTATTGAATCCATTTTGTGTTGACATTATACATACATTAGCATCAGAAATGGTAGTTACAGTAGGTATAATGTTACTATAGAATAATTCTACATCATTAGGTGGGCACCAAGCAAACTCATCAAGAATAAGGAAGTTAATTGTTTTACCAAGACCAGCAGTTGGTGAGAAAGCTTCAGTTGAAATAGAAGAGTTATTATCGAATGAAATTTCTGATTGGTTCCATTTTAATGTACCTATCTTCAAGTGATAAGGAAGATACATATACATATCTTTAATCTTCTTGACTAAATCAACACCAGCTGGACCTGATTTAGAAAGAATAAGGCCATTCTTATCGGTATTAAATAATATTACCCAAAGACAATAAATTGCGGTTGTTGTTGATTTACCTGATTGACGACAACTTAAAAATATACTAAATCTATTTTTTTGTAAATGTCTTAAATATTCGATTTGATAATCACGAAGTACACAAGGTTGCAAACCTTCAGGTGTCATAAGGTAACATTTAGATGCAAAATAAACTGGGTCCATTTTACATTTAATATAATCATCTATCTCATCTTTAGTTCTTTTATATACAAGTTCTGGTTTTAAAAGCTTAGTGTTTTTATTTAAAAATGGAGTTGCTTTTAATGGTTGTCCTTTTTGTATACCTTCTAATGCTTTATAAATCGAATTAGTTGACCAAACGATACGTTCAGCTTCATGCCCATTTATCTGTTCTTTAATAGGATTATAATCATATTCCTGTTCATTATAACTAGCCATAATTAACTATGAGGTTTACGATACATAGATTCTCTATGGTTAAAATCAGATTTTGCCCCTTTATTATCTACGAATCCAAACTTCTTATAAAATTTTTTTAATCTATTTATTGATGTTGCACCAAAAGTATCACTTGGTGTCAAACAAATAATAATATCATGATCATCAGCCCAAGAACATAAATCTCTCATAAATCTACTACCTAAACCATTTCCTTTACTATTCATAATGATTTTATTTAAAGTAATATAAGAATCATTATTATGAATTGTCTTAGTAATAGTCAATTCTTTGATATTATATTCTTCTTTGATTTGATCAGTGGCAAATATTGCTTTATCTTTCTTGAGTTTATCCATAAACTCATATAAAACTTTATTTACACTTTCAAATATATATTCTGATAGATTTTTCATATATTATTAAATTCTTTATTATATATAAAAATAATATTATAAGGAAATTCCAGTCATTGCCATAATTGCTAATTTAGCTGCTGCTAATGCTGCTTCGGCTTTAGTTGCTGCCGCTGCTTCCATTTTTTTCTTATCATTTACTAATTTAGCAGCTTGTTCTTCTAATGCTTGATTAACTTTATTTGCCATCTCTAATCCTTTTTGGGCACCAGATGCTTGTGCCATACTATCAATTGCATTATTCATTTGGGCATTAGCTGCAGCTGTTGCTCCACTAACCCTTTCTGCTGCGGCAGCTTGATTTGCATCATTTTGTTTTTTGCAATAATCAGAACCTTCAGCTGCGACTTTATTTACTTGATCAGTACCTTGTTGTGTAAGTTGATTGGAATAGCCACTAATACTACTAGTGGCACCACTCATAGCAGATATAACAGCCATAGAACCTTTTGCCATCATTTCGGATGATTTTTTGGCTAATTCAGCAGCTGCATCTTCCATATTAATATCTTCTTTAGATGCAATACATTCCCCTAATGTTTTAGTATTATCTTTAGCAACTTTTGCAGCTACTTCAGCTTCTTTAGCTGCTAATCTTTCTTCAGGACTTTGTTCTTGGTTTTGATTTTGATTACTTTGTGAAGTGTCTTGAGATCCACCACTTTCACCACCTCCAGAATAATCATTATTTACTACAGGTGATTTTTGTATAATCTCTAATGTATAAGTTTCTTCTAAAGATTTTCCATTAGGCCAACGTTTAGCTTTTTGATCATTAAATCTTTGTTCAAATAAAGATTTCTTTTGATTAGCTTCAGCTTCATCCATACAAGGATATTGCTCTGTATGATTAGTTTCTTTATGTGTTACTTTAAATATAAATGGAAAACCACCAGTCTCATCATCAGGATATCCTTCAGGTGTAATTGCCGAAGTTTGTTTACCTTCCATAAATTGTTTACCATGATGATCAGGCATTGCTTCCCATCTACCTAATGGGTCCTTACCGTTATTATTACCAAATCCTCCTCCAGAAGATGATGGGTTATTTTGCTCTTGACTTTTAGTTTCTGGTTGTGATTGTTCTTCTGTAGATTCTTGAGGTTTTTCTTCTGTTGATTCTTCTGTTGATTCCTCTTCTTGCTCTTCTTTTGGTTCTTCTTGTTCTGGTTCTTGTTCTTGTTGAGTTTCTTCTTCCCAAACAATATTCAAATCACTTTCTTTAATAGGATTTCCTTGGTCATCATATCCCCACCAACCTATCTCATCATCTTCATATATTAAGTATTTATTCTTTATTGTTCTTTCTACATAAGATTTATCAAATCCTTGTACTATTTGATCGCCTGATGGTCCATAAGCAGTCCAACCTGGACCAAATTTTTTAACTGTAATTGTCATCATGATTAAATTTAATTAATTGATACATTTTTTGCACAAAATCCTTGAGCATTAACTGCATTTCCTTCACCAACAGATTTAGGAGTAGTAGGAGAAGTACCATTAGCTGCATTCATACAATGCATTTCTGCACTTGTAAAACCAGGTACTAACAATGGATCTTCTTGACTAGCTGCTGCTTTTAACATTGCAAAATCAAATTGTAATTGTTGAAATACAGTTCTTAATGAATTACATAAAGTTGATGGTTCATATAATGGCTCTTCCGAATTTCTTCCAGCAAATACATGTTGTTCACGTATATCGATATCACCTTGGTCACCATGACAAGTTACTTTACCATCAGGAGTCATATTCCATTTCCAATCATCATAATGGATAATAAAACCATCTTTATTATCATATGAAAATTGAGCCGATAAAGCAGCAGTAGGTCTTGATACTACAACTTCAATATCATTATCATATTTTTCTTTAACTAAATCGTCTGTAATCTTAATCATTTCAAAATGAGTAAAATACCAATATTCATTTGGGTTATTCTTGTTATTTAATATCCAAACTTTTCTATTCTTTTCTTGTTTAGAGAACATTTGATATTTATTCATTTTAATAGGCATAATCCATGGTAAAACATCTTCATCCATTGTATTAGGATCAAAAAGACCTTGGGCAGAACATTTTATTCTACCCAATTTCATAGGATCATTTACATCTATAATTATACCAGGTACTAAATCAAAATTCGCAACATCCATATATTATCTTTTAAATTTTTATTAATCAAATAATTTTTTTAAGTCAGATCTTTGATATTGATCTACTTGACGAGGAATAGCTTTATCTTCATTTATTTCCATTTTACAATAACTTGGAAACATATTCATCCAACCTAATCCGGAATAATATTTTTGTCCTTCATAAAGAAAACAATGACCCCATAATATTCCTTCAAATTCTCCTGTACCCAAAGTTTCAACTTTAGGATAATCTTCTACGGGATTTGATATTGATTCATTAATAAATTTTGTTATTTGTTTCATATTATTATGCTTGTGTAGTTTCAGTTGATTCTGGTTGTACTTCCCCCATCATTTCATCATCTATATCTCCTGCACCTTCATCTTCTCCTCCTCCAGTTTCTTCTCCACCTTCAGATCCCATATCTGCTCCCATTTCATCTTCTCCACCGGCTTCTTCATCTTCTCCACCTCCTTGTTGTTTCTTCTTAAGTTTTTCTTCTCTCTTGTACTTTTCATTAAGTTCAAGATCAGCTTCAGACATCTTAAGATAACGTTCAACTAAGAATTTAGGAGAGAAATATGGCTCTTCTTCACCTTCATCATTTGTTACAACAATACTATCTTTCATTGTTCCAATAAATTCAATACGTCTTGTCATGACTTCAATATTCATTTGCTCTTCAAAAGCATTATAAGAATTAAATCTTAATGAAATTGAATCAAGAATACGTTTATCATTCTTGATATCAGGTATTGAAAGAGTTAATTGAATCTTAAGTGGTTTAAGTAATATTTCAGCAAAAGCATTACGAAGACGAGTTACAAAACGAGAGAAATCAATTTCGTCACGTAATGCTTGTGTTGGGTCAGAGCCAAACCATGTAGCTTGTGCTTCTTTATCAAAACGAGATTGTGGAATCTTTGACATTTTATAAAGTTTAGATTCGAAATACTTAATTTGGTCTGAGTCATTCAATTGAGGACCATTATCAACAAGTGTCTCAATTTCTGGTCTACCTTGCTCATTTTCTGGCAACCAATATTCTTTATTGAATGGTAAGTTTACACGGCCATTGACTTGTAATTCACCAGTTTCTGTATTGAATGATATATCTTCTTTATATCTATTCATAGCTTGTGCTAAAGTTTGCATACCTTTAGCTTTATTCATACCACCTACAGGTATAGTAAATAATGTTTTAAATGAAGATTGAGTAACTGTCCAAATAACTTGTGCTTGTTCCACAATACGATATAAATTGAAAGGACGTATCAAACGTTCAAGATATGATTGTCTTGTCGATACACCAGAATCTTCATATTTTATATAAATAACTTGTGAATCAAGAAGTGTTCTTTCACGACCAATAACATCTTTAAATTGCACCCAATAGGTAATACCATCATTAACAGTCTTTGTCAAAGTAGCTGGGTCAAGGTCAACGATACCAATAATTGATTTAGGATTTACTAAGTCATCATAAATGATTTCATAAGCCATTACACCATCAATCAAAAATCTCTTGAAGTCATCCCATGCATTTTTCTTCCATTCAAGCAACATATACATTTTATAAAATGATGTATCAATAGATGCACGAATTTCTTCAGCTGATTTTTCATTTAAATCTTGAATAAGACCTGTATCTAAGAATGGTTTACAAATATATGATTCTTCATCATCATAAACAATTGCTTCATTAGACATAATATCAAGAATATCTTCAAGTTCTGGTTGCATAGCCAATTTACGAAGAACTTCTCTTTTTTGCTCTAATGTTTTTTGTGAGAATGGTTTTTCTTCTTCTTGTTTTTGTCTCCAATTGTTCATTGAAGCACCATATATAGTTTGTTGAAGAAGAACATCATCCTTTGGTTGTAAAGCTTTATCAGCAGGTACAGCTACCATGTTTTGATAAACTTTATCATCATAGTTCATTCCATAGTGAGCTAATGATGTTAAAATCTTAGACCATTTGGTTGGTTTTTTGATACCTGAACTTGCATTTTTTATATCATCATAAGAATTTTGAAAGTTTCCTTGAACAGCCTCAAAGATAGATTGTTCACCTTCCAAAACTCGATTTAAATTTCCAAATATCATGAATTTTTAAAATTTATTTGTTTAGTTACTTCCAATATATTATTATTAAATAAGAAAATATTATATATAAAAATAACTTTTTATATGTAAACTTTGAAATAAATCAAAAATATATAATAAATTTAATATGAAGCTTAAAGAAAAGACTACTTTAATCATTGGTACTTTAGCTGGTATTCTTAGTGGTTATCAAAAAGAAAAACTTGAGCAAGAATATATTAGAAAACAATTGAAGAAGACATTACGTAAGTATTGGCAATTAGCTGGTAATGTTGAAATTGTTTATGGTGTAATGGATCATATTTCTTGGAAGTTATTAGCACAAGCTTTAGATTCACCATCATTATATGAAGAAATGATGTCATTATATAAGGAAGATGGATTGACAGATGAGCAAAAAGCTAGAAGACAAGAATTGATTGAATTAGCTCAAGCCAATTTATCTGAAGCAATGGAAGTTGCTGGTTACAATAACAAAGTTACTAAGCATAAGGAATATATCTTAAAACTTAATGTTCTTGGTGTTGATGTTAAACTTACTACTGATATCTTGAATGAACGTATTTCAATGATAGAAGCATACATTGAATTACTTCAAACTATTATTGATTCATTCGCTGGTGGTAAAGACAATGCTATTGTTGGTAAATTTAATGCTCGTCTTAAGAAGTTCACTAAGAGATTACTTAAGATTGTTGAATATATCAATGACAACTACCCAGAAGAAGAATTCGAACTTAATGCTACAGAAGATAAGAATTCATTTACAAATCCAATTTTCAATGAGGATATTATAACATCTGATGAAGGTGATACAACAAAACGTTTCTTCACTGACTTTGCTAACGCCGATGGTGAATTAATCCCTGATGGGCAAATCGATAAAAATGATGTGGCAATATTGAAAGTTCTTATCAAGAACTTCTGGAAACTTTCTAAAGAAGATAAAGAAGCATTGGTTAAAGCAATCGATACTAATGGTGATGGTATGCTTAACTCTGATGACCATGAATGGCTTGAAAGCTATGGTCAAGATCAAGCAGAAATCAACTCACAAAGAGAAAATGGTCAATACACTCCTTATTATGAACATCTTTTGAGTGAACAAGCAAGACAACTTATTTCTGATATTGTAAGTGGTAACTATCACACAGATACTCCTGATGTTCCAGAAGAACCAGCTACTCAAACAACTCCTTCATCTTCAGGTTACTTATATAATAACCCAGAAGTAGATGAAAATAATGCTGTTGAAGTAACTCATACTCCTGATGATAATGGGGAAATCCAAGTTGTTAACGTTGGTTAATAAAAATATAAATGTCATAACAGTCGCTAGACTGTTATGACTTCTTATAAAAAAATCATAATTCATATGGCAACAAATAAAATTAAAGCGATTCAAATAAATAGTAAAGCCTTGACTGTTGATGAAATCAATACTCTTATTGCTAATAATGGTATTTATAAATTACCAGAAGGTTTTACTGGACAAGCAAATGTTAAGATTGAATTTAAGGGTAATGAAATTCCTGAAGGAATTTTCAAGAATATAGATACTATCGTTGATGTTAAGTTACCAGAAAAAACTAACGAAGATGGTGGCAAAGAAATATCTGTTACAATTGGTAATAATGCATTTGAAGGAACTTCTTTGAATCTTGATAAATTAAAAGAGATTTATACAGTTAATCCTGATGCTATTAATGATAAGAAAGATTATGTAAAACAATCTATTAAAGTTGATGAAGTTAATAAAGAAATTAATGAACTTAATCAAGTTAAAGAAGAAAAGGTAGCTCAAATCGAAAAAATTGTAGAAGATGATGGTGATAGTGTTGCTAAAGAAATGCTTCAAGCCGAAATTGAACTTTTGGAATATAACATTATCTATAAAGAAAAATTTGCGGAAATAGAAAATGTTAAATTAGAAAAGGAATTAGCAATAACTGAAATTAGAATGGAAATCAAGAAAGCTGAAAAGGTTCAAGCTAAAGCTGTTTTGAATGGTGAATCTACTGCTGAAATCGATTCTCAAATTTCTACACTTAAGAGTGATTTAAGAGTTGCTAAAGCTGATAAAGAGGATTATAAACAAACTGTAGCTGAAGATCAAACTTTAAAAGCAGTAATTAATAATATTGTTGCTAAATTACAACAATTACAAATACTTGCTGATGAAGCATCCGATGTTCTTGAAGCTTATGAAACTTCTCAATTAGATCATGAAGATGTTGTTGTTCCTGATGAACCAGAAGAACCACAAACTTATACTATTACATTCTCTAATGATGGAAAAATTGTTAAGACTGTAAATGGTGTAACTGGTACTGTTGTTGAAACTCCTGTTGTAGAAAAGGAAGGATATACATTTAATGGTTGGACTATTGATGGTGAACATATTGTACTTCCTGTTACTAATATAGGTGATAGTAATATTTCATATATTGCCAAATGGACACAAAATGAACAAGGTGGTTCTGAAGTAATCCCAGAATTTGATGATAATATGTGGTTTAAAGGTGATACAGACCCAGCAACATTAACATCAGTTGGACAAACTAAGACATCATTTGATACATGGACTACAGCTACATCAATAACCGGTACTAAAGTTATATTAGTAGATGAAGATTTGAATGACCATACTTGGTACTTTGCATTCCCACAATCATGGAATATAACTGCAATGTATGATTCACTTAATACTAACCAAGTACCTACTACTCAATATACAATAACTAATAATGTATCTATTGGTGGCAATTCATTTACAATATTTAAAATGAATAATACTAATGATTCTATTACTGCTTATTTTAATTAAATAAATATATATTAAACATTATGGCACAACAAATTAAAGCAAAAAATACATCTATTAATTTTACTAATTTTGAGAATTTAGCTAATAAAGATGGATATAGTATTGGTACAACTCAAGCTTATGGTACTTCTACTGTTGTAGATGGTACAACTAATAAAGTTAAAACCACTAATGTTGTTAAAATTAATACTACTAGTCAAAATTTAGCAGAGAAATTACCAACACCAGCTTTATTCTTGAACTGGTCTGGTGCACAATTAACTTTTAATGGAAATACATATACTATTAATACTACACCAGAATTATTAGAAGCTTTACTTGCAGCAGGTCAAACTGCCACAACATTAACAAATTCAAATTTACCAATACGTGCATCAGTAGTTTATAATAAAATTCAAGAATTAGAAGAAAAAATTGCCCAATATGAACAATCATATATTGGTAATTAAATTATAAAAATATTGAATTATCAAATATGGCACAACAAATTCAAGCAAAAAACATATCTATTAATTTTACTAATTTTGGGGATTTAGCCAATAAAGATGGATATAGTATTGGTACAGCTAATGCATATAGTAATATAAAAGATAATAACCACCCAAATGGCCTTATAGATGGTTCTACTGGAAAAATAGTCACATCAAATGTTATAGAATTTAATAGTTCTAATCAAAACAAATTTAATAATTTAACTCTTCCTGCTTTATTTTTGAACTGGTCTGGTGCCCAATTAACTTTTAATGGAAATACATATACTATTAATACTACACCAGAATTATTAGAAGCTTTACTTGCAGCTGGTAAAGTAGATAATTTGGGCTCTTCTAATAGTAAACTTAGATCTAGTTCATTTTATGCTAAATATCATGAATTATTAAATAGAATTAATAATCTCCCTATACCAAGTAAAAAAAGTGATATTATAATTTCAGGTAAATCCATTACTGGTCTTCATGGTGATTCTTTGGATTATGGTTCAACAGCTACTATTACATTTACTACAAGTGTTCCTTGTACAATTCAATTAGTACCAGAATCTAATTCACGTTATGACCAACGTGTTAGAATAACAGGTAGTTATACCCATAAAATAGATATAACTAATACTAATACAACAGATTTTGAATATCAAATAGGATCAAATTGGGTAGTAATTAAAGTTGCTGCTTCATATGTAGATGCATCACAATATAATGTTGAAAATGGATATGCATACTTATCAGATGGTACAAATCGTGGTACACAATATGGTATTGGTTATGATATCTACATGCAACCAGAACAACAATATCCTGTATATTATTATGATGCTGAAGTTGGTGGAATTAAGCTTAATGAAGAACCTCAATATGTAAAAATGAATCATACTATAACTTTATGGCCTGCTTTTTATGACGGTGTAGATGAAGAAGAATATACATTTGTTGGTTGGAAAAATAGGGCTAAAAATTATATCTATAAAGCTGGAGCTCAAGTTATTGTTACACCTAGTATAATTTCTGGTGGAAGTATTAGCTTCGAAGCTGTATATGAAGAAAAGATTTCTTATACTTATGTAGAACCAGAACCGGAAGAAGTTAATGATGCTTATGTAACATTTAGTGGATATGATACTATTTCTGGTACATTTAAGGGTGGATCTGTTTCAGAAGGTAAAACTATAACATTACCATCAGCAGGTAAGAGTTCTACATCTCAATATTCTTATACATTTAATGGTTGGAAAAATGAATTAGATGGCACAGTTTATCAAGCTGGTAGTACAATAACTATTTGGTCAGATACAAACTTTACAGCTCAATTTACTGCTACTACTAGACAATATAATGTTACATTAAATGTTACTAATGGTACTATTACAGAAGGTTCTAAGGTAAAAACTGTAAAATATGGTCAAACCGCAACATGGTATATTGCTCCTAATGATGGATATCAATTACCTACTACTGTTGATAATGGTTTAATAAGTGGAAATAGAGTAACTTCTCAAACAGTTCGTACTTCATTTACAGTAACAGCTTTCTGTCCTGAAGCTCCTATTTCTTATACTTATGTAGAACCAGAAGAACCAGAATATATATTTAGTATCGATGACAATTATGACACAATTGCATGGAACGGTACAAAAACTGTTATAGCTTCTTTAACAAAGGGTAGTGCTAGCAATACACAATGGTCATTAACTGGTGATACACAATATGCTACTATAAGTTCATCAACAGGTAGTTCTACTAAAGTTACCGCTAATAATATTGCTGTTGATCATCAAGGCATTTCTATAGATGATCCTACCATTACTTATAATGATGGTTCTTTGAAATGTGTTCCTGGTAAAGCAACAATAACAACTTATGGAGCTAACAAATCAGTTACATTAAAAGCAACTAATAGTAATGCTACATCAGGTTCACCACAATCATGTATAATCAATATACAAGCTAAACCACAAACTAGTGTAGCAAGAAACTGGAGTAGTATTGATTGGTATATTGTAAATGGTCATGACTATGCTTCATTATCTAATAATGGAACTACTTGTAAAGTAACTAATAATAACCATTCAGGTTCTGTACAAGTAATTAAAGTTAGATGTGTTGTTTATTACGGAAGCCAAGGTTCTAGATCTAAAGATTATACATTTAATGTTCCTAATATTGAAGAAGAAACTTCATATACTTATGTCGGTTAATCAGACATTAAATATATTATATATTAGATTAAGCTCTAAGTTGAAAAACTTGGAGCTTTTTTCTATTTAAATATTATTAAATTTTTATAATATGGAAATATTAAATAGAAAAGCAAGACATGATTATGATATATTAGAAACATATAATGTTGGAATAGTATTATGTGGTTCAGAAGTTAAATCTGTTAAGGCAGGTAAAGCTAATATTAGTGATGCTTATTGCTATATATCCACTAATAATGAAATGTGGCTGAAGAACTCTCATATATCAAAATATGACTCTGATAAATTCACAAATCATGAAGAAAAACGTGAACGTAAACTTCTTTTAAATAAAAAGGAGATATTAAAAATTAATCAAAAAACAATGCTTCCTGGACATACCATCATTCCTCTTAAAGTGTATATTTATAGAGGACTTATTAAAATTCAAATAGGTATTTGTAAAGGTAAGCATAATTATGACAAACGAAATGATATTAAAGATCGAGATAACAAACGTGAGTTAGATCGAATAATGAAATCTTATTAAATGGCAAATAAAAATACAAAATTTAAAGACCTTAAGAAAGGAGATCATTTATATTGGGTTGGAGAAGATTATAAAAAATTTCAACCTATATTTTGTAAATATGAATTAGTTGATGATATGACATTTACAGGTCCTAATAAATATGAATATGAATGTCATATCATACCAATAAATTATAATCCTAAAACAGATTATTGGTGTGGTCCGGATTGGGATGGAACTCCTCAAAGATTTTGGCCAGGTATTTCATATAATGATACAGGTAAGGATCATCAAATGACAACATGTTTAGAATATGCAGAAGAGTATTATAAAAAATATTTTGGTGTTATATTTATAAATCTTGAAAAAGAAATAGAAAAACTTCAAAACAAGATGAATAAATTAAAAGAATTAAAAAAATATCATCAAGAACAATTTAAGAATTTTGATTTTTATAAAAAACTATGATTAGACCATTTGAAGAAGTAAATAAAGATTGGACATTTTTTGATTGGGATGAATGGGCAAATGTTCGAAGAAAAATTGGAGAAGATAAATTTGAAGAGATCAAAGATGATCTTTATGAAATTATCAAACATGTTTATGGGGCAGGCTTTGATGAAGGTTTTACTGATGCACGTCATTGTTGGTATAAATATATGGATATAGTCAGAAAATATGTATTAAAATTCTATAAAGGAGTAATGAAAGAAAACAAGAACACTACTGATGATATATCTAATTTTGTAACAAAGATGATATGTTTAGATGCTGATAGTATAATTATGGGTAAAAATATTGATTATGATGAGGAGAAGGTTTGAAGGAACTAAAAAATGTGCATATTGTGGAAGAGAACTTACACAAGATGAGATAAAAGATTATTATGAAGGAAATCCACATTGTCAATGGTTAGTAGATCATGATTTAATAAATGACCAAGAAATGTGCCCTTATTGTGGTTATCATAGTGATTTAATAGAAGAAGATACTGATGAATTATATTATTCAGTAATAGCATAATAATTTAAAGGAGTTGAATTAGTTCAATTCCTTTTTCTATTTTAAATACAAAATATATTTCTATTATTATGGAAAGTATAGAGAAATTAAAACAAGATAATGCAAAATTAACAGAAAGACTTAATAATGCTGCTAAGTTTTTCAGAGAACAGAAAGCTCAAATAGAAGCATTAACAAAAGAAAATGAAGAATTAAAAGTAAAATCAGAAAATTTTGAAAATGTTGCTGCAAATAAACAAAAGGTTATTGAGAAATTAGAAAATAATATAGATTCAAAAGAAAAAGCATATAAAGTTCTTCAAGATACTTATAATGAAGTATTTGCTGAAAAGGAAAAGATTGCAAACCAATTTAAAGAACAAGAAAAGTTTAATTCTGAAGTAATTAATACAAAAGTTCCTGAATTAGAATCTAAATTAAAGAATTCTGAAGCGGCATATGAAGAGCTTCGTAAAAAGTATGCTGAATTAAAAGAATTACATGATGGAGATTTGAAACGTTATAATGAATTAGAAGATAATTATGAAGGTCTCCAAAATAAATATAAAGAAAATGATATTGCAAAAGGAGAAGCAGAATTAAAAGTACAATCATTAAATGATGAATATACTAAGAAATTTACTGAGCAAGAAACTCAAATTGAAACATTAAAGAAAAAGATTGAAGAAGAAGGAAAAAATGCTGCTGCCAATAAAGCTTTATTAGATGAAGTAAATGAAAAACTTGAAAAGCTAAATAAACTTTATGATAATTGTGAAAATGAAAAATTAGCTGCTCAAGCAGATTATGATGCATTAAAAGAAAAATATGAGGAATTAAAAATTAATGCTGTAGCTTATGAAGAAACAGCAAGGGATTATGAAGAAATTATTGGTGAATATGAACAAATGAAATTCTTCATGGAAGCATTACAAAAATTAACAGAATCAGTTAATATTACTTGGAAAAATGTTCCTCAAGAAGAGATTAATAAATTAAAAGAAGAAGTTAAAGTAAAAACTGAACCAGTAAAAAAATCAAATAAAGAAGGTCGTATTATTAACCAAGAAATGGCAGTACAAGGTGGTATGACTATTAATATGTAATTATGAATTTTGTTTGGTTAACAGATAATTATCGAGTAAATATAGAATCTATTTTTTCATTAGAACACCAACATTCTAAAAATCAAAAATATATAGAATGGAAGAATAATTATGAAAAACTATTAGCTTCGTATAAATCTTCTCTTATGCCATTAAAAACTGAAGATGGTAAATTTTTAGAAATTAATGGTAGTTCATCACCAGAAGAAATAGAATTATATGCACAACTTATAACTAATGAAATTTATGAAAAAATAGGTCCTACACCAGAAGAATATATTGATTATTATCAAATCATTTTAAGTACCGGGTTAAAAGTAGGTATTGCCCAAGATAAATTTGAAGCTATAAATAAAAAGATAGATCAATACCAAGAAAAAAGAGAAGATTAATATCTTCTCTTTATTTTATCATTTTTTCAAATAATTTCAAATCTATATCATCTACTATTCCATCATCATTCATGTCAGCAACAGGCAAATATTGTTGATATTTAGGATCATTTTGGTTTTCATATACTAAATAGAATAATATAATATCTTTTGAAGATATTTTTCCACATCCATCAAAATCTCCTTTTTTTCTTCTACCTTCACCTGTTACATTTCCTTTATCATCTTTTATTTGATAATAATATGGATCATAGTTATTCATAATTGTCAATATTTCTTTATTTAATAATAATTTTAAATTGAATTTTAAAAAATAAATACTATATTAATTATGTAAATAATAAAGAAGATGAAGAAATATTTTATTTTAATTGTACTTTCATTAGTTTTACTTACATCTTGTAATCTTACAAATCAGAAACCAGATTACATATTAAAAGAAAATGCCGAATATTACTGGAAGGTACGATTTAATCCTTTTAATGAAGATTCAGTAATTTATAAATATCATAAACCTATTGAATATGTAACTACTGTTGATTCAAAAGGTGGCAAACAACGAATTTATTATTATGATTATAATAATAGATATATTACTCAGCGTCGTTGCCCTTGGTATTATAAAGTTGATATTGGTGATAAGGTTAAACTTCGTCACAACTTTGAATATGGGGGATATGATACATTTGTTGAAGTTATAAAATAATAATTTATGACACATAAAGATTTTAGAGAATTAGAAATTAAAGTTATAAAGCTTTTAAATAAATATTTTAAAGGTAAAAAAGATAAAGGTGGAAATGATTATCAAAAACACCTTTATTCTGTTGCAGATGGTATTCTTAAAGAAGAATATAGAGAAGTATTAGATAATGATTCTAGTTTGGCAACTTATTATAGAAAAGCAGTAATTGTTGCACTTCTTCATGATATTCTTGAAGATACTGAATGTACAGAAGATGAACTTCATGAAATTGGTTGTGATGATGAGATAATTAATGCAATCAAATCGGTTACTAGAAAAAAAGAAGAACAATATTATTTTGACTTCATAGAAAGAGCAAGAAAAAATGATATAGGACGTCTTGTTAAGATTTATGATTTAGAAAATAATATGGATGTAAGACGTCTTGATAAGTTTGGAGATTATGAACAAAAACGTCTTAAAAAATATTGGTATTGTTGGAAATATCTTAAAGGAGAAATAGATGCTGTTCAATGTAACAATATGATACATCCAGATAGGAAATTTAGATAATTATGGGTAAGTGGAGTGGTTCATATCAAGAATTAATAGATAAATGTGTTAAAGATATTTGTAATTTAATAAATAATTCAGAAGATAAAAATTGGGTTTATTCAGAAGATGTTTATCCAATCATAGATGAGTTTACATCAAAAATACATACTATAACTTGTGAAAAAATGATTGATTATGATTAAGAAGATTATTGAAAGATGGCAAGCTATTAAAGAATTATTGTTTGCCGAGGAATATTTTTTGACAACAGCTAATCATCATAATCCTTATGGAGAAACACGATTAGGCCCGATAAAATATAATTATCAATCAAATACAAATAGAGGATTATTTTATCATTTTATAAAAACACATATTGGCAACTTAAATTTAAATGAAGATGATAAGTAAAGAAAGACAGATGATTTATGACAAGGTTTATATGGAAATGGCTAAAGTCTTGTCAAAATTAAGTTATGCCGAACGAAATAAAGTAGGATGTATTATTGTATCTCCTAAAGGACAAATCATATCACAAGGTTATAATGGTACTCCAACAGGATATGATAATTGTTGTGAATATCATGATGAAAATGGAAAATTAGTTACAAAAAAAGAAGTTTTGCATGCTGAATCAAATGCCATTTCAAAATGTGCTAAATGGCTAAGTTCAACAGAAGATGCAACACTTTACGTTACATTAAGTCCTTGTTTTGAATGTGCTAAGATTATTATTCAAGCTGGTATTAAACGTGTATGTTATAATGAAACATATAGAAATACAGAAGGACTCGATTTTTTGAAGAAGAATGGAATACAAGTAGATCAGATATTTATTTAATGAAAATGGGAGCTTAATGCTCCCATTTCTTATCTTATTCCATATAAACCTATATAATCTGCAAAATATAAAACATTTGGATCTACTTTTTGTTCTTTTGTTAATATTGGGTTATATATTTTTGCCCATTTTTCAAGAGTATAATCAGCTCTAAAATTCTTTATATTAGTTTTTAAATCTTTAGAAGTATCCCAATTGAATAATCTACAACAATAATCATGAACTTCTCTTGGGTATAAATTTTGATTTATATATAAACTTTGCCAAGGTTTTTTAATACCAATCCAAGAGCAATTATATTTTTTATCTTTTAATTTTTTACCATCATTTTTTATCCATTCATTAGTTTGTTTTTTAAATTCTTTAACTTCTTCTGATGAACATCTTTCCAATACAACACGATATTGAGCTTCTGGGAATTTAGATTGCATGTATTTTAATACTTCTTCAAAATTAGCAAATTCTTGTCTAAATTCAGCTAATCCATGAGCTGTTGCCCAAGTAAATTTCTTCTTTTTGAATAATCTTCCTAATAACCCAGTAACACCAGCTGTAGTATTTTTACAAAGTCTTATATCAAAAAACCTTACACCATAATTATGATAAAGAATTTCTGGACTATATTTTTGACATCTCCAATATTTCTTAAATAAATTTATCGCAATATCTTGTGCATTCAAGTAAGTGAATGTATCATGTGCTCCAATCATTATTTCTAATTATATATTTATTTAAAAATAAAACTAAAATATTATTTTTAATAAATGCAAATATTATCTAATGGCAAACCAAAAAGTCTATACATTTTACTTTCGTAAAAAAAGAAAATATGATGCTAATGGTGAATTAATAGAATATGATGAAATAACCGATCAATTGCCAGAAGATCTTTTTGATAAACATTTAACAATTATTATAGATTATAATGACATATATGAATATATACCAAATCATTATCAAGAATTTATAGTAGATTTTTATAATGATAATGTATCTAATGACAAATCAATTATAAGAGATTTCGAATTAGATGGTAAAAAATTCAAAGAATATTCAAAATCAGATACAATGGATTTTTCTTTTAATAGCTTATTTGCTGATTATAAAGAACCATTAGATGAAGATTTATCATATTATTTAAATCCAGAACCAGAAATATCTTATACTGGTGAAGATACTCAAAATCCTAATTTTAAAATATATAATAATATTTATGATTATCAAAATGATTATGTAGATGACATTGATAATATTTATAGAGAATATCAAGTTGATGAGAAAAAAAAGCTATTCTATATTCCACAAACTAAATATGAAGAAGTTGTAGAAGGAGTCGATAGATATTTAAATGGACAATTATATGTATTAGAAGTAATATTAAACAAATTACCTAATGAATGGAGTTACGCTATTGATAAAGAAGAAAGATTAGCAAAAAATGATTTTTTCTATACATTAAATGATATTAAAAATCAATTAAATAGATTAAAAGAAGAATGAAAAACTTAAATTTATTATATCATATTAATTCAATTATATATCAAAATGAAGATTCTATATATTATGTTTTTATACCTTTGTTAGGTTATGATAAAGATAAAACATACATAGAAAATTTTGATAATGGTATTTATATTAAATTAACAAAAGAATTTTTAGAAGATGCAAATATAATTTCTAAATTCTTGAATGATGATAATAATTCTGATGAAGAAAGCCTAAATTATGAAATAGTTACAAAAGATGATTTAGACCTTTATCATTTTGATAGGATTGATTCTAATAAATATGAATATTATGCAAAATTAAATGAATTGATAGAAAAGGAAATAAAAGAAGATATGATTCTTAATTTCTATCAAACATTTATGAATATTATTAATGTCTATGCTGAAGTACAAAATTTAGAAGATGTCAAAACACAAATCTATCAAAAAGTAATTGAATATTATGCTAATGGCCAAACTGATTGTGTAGTTCGTGGTCTTAGTTTAATATTGCAATCATCTTTATATGATTATACAGATACTGGAGCATATAAAAGTTGTGGATGTAATAGTACAATTACCACAACAGGAATTAGTTCACAAACTGCCACAGGTTTAACAACTAATATGGATTGTATAAGTGCATACAAACAATCTATGTATTTATATTTAATTCAAATGTTAAGTGATATTGATTTTTATAATAACTTTATGTTTGTGGATGATGAACCTAATGAAGATTTAATTGAATACCTTTATAAATTAATAGAAGATTTGGAAGGTATGAATTTTAGTTTGAATTTTTCAGAAACAAATAATCATTGTTTATGTTCAGAATTAGAAACTAAAAATGTAAATAATTATTCGATCTTAGATAATTATAAGAAAGTTCTTAATTGGGTTAAGAATTGTGAAATAGAAGAAAATACAAATAAAATAAAAATATATGGTAAGCAATTTGCCGAATTATTGCTTAGTTTACAATTTTAATTATGGAAATATTAAAAGAAGGTAATCCAAAATGGAATGAAGCCGTTATGACAGCTGAATGTCAATATTGTGGTTGTAAATTTTCAGGTACTGTAAAAGCTGGAGATTTTAAAGTTTCAACAGAACCAAAAGCTTATATTTATGAAGCTACTTGTCCATCATGTGGAAATAAACTTAAATTTTAATAAAAAAATTTGTAAAGACTATGAAGAATATTGCTAATTATCTTGAAGACTATTTTGATGAGGATGGAGGAATATATGAAACCGTTATTCGTTCAAAAACTAATATAAATAAAGATGCAATGAAAGCTCACAAAAGAGGTTCAAGAGAAGAAGAAATAGCCGCTCATGGTAAACCTATCTCATATAATCACACTTTTAGAGATAGAAGTAAATATAATAGAAAAGATAAACATAAAAATAATAGATACGAATGAAAAGTTTAAACGAAAAAATAAATGAATCAAGCCAAGTAGGTAATAAATATAATATTGAAAATCTTAAAGAAGATGAAATGTCAATATTAGTTGGTTGGCTTAAATTTATGCATAATGACATAACCAAAGGTAAAAAGAAAGATTGGGAACGTCTTAAAGCATTTATTGATTTACAAGATGGCTGGGATTCTAAAGAATTTACAGAAGAAGCTTTTATGAGATTATATGATAAAGCTATGTGGTAATAAAAATAAAAATAATAGATATAGATAATGAAAAGATTACAAGATTTTATTATTGAATCATCACAAGAAATTAATGAAGGTAAAGATACTGCTTCTATTACTTTTGATTTTACTGATTTAGAAAATGCTAAAGAAACTATTGAATCAATTCAAGATAAAGAGGGAGTAGAAGTTGATGACCAAAAAGTTACAGTAACTATCAATAAAGATAATGTGGCTAAACTTGATACTGTTCAAGATATCCTTCAACAATATGCTGAAACTATCAGAAATTCTAATAAGAGATCAGAAAATGAAGAATATGCTCAAAAAACTAAAGCATTTGCTGAAAAGGTTGGAGAATTTAATGATGCATTAGATAAGATAGCTAATCCTGATGATGATAAAGATGAAGACGAATAAAGTATAATTAGATAGTTTATATTTTATTTAACTCTGATATATGCAGAAAGCCCACAGGTAATTAAAAAATGTTAAAATATATATTTCTTCATTTAACATATTTTTAATTACCTGTGTGTTTTATTCATAATATTTTCCGTTGATTATAAAAAACTCCCCATTTGTTACTGCCTCATAATTCTCCGCAATAGATAAAGTACTTATAGGTTTAAGTTTTGACATATCGAATTTAATATTTTTAAGTTTTTCTATAAGTACATCTAAATATTTTCCCTTTTCAGTAACATATAGAAAATCTTCTCCATAAATACTTAAATACCCAAATGGATAAGGAGTACCATAATAAAGAAAAGAATTTTTTGATAAATTACAATAAGTATTAATATAATCTCCTAATTCTAATTTTTCAATATTCTCATTTTCTTTTAATATTTTTTCAACTTTTACTTTTGATAAAACTAAATCTTCTATATCTGTGATATTGACTATATCCATATTGTAAGATAATGTTTTTTAAAAAATAGAAATTATTTTTATTTAATAAAATAATTTTATGATAAATGGAACAAGGTAAAGGAAAATTTTATACTAAAGTTCATAATGTTTTTAATAAAGATAAAGATATTTGGATCAGACCTTGGGAATTGGAGAAATTTGATGATTTATATAATCGTGATGAAAGATTTTTTTCAATTTTAATTAAAGGTCTTATTTCTTGGTTAAATAGAAATATTGTTCTTTACAATAAACCTATAAATCATTTTATCTTCAATACTGGTTCATCATATATGTATGTTGAAAAAACTGATTATGAATTTAAATGGTGTGAAACCACAGGTGATAATGAAATTTACATGCATATGCCAAGATGTTTAATAGAGCTTCAAGATATAAATATTCCTATGGAAGAACTAACACAACCTTATGCAAGAGGTAATTATGAAAGAAGAAGTGGCCAAGAGCAAATAAATGGTTATAATGCCGAAATTAGAAGATTACCAATTGAATTATCATTAGATCTTAAATATGTATTAAGTACATTTAATGAACAAATTATTCTTTTACAAGAATTAATGGATAAGATTGTTTTCCAAAAATATTTTAATATAAACTATTTAGGACAAATTATAGAATGTTCGATTGAATTTCCTGGAAATACTAATCCAGAAATAAATAAAATCGATATGTCATCTCCTGAAGTTAACCAAAAGAACATTACATTGAATATTAAAGTTTGTTCTAATTATCCTATTATTAACCTTGAATCAGAAATTAGAAATGACCAAATCATTAGTGAATTTAGAAATCAAATTAAACTACATGATATATCTCCTAATGATCCTGATTCAGAAATGACTGATAATGAAAAATTTTATTCTAATTATTAAAAAAGAGCTCATTAAGAGCTCTTTTATTTTTTATATGGTTTTTCTGTTTTATCATGATTATGTTGAGAGTTTAAATCATCAAATATCTTCTTCCATATTTCTTTATTCTTACTTACATTATTTGTTAACATTTCATTAGAATTATATGGTTCTTTTGTATTATCATGTTCATGTTGACTATCTAAATCTCCTAACATTTTAGCCCAAATATCACTATTGATAGAAACTTTATTTGTTAATTTAGTTGTACTATCATATCTAGGTGTAGTTTGTAAATGTTCATGTTGGCTATCTAAATCTCCTAATAATTTGTCCCATACATCAGCAAACTTAGAATAATGATTTGTTAAACTTTTATTTGAATCATATCTTGGTGTAGTACCAGGATGATCATGTTTAGAGTCTAAATCACCTAATAGCTTATCCCATACATCAGCAAACTTAGAGTAATGGTTAGTAAGATTCTTAGTACTATCATATCTTGGTGTAGTACTAGGATGATCATGTTGGCTATCTAAGTCACCTAACAACTTGTCCCATACATCAGCAAACTTAGAGTAATGGTTAGTAAGATTCTTAGTACTATCATATCTTGGTGTAGTACCAGGATGGTCATGTTGGCTATCTAAGTCACCTAATAATTTATCCCATACGTCAGCAAACTTAGAGTAATGGTTAGTTAAATTTTGTGTTGAAT
>Ga0247609_10000708_pt1 | contig 43877 bp, 36 predicted proteins | sample 172DNAGHGlowgp2_FD_193487 | JGI IMG/M metagenome (GOLD analysis project Ga0247609, IMG submission 193487) | Sheep rumen microbial communities from Palmerston North, Manawatu-Wanganui, New Zealand - 1728 DNA GHGlow gp2 | ecosystem: Host-associated > Mammals > Digestive system > Stomach > Rumen ... | reverse complement strand
ACATCCAGCTGCGCCTGGGCGAGACTGTAGGCGAGTTCCACGCCGCCGCCCGTTATCTGCTGGTAGAACGGCTGTCCGAACGCGGCGTAGACATTGTTGACGGTGGCTCCCGCCGAAACGGTTCCGCAGACGGTCATCGGCTGCGCGTTCCCGCAGACGACAACACACAGAAAGACACCTATAAAAGCAAAAATTTTATTCATATGTATTATAAAAGTAGTTTATTTAACTCTGACAAAAAAACACAAAATACACATTCCAAAAAAGCCTGCAAAAGTGCACTTTTTTTTCACACAAAGTACTGGTGTTTAATTTTTAATATTATTTTACAATATTCTATATATTATCACACAATCAACAATATATCTTTGGTTCAGAAGGTGTCTTCGGGAACTAAAACAAGGAGCCCAATCCGCACGCCCTGAGTTCGCCGACCTGGACATGCAATTCACTGACAGACAGGAGAAATGGGGCTACACCTTAGCCAATGTCGGGCGGATGGAGCTGCAGGATTTGTCGCAGGAGGACGAGGTCTTCCGCAGCGTGTTCGAGGACAGCATGCACCAAAAGCTGACCAAAATGGAAAAGGAAGTTTGCTAACGGGGATGGTTGGATGCGGAACACAATGGCTATTGCTGGCTATTCCTAAAATTAACGCCAAACGCCAGCTCGCCCGCAACATGCTCGCTGAAGGGCTGGATCCGGTGATAATAGCGAAAATCTCCGGGTTGACGGAGGCGGAACTCCAAGACCTGACACGGGGATAATCGCCCCCGCCCTGCATTCTTCTTTCTGGCAGCCCGCACACCTGACAGCGTGAGAGTGGAGGCGCTGGAAGCGTCGGCTCCTATCGAGCCCGGCGTGGTCCAAACTGGTCGTCCTTGACGATGCACTTCACAAGTGAAACCATGTCACATATCCTTCTCATTTGTCTCAAGTTATTTTTTAACCGTTACTATATTCAGAAGTACACGAACGTAGACAAAAAAAAGGCTTGCACATCAGCCGAATGCATGCGCAAGCCCTATAAACGTTGATTGCGGGAGGTCAGAATCTCACCCGCACACCGCCGAGGAGGTTAATCCCCGCTTGCGGGAAATAATACGCGTCGTAGTATTTTTCGTCGCCTATCACGCCCGTGTAAAGCGCGGCATTGGTCTCATACTTGGCGTTGAAAAGGTTGTTGACATTCAGGAAGAGCTCCAAATCCTTCAAAACCTTGAAATGGAAGGTGTAGGAGACGCGCAAGTTCGTATAGGTGTAGGGTTTCAACACGTAAGCCTCGTCGCCGGAGTTGTCGAGATATTGCTTGCTGACGAATTTGGTGAGAAGGTCGATGTTGAAGTCCTTCAACGGAGTGAAGGTGAAGGTGTTGCCAATCACCACATTCGGGGAGTAGGCAATGGGGGTGTTGCCGAGCTGTTGCTCCACATAGCCGCCGTTCTCCCAATCTTCTACATAATGTGTATAGTTGAGGACACGGTTGAGGCTGAAACCGCCGTTGATGTGCCACGTGAAGAACCGCACTGGGCGGTAAGCCGCTGACAGTTCGATGCCCACACGGTAACTCTTGTCGACATTGGTCATGAGCGGGTCACCGGTCTGGTCAAGCTCGCCGGTGCGCACCAACTGGTTCTTATAGTACATGGCATACAGGGTGGTGTTGAAGAAGTACTTGTCGTTGTAGTTCATGTAGCTGAACTCCAAGTCGTAGAGGGTTTCCGGCACCGGTTTGCGGCCGTCGGGAGCGCCTACGAGGTCGTTGCGTGTGGGCTCACGGTTGGCCGTGGCAAAGGAGAGGTCGAAGCTGTGTTTCACCTTAGGACGCTGCAGATAATAATGCAATCTGATTTTGGGGTTCACGAAGTTCCAGTGATACTGTTGCGGGATAGGGGTCAGCTCGTCGTTAACACCCTTTATGTCGTAATCCACGCGGCGATACTGAAGTTCAGCATTCACGGAGAAGCCTTTAATCCAGTAACTTAACGCACCAAAAGCCTTGGACTGCAGTTTCTCGCCCGTGCCGCGATACCATTCATACATGGGCGGACACTCTTTCACCCGGTCAGGCTGCACCCACACGATGTCGCCGTAATGGTTGCCCATGTAGTTGTTCACATCCAAGCCTGCCACCCAGCGCAAACCTTGTGACGCCTCGCTTTTAAATCGCAGACTCCCCCAATATTCCGCAAGAACACCATAGTAGTAGTTGTCCAGATATTTCTGGGTGACAAGGTCGGTGCGGTTCTGGTCTTCATGCAAGGGTTCCAAACCATATTTGTAGATTTTCTTGTCATCTTTATACTGCTCGTAGTAGCCGTAACCGCGGGTCAAATAAGGCATCACGCGCAAATTATGCCACTTCCTGCCGAGTTCGCGCATCCAGGTTTTCCGATACTCCAGCTGATAGAAAGTCTGGGTATAATGATCCATGGAATTATCATAATAATGGCGCACGCCGTTGTTGTCGTAATACTCGCCGCAGGAATTGTAGGTGCGATTGGTGGCGAGACTGTCGTAAGGCACGCCGTTCCACGCCAGACCGGAGTTCTCCCTGCCAAAAAGCATGTTGAAGCGCAACTCTCCATTGTCTTTGTTCGTCTTAAAATTACGAAGGTCGAGTTTTGCCGTGAGGAATCCCGAGTTGAGGCGCACCCCGGAGTGGTCGATGTAGCCGTCGCTGCGGATGTCGGAGAAAGAGGCCAGCATGGAGAAACGTTTGCCGATAAGGCCGGTTCCCGCGCTCACCATATTGTCGAAGGTGTTGAACGAGCCATACGCGGTACGCGCCTCCGCGAAGGGTTTCTCAGGGATGTCGCGCGTCACGAAATCCACACGGGCGCCGTAGGAAGTGCTACCGATAGTGGTGTTGGCACCGCTCTGCAAGCTCACCCTCTCTATGTAGGTGGCCATGTCGGGAAGGTTCACCAACCAGGAACCCTGCGACTCGGCGTTGTTGATCGTCACGCCGTTGAGGGTAGTGTTGATACGGGTTTGGTCGATGCCGCGGATGAACAGGTAGGTGGCGCCGAGGCCGTTACCAGACTCGGAAGTAGTGACCACCGAGGGCATCATATCCAACAGGTTGTTGACGCTGCCGTTACCCTGCTGGGCGCGGATTTGCGGCATCGACATCGTGGTGACGTTCGCGGAAGTCTGCACCGTGGGCCTCACAAACTCGATGGTCACCTCCTGGACTTTACCACTTTGCACGGTATCCGGCTGCTGCGCGAACACCGCCGCCGGCAGACCAAGCAGCCAAAAAGTGACAATTAGTAATTGAAGGTTGATAATTCCACGTTTCCGTTTGAGTTTCGCGGAATTTTCCCTGCGCATTGCGCCTTGTACATTGTTCATTGTACTTTGTACATTTTTAAGCATACTCCAACAGTTTGGTTATTAATAAATTAAAACATCACTGAAAGAGGGATAATGAAATGTAGAAGCGTTTGTCTCCCTACGGCGGCATTATCCGCATCAGGTTCAACGGGTCTGATCTCAGCCTTCCGGCACCCCTTTCAAAACGGCGGCAAAAATACATTTTTTTAGGAGACGACGCTTCCCGGCATCGGATTTTCAGGAAACAACGCTTCCCAGCGTCGAAAAAACCACTCCATTATCTGTTTCGCGAAACAAAAAAATTGTACTTTTGCAGCGCTTTATGAGCAGCAGGTGCTCCTGCCGCGTGAAAGAATCATCCAGTTTATTATAAAACGTTAATAATCAAAACAATGTCAGAAAAAATCTTATCGAAAGTGAAACCCGGAGTGGTTTACGGCAAGGATCTTCAGGAAATCTTCCGCATCGCGAAGGCGAACCAGTTCGCGCTTCCGGCAGTGAATGTGGTCGGCACCGACTCTATCAACGCCGTGATGGAAGCCGCCAAGGCGGTGAACTCCCCGGTGATGATCCAATTCTCGAACGGCGGCGGCGTTTTCTGCGCCGGCAAGTCGCTGAGCAACGACAACCAGCAGGCGGCCATCCAAGGCTGCATCTCCGGTGCTATGCACATCCACCGTATGGCTGAATTGTACGGTGTGCCCGTGGTCGTCCACACCGACCATGCCGCCAAGAAGCTCCTTCCCTGGATCGACGGGCTGCTTGACGAGGGCGAGAAATACTATGCCGCCCACGGCAAACCGCTCTTCAGCTCCCACATGCTCGACCTTTCCGAAGAGCCGCTGAAAGAGAACATTGAGATCTGCAAGAAGTATCTGGCCCGCATGGCGAAATTGGAGATGACCCTCGAAATCGAACTGGGCATCACCGGCGGCGAGGAAGACGGCGTCGACAACACCGGCATCGACAGCGCGCGCCTCTACACGCAACCCGAGGATGTGGCCTACGCATACGAGGAGCTGAGCAAGATCAGCCCGAACTTCACCATCGCCGCCTCATTCGGCAACGTGCACGGCGTCTACAAACCCGGCAACGTGAAGTTGGAGCCCATCATCCTGCACAACTCCCAGGAGTACATCCAGAAGAAGTTCAACACGCAGCCGAATCCCGTGAACTTCGTGTTCCACGGCGGCTCCGGCTCCGAACCCTCCAAGATCAAGGAGGCCATCAGCTACGGTGTCATCAAGATGAACATCGACACCGACACGCAGTGGGCTTTCTGGCAGGGCGTTATGGGCTATTACAAGAAAAACGAGGCTTACCTGCAGAGCCAGATCGGCAACCCCGAGGGTGACGACAAGCCCAACAAGAAGTACTACGACCCGCGCGCGGTTCTTCGCGAAGGCGAAAAATCCATGGTCGAGCGCCTCAAGGTGGCGTTCAGCGATCTGAACTGCATCGACAGACTGTAAAGATTAACGTTTTTTAGCTTTGTAAGGCTATTGCGAGTGTAGGGCTGCCACATTACGACAGCCCTACATTCATTAACGGAAAGAATGCTGTATTTGTCCTTAGACTATGAAAAATAAAATTGAACTAAACAACGACACAGGGTTGGATTCCCTTGTAAAACAGATTTCAACAGTTCAGGAAGTGCTGCAAGGCATTGCGGCGCACGCCATCAACCTCTCATTGACCGCCCGCAACTGGCTGGTGGGGTACTATATTGTGGAATACGAGCAGCACGGTGAAGACAGGGCACAGTATGGGACAAACCTTCTGAACACCTTGTCCAAGCGTTTGAATCGTTCAGGCATGGAACCACGGCGACTCCGTGAATATAGACAATTCTACATTTGCTATCCTTATTTGGGCAATGAGGTTTTGAATTATCTCCAGAAACAAACCTATGTATCGTTACCTGTTGAACACAGCCAAAAATGGCGGTCGGCAACCGCCATTTTGCAAATCAATGATAATGAACAAGATAAGATTTGGCGGTTGACAACCGCCAAATTAGAAAACTGGCAAACGTCACCCGACCGGCTGTTCAACAGGCTCTCTGCCACACACCTGATATATCTTTCGAATATCAAGGACGAGCTGAAACGGGCGTTCTACGAACAAGAGGCCATCCGGGGATGTTGGACGGTAAAGGAACTTGACCGTCAGGTATCATCGCTATATTACGAAAGAATGGGAGTCTCAATGGACAAAAAGACTCTACAACAGCATGTGGCGGACAATGCCATTGTCCTCAGTCCGAAGGACATCATACGAGACCCCGTTTCACTCGAATTCCTTGGGTTGCAGGAAGAGACCTATACGGAAACCACATTGGAAAAAGACATTCTCGACCATTTGCAGCATTTCATGTTGGAAATGGGGCGTGGATTCTGTTTCGAAGCCCGGCAGAAGCGCATTCTGATCGATCAAGATTACTTCAAGGCCGACCTTATTTTTTACCACCGCATACTGAAATGCCATGTAATTGTGGATTTGAAGACAGACCGTTTCCACCACGAGTATGCCTCGCAGCTGAACATGTACCTCAATTATTATCGGCACGAGGTGATGCAACCCGATGACAACCCGCCAGTAGGCCTGTTACTCTGCACAGACTACGGTGAAACCACCGTCCGTTACGCCACCGAAGGCCTATCGCAGAACTTATTCGTGAGCAAATACCAACTGCAACTGCCCTCTACGGAAGAACTTCGCCGCTACATGCTAGAAAACTTTGATGACCAGACGATAGCCAAATACAAAGAGCAACAGCGGTAGAGCGAATAATTTTCGTATCTTCGCCCCCGAAATATCAACCCCAATTTTTCACCAACCCCTATTTCCTCCCGAAATCCGCCGGGATTTCTCCCCACAGCGGCGTGTTCCATTTGTAAATCGGCGTGTCGTAGGTGTTGTTGCAGAGCCAGGCCTCGGCGCGGGCCAGCAACTCGATGACCTCCTCGTTCTCCTCGGTTGGGAGAATCACGGAGTTGTGCTTCTTCTTGCGCACCCACGAGAGGGCAGTCATGCTGTCGGTATATATCGGGATGTCGTAGCCCTTCTGCTTGATGAGCGCCAACCCGTGCACAATGGCTAAGAACTCGCCCACGTTGTTGGTGGCGCGGGGGAACGGCCCCTTGTGGAACCACTCCTGGCCGGTCTCGGTATAGACACCGCGATACTCCATCACCTTGGTCACGGAATTCCACGCCGCGTCCACGGAAAGACTGCGTAAGATGGGTTTCGGCTGGTCCTGCAACAACAAGAGCTGCTTGGCTGAGTTGTTAGGCGAAGGATGGCTCTTGTAGAACTTCTCATATCCCTGCTTGAAAGCGCTTTCCGCCTCTCCCCTGCTCTCGAACGACTTATACTTGGCATTCTCAAACTGATAGACCTGCTGCTTACAGTCGTTCCAATTGTCATAAACGCCGGGCTTCTTGCCCGTCCAAACCACATAGTATTTTTGTTGCTTTGCCATTCCTCAAATTTGTTATTTTTGCCGCCGGATTCTCAGAAATTTTTGGACGGCAAAGGTACATAAATTTCAAACACAAAAACGGAATCCCCCTGATGTAGAGACGTGCCATAGCGCGTCTCTACAACAAACGAGAAATTAGACAAATATGAGAAAAATAGACTTCAAACGCAGTTTTTGGACGGTCATGGCCGCCGTTCTGTTCGTATCGACACTCGTTTCCTGCGACCCCTACTCGAAGAAACGCGCCTGCAAGAACTTTTCCATCGAGGTGAGTCACCCATTCCCGAACACCAACTGGGCCTTCGAGGAGGAGGTGCTGGACTTCAAGTTCAACATCGAGGACACCGCCACCTACTTCGATGTCGCACTGTCCCTCCTTTACGACACCGCCGTGGTCGTGCTGAAGGACATCCCGCTCACGCTCACGCTCACCGCTCCCGACGGCATGCAATCCATCGTGTCCAGCCATTTCCTGCTTGACAATGAAGGCAACCCCAACCGGAAAATCACGACCGGCAACAATGCGGAGGCCAACGTTGTGGTTTTCCCGCACCGCAAGTTCAAGGTGCCGGGCTCGTACACGCTCACGGTCTTCCGCCGCGCCGAAAAAGCCGACAACTACGGATTCCTCAGCCTGACTACAAAAGTCACAGTGTCCAAAGAACAAAAGTAGAGACGCGCCAGCGCACGCCTCCACTTTTTGATGTCAGCTATGATTACGACTTAGCCGAATCTCATCGGCTCTTCACCCATAATCACCAATTACATTCCTCCCTGTCCGCTGCCACTGCTCTCGCTGGCCGCGCCTTGACGGGCTTGGTTCTCCAGCTCCATCTTGCCGAAACGCAGCGTGAAGCCCAACGCAACTGTACGTGAATTGTACTTGTAAGTGCCGTGCGACACGTAGTAAGGGCTGTCGTTGTCGAATCCCCAACTGTTCCAGTTGAAGATGTCGTTGGCATTCAGATAGACTGAAAGTTTCTTGTCGAAGAAGTCGCAACGCAGACCCGCATTGATACTGTAGTGGGCATGAGTACTGCTGAACAGGGAAATCGAAGGCGAACCGTAGTAGCCCGACACGTTGATTTCCAAGCGTTTCCAAAGTTTAGCCCATACACTCATGTTGAAGCTGTAAGACCACATCTGTTGCTTGTAGAGCTCATTGTCGTACAACGTTTCTATATAACGGTGATAGACGTTGGCGTAGAGACGAATGTTGAACATAGCGTTCGGACGGTACATGGTATTGACCTCCAAGCCCGTGTTCATCGCCTTGCCCACGTTCACGGGATAGCTGAAGGAAACCTGACGACCGTAAAGCTCGTGGTAGGCGGGCACCGTGATTTCGTCGATGTCCCGCGTTTTGGCGCGATAGTAGAGCATCACACCCACAGAGCCGAACTTCTCCCAGTATTTCTGCCAACCCGCTTCCACGGAATGTGTCAGGATGGAGTTCAGGTCGGGGTTGCCGCCGTAGAAGCTCTCCTCCTCATACCGTACAAAACGAGTGAGCTGATCGGCAGTGGGATTGCTGCTGCGGAAGGTGTAGCTCAAGCGGAAGTTGTGCATCGATTTAGTACGGTACGACAGATGTAGCGATGGGCGCACGTGGAAGAAGTTCCTCCGCACAGCGAAGGTGTCGGGCACGATTTCGGGGTAAAGTATGCTGGTGTAGGTATGCTCCAAGCGCACACCAGGTTTGATGGTGAAATTGCCGAATTTATGCTGCAGCGTGAAGAACACCTGGTTATCGACTTCCGGCGCCAGGCTCCTGTAGCTTCGCATCTCGTCTTTCACCCAAACCCCATTATTCAACGTGTCCAAATAGTTGTATTCGTTGGAATGGGTGTATCCACCGTAATAGCCGAGAGAGATCTCGCCGTTCTCGGAGTAGGGACGGTTGTAGGTCAACTCCGCACTCACATCAAAAGAGCCGCTGCGATTATTCTCATCCATGGATCGCGTATATTCGGTTGGTGAAAGGTAGATTTTGTCGGTTTTGCCAACATTTCCCCATCCCCAGCTACTTCCATTCAGATCCAAGGAAATGTTGTGCCCATTTTGGTCGAAATTGTGCAGATAATAGAACCCGAAGCCAGCCCAATGGCTGTTACTTCTGCTGGAAGACAACGATTTGTACTGTGTCAGGGAATTTTCCAGATACATCTCGCGGTCGGTCTCTGAATAGCCGTTGAAGTTGCGGAAGCTCGGCCAAAAACCGCTCCACAACGAGATGCTGTTCATGCTGTCGATTTGGTAATCCATGTTGAAATGGAGCCCGCCCCCGAAGTTGTGGCCTTTGGAATAGGAGGAATCCTTCTCGAAGCTCACGGTGTCGCGACCTTCCAGTCCAGGCTGGAAAATGGTGATGTCTGACATGTTCTGGTAGCGGTCCATTGAATAGGAGAAGTTGCTGTAGAGGTTGATGGAGAGTTTCTCGTTGCTCCAAACGTATGAAATCCAAGGGCTTGCGTACGGTTTGATAGAGGCGTTGGTGCCGAAACTGATAAACTGGTTCTTCATCACCTTGGTGGTAGTCACAATATTGATAATGCCGTCGGCTTTGGAGCCGTAACGCGCTGACGGGTTGGTGATTACTTCCACGTGGTCGATGCTGTTGGCGGGCATCTGCTGGAGGTAGGTCTTGAGGTTTTCGGCGTTCATGTGCGAGGGCTTGTCGTTGATCCAGATTTCCACACTGGACGCGCCGCGCAAGGTGACGTTGCCCTCCACATCCACGGAGACGCCTGGCGCGTTCTGCAGCACGTCAGAGGCCGTACCGGTCTGAACGGTAGGGTCTTCGGCGGTGTTGTAATAGGTCTTCTCGCCATCCACGGCGAACAGCGGCCGCTCGCCCTTCACTACCACCTCGCCGATAGTTGCCGTGCCCGGCTTGATCTTGATGGCACCCAAATCCATGTTTTTGTCAACCGACAGTTCCTGTTGGTAGTTTTCATAGCCCACAAAGAAGACCACCAGGCGGTACTTGCCTTTGGGTACCGCCTGCAGGGTGAACGCCCCTTTGTCATCGGCGGCGGTATAACTCACCATCACGCTGTCGCTCTGCCGCAGCAGGCTCACGTTGGCGTACTGCACCGGTTTGCCGGTATTCTCGTCTTGCAGGGTTCCCGTGACCGTGTTTTGGGAATATCCTGACAGAGAACACATTAATATCAAAATCAACATTGAGAACGCCTTCGCGGCGACTTTTCCATGATGTGTCATAATCTCACTATTTAGGTTGGTTTTTAACTTTCAAAATTAAAGCGGCAAAAATACATTTTTATTAGTTAGACAACGTGAATGGTGTTTTTACTACAACTCACTTCCGATTTCTTGATATTCGCTATCGGGGATCTTTCAAGTTTCAGGTTTCAACTCCTACATCACAAGTCACAAATCACAAATCATGATTATTATTCTGACGGGGAAAAACCAAAAGCGTGCCAAAAGAGTTATTCCGCTGATTATCAAAAGATCCAAAAAAACAAAACAGGATTGTCTGTTTGATTTTTAGACAACCCTGTCAATTTATTTGGCAATCCGTAGAGCCATTGGATTGCAGCAACCCTACTAACTACTAACTGCTAACTGCTAACTACTTCAGGATGACCCGAACTCCCAAGTAACCCATAATCCCCGTGATCGGCATATAGACCATCGTGGCGTCGAAATATTCACCGAAGGGGTTTTCAGCCTGCACGATCGGGTCTTTCTGTTTCACATTGAGGAGGTTTTCCGCACCGGCATAAATTTCCCAACGACGGAATTTCTTGGTAATCTGCGCGTTGAGAAGACAATAAGGTTTCGAGACTTCCGGACGGCGATACAGCTCGGGGCTCGACTGCGTGTTGGGCAGCGGCATCGGGCCGTATATCTGGCAGTTGAGGTTGAACTTCCACTTGTCGTAAGGAGTACTGTAGTTGAGGTTTACGAGGGCCTTGTGCGGACTCATCATGTCCTTCTGGCGCATCACGCCCTGGCGCATGTAGCGCACATCGTTGTAACGGTAGGCCAGCAAAATCTCGAAACGCTGCAACGGTTTGAGGGTCAGCTCGATCTGCGCGGAATGCGAACGCGAGCGGTTGCCGTAACCGTTATATTCGCCGTTGAGGGCATAATAATGTACCGCATGGACATCCTGGTCCAAATCCACAATCATCTGCTGCGTGAAATAGGTGTAGAAGTAATCGACGGCCAGTGAGGCTTTTCCGCCCGGCATATCGAACTGCCAAACGGCACTCGCCCCCGCGTTCCAAGCCTCTTCCGGCTTGGAAGGCCCGTCAAAATGGAACGTACGCGAAGAAATCATCAGGGATTGGTTCTCGGCGAAGAAATGGGCGTTGCGATATCCTTTGCCCGCAGAAGCGCGTAGCGACAAATCCTTGGTGGCCTGCCACTTGACATGCACGCGCGGAGTCCAAAACAGCTGACTGATATTGGTCCAAATACTCGAATGCGCCTTGTCGCGAACCATATTGTAGTCCAAGCGCATACCCGTCATCACCACCAATTTCGGGTCAATGATGTAAGAATACTCGGCAAAGATGCCGGGAATCAGGTCGTGGTGATGCGGTCGATTAAAATAAAAATGTTCCGCCCGGTCCTCATAAAGTTCATTCAGGCAATCATACTGCAAGCTGGCTCCCGCCGTCAACTTGTGGCGTTCAGAAGCACCGAACTTGTTGGAATACAAGATGTTTGCATATACACTCTGCTGATTTCCACCATAAAACTTGCCATATCCGTATTTGGAGTTGAGCCAGTGACCGGTATAAGAAAGAATGGTACCGATGCTCTCATGCTCACCCTTCAACAGAAAACCGTTTTTGGTGATGACATCCACCCGCTTGTTGTCGGCGGTGAAACCGTACGTGAGCACGGCGGGCACAATACCATTCGGGGTAAAAGCCATCTCTCCGCCGAAGCGGTTGTCCCACACGAAATCGACCATCGTGCGGCCCTCCACGACGGGCGACTTATAGTCCCAGCGGTTCATAAAGTTCACCTGGCGGCTGCGCGGCACATCCATGAAGCCGTCGTGGTTCATGTCTGTCTTGAAAAACTGATCACCAAGGAACAGCAGGAAATTGGTGCTCACCTTCTCGTCCTTGCCCACGGGAATGCGGGTGTTCATGGACAGTTCGCCCTTGCCCATCGAGTTGGCGTAGGCGTTCATGAAGAAGCGTTCCATATTGGTCTCCGGCTTCTTATAGTCGATGTTAATCTGGCCCGTGATGGCCTCGAAGCCGTTCACCACCGAGGAAGTTCCCTTCGACAGGCTGATGCTTTCCATCCACGAGCCGGGAACGAAGCCGAGCCCGAACTGGTTGGCGAGCATGCGGATATAGGGCACGTTCTCCAGCAGAATCTGGGTATAGACACCTGCAAGCCCGAGCATGGAGATCTGCCGGGCGCCGCTCACCGCATCGGGAAACTCCGAGTCGATGGCCACGCTGTTCTCGAAACTTTCGGCGAGGTTACAGCAGGCGGCGCGGCGCAGTCCTTCCGTGCCAATCACTTGAGTGTAAATAGGTTGCACGGAAATATAAGAACCGTCGTTGGCAACAATGCTCACCTCTTTGAGGCTGTGGGCGGTATTCAGGAAGAAGGTCAGCCCAGTCTGCCCGCGCGGAATCACCACCGTGTCAGGCAGGAAGGTCGGGAACGAGATGACCAACGTGTCGGTTTTGGTGCGCGGGATCGTGAACTTGCCGTACTGGTCGGTGTAGGCGCCTATGTCGGTGTGCAACCACTGCACGGCTGCGTTGGCCACCACGGAGGTGTCGCCGTTCCCGCCGACCTGCAGCACCTTGCCGGTGAGGGGCTGCGCACTCCCCCACCCTGCCGCAAATAGCAGCAGAATAAACGAAAGCAGGATGTTTCTCATACGCTACATCGTTCCGTCAGTCCCGCCGGAAGGGAGGGCGTTGTTCACAGGAAGAATAATCCAGCAGATGAGGTAGAGCCAGAATCCGATCGATCCGAACAAGAACATCAGGACGAACAGGATGCGCCAGACGTTGGAGTCCATATCGAAATATTCGCCCAAACCGCCGCAAATTCCGGCGATTTTGGTGTCAGTCTTGCTTCTCATTAAGGTTTTGTGTGACATATTTTTCGGTTTATAAGTTCAAAGTTCAAGGTAGAGACATCATTTTATGGTGTCTCTGTTGGTTTCAATGTTCACGGCGCAAAAATACAAATGTTTTGTTGCAATCGGGTTGCAAAGACGAAAGCGGACCGAAAAAACGTTTCAACCCATAGCCCGGAGTTGTTTTTTCTTCCATTGCAAGTCTTTTTATTTTCAATGATTCACACAATATTTTCTCAGAAAAGCCAAAACACGGACATGTTACCGCCGTAGAGACGTGCCATGGCGCGTCTCTACAAAACGGGAATGTATGTTATTGCTCCTTCGAAACCTTCGCCGTCACGAAGCACAGGTAGCACAGGCAGGCGAGCGGCACGATGAAGGCGTAGCGGACACCGATGCCCGCCATGGCGCCCGTAAGCAGCGGGACGATGGCCGCACCCACGATGGCCGTGGTCATCAGGCCCGAAATCTCGTTCGACATCTCCGGTTTGTGGTCGACACAGATGGAGAAGACCAGCGGGAAAATGTTGGCAAATCCGATGCCGATGAGGATGAAACTCAGCCACGTGGTGAAAGCGTTATAGGGCAGGAAGAGCAGCAGGTTGCCGATAATGGAGACGGCCACCGTGATGCCGAGGAACTTCTTCGCACTCATCTTCTGCAGGATGACGCCGCCAAGGAAACGGCCCACGAACAGCGAGACTATCAGCACAATGTTGCCCATGGCCGGGGTGACACTTGTGTTCTCACTCAAAATCGACGGGATACGGTTGAACATGGAAGCCTCTGCGCCGCAGTAGAAGAAAATGGCGAGAAACATCATGAGAATGAACGGGTTGCCCAACGCACGGATGCAGTTGCCCAGCGTGGTAGGCCTCTCGTCGGACTTGCTGACATTGTCAGGCACAAACATCACAACCATCACGAGCGTGATGAGCAACACCACCGCGAAAATCGGGAAGAGGATGCGGAAACCCATGTCTATGGTCTCGCCGCCCTCAGGGGTGTACGAGAACCAGGCGTATTTCATCAGCGAGGTGCCGATGAGCACGAGAATCAGCGACGTGGAGAGCGTGCCGATGGCCTTCAGCGACTGCGCGAAGGAGAGCATACTGGAGTATTTGCCTTCGTCCGAGACATCGCGGATCAGCGGGTTTCCAGAGACTTGCAGGATTGTGGCACCCGCGCCCATCAGCAGCACCGCCAGCAGAATAATCGGGAAGTTGAAGGCGAGAATCGGAAGCACGGCACCCGCAAGGAAGAGAATCAGACCGATGGTGAGCATCTTCTTCTTGCCGATCTTGGACTGCCACACGCCCGTGGGCACCGACAGCACACCGAACATGATCATGCCCGACAGCGACACAAGCGAGGCGGTGAACGGCGTGACGTTGAACGCCTTCTCCACCACGGAGACCAATTGGCCGGCGGCATCGCCGAAACCCATGGCCAGAAACACGAAAAACACGGAAATCAGGGATAGTTGTTTTTTCATAATTTTATGTTTACGGTTTACAGTTTACGGTTTACGGTTTGTAGTTTATAGTTTATAGTTACATCAGGGGTCGATGCGGATTATTTGTAATTCATCCACATTCAACCGTACTTTCAGCCATGTAACCAGCCGCCGCTCCGCATCTGGATGACGTTTTCCGTCTTTCCATTTCAAATAGAGGGCAGGCACGGTCTTGTGCTCGTACGTTTCTGCGTCATAACACTCCATGTACAAAATTGCAGCCTGCTCTACCTCAGCATATTGCGAATGTATTTCCTTCACCACCTGCTCAATTGTCTCCGAGGAGCCGGTGAGCTTGTCAAGCTGGCCCCGCAATGCTACGATGGTGGAGTCTTGCTGGTCAATGACGGCATCCTTCTTGTCGATGATGTCTTCGATGAGCTTGTTCTGCTGGGTGATGTCGATGGTGCCCTCGGTTTGCTTGACCACCAACCGGGCATTGGAGAGGCCGTACTCGGTACGCATGAGGTTCTGCATACGCGCAATCTGCTCACGGTCAAGCGGTTTGCCGATGACCCGCATGATGACGACCTGGGAGTTGTTGGAATATTCCCGTTTGGAATCTATGAGCTGGACATTTTCAAAGTCAGGGGTCTGCTGCACCTCATTCACGAATTTCGTGACCTGGGTGTGGAAGGCGGTCTCGCGCACAAGATTGACAGCCATAATCACACTGGGAATCATCACCAGGATAGCGAAAAGGTACATCGTCCGCTTGACGACCGTGAGACGTTTCGAGTTCATGTACTTTTTTTGAGGGAAACTCAGGAAACGCACCATGAAGAAGGTGGCCAGTGCGATGAAGAAGGAGTTGATGAAGAAGAGGTAGAAGGCACCGCCGAAGAAACGGGGCTGCCATGTGGCGAGACCGTAGCCCACGGTGCAGAGCGGCGGCATGAGGGCGGTGGCGATGGCCACGCCGGAAATCACCGTAAAAGGCTGGCTCTTGCGCGAGGTGGCCACAATGCCCGCCAATCCTCCGAAAAAGGCGATGATGACATCGAAAATCGTAGGCCGCGTGCGCGCCAACAACTCCGATTGCGCCTCGTTCAGCGGCGAAATCAGGAAATAAAGCGAGGAGGTCACGATGCTGATGACCACCATGACCAAAAAATTGCGCAATGACTTCCGCAGCAAATCCTCATCGAGGGTGCCGATCGAGAGGCCTATGCCCGTAATCGGCCCCATAATCGGCGAAATCAACATGGCGCCGATGATGACCGCTGTGGAGTTCACGTTCAGGCCAACGCTCGCCACAATGATGGCGAAAGCGAGCACCCATACGTTGACACCCCTGAACACCACACTTGACGAGATATACTCCTCAGTAGCCTCGTAGTCGGTATCTTCTTTCAATTGAGTGTATTCCAGAACCGTGTACCAGAACTTGCGCATCCACACACGAAGCGGGTGGCGCTTTTGGGAAGGGGACGGGGTGGAATCGCCTATCTTGGGTTCTTCTTCCATAAATATCAGATGTTCATGCGTCTATTCCGATTCATTCCGCCCGTAGAGACGCAAAATTTCGCGTCTCTACAGATGAATGGAATCGTAATCAATGGATTCTATCAACAATCTTTTCAATCTGCAGGGCCTGCTGCTCGCCGGTTTGCATGTTCTTGAGGGTGTAGATGCCCTGGGCGCGCTCGTTCTCGCCGGCGAGGATGACGTAGGGGATGCCCTTGGCGTTGGCGTAGTTCATCTGCTTGCCCATCTTCGCGCTGTCGGGGTAGATTTCGGAAGGAACGCCGGCGTCGCGAAGGCGTTTGAGACCCTGCAGGGCGTAAAGCTCGTCGTCGCCGCCGAAGTTCACGAACATGGCGGTGATGGGCGTAAGGATGTGCGGCGGGAAGAGGTTCAGCTCGTTAAGCACGTCGTAGATGCGCTCCGCACCGTAGGAAATACCCACACCCGACATATTCTTCAACCCGAAGATGCCCGTGAGGTTGTCGTAGCGTCCACCACCGGAGATGCTACCCATCGCCACGTCCTTGGCCTTGATCTCGAAGATGGCGCCTGTGTAGTAGTTCAGTCCGCGAGCAAGTGTCACATCCACTTCCAACTCAATGGGTATCTGCAATTTGTCGACGTAATCCAGCACCGTGCGCAACTCTGCGACACCCTTCAGCCCTGTCTCGGAAGCCGACAACATCTGTTCCAGTTTGTCGAGGACTTCGCTGTTGGAGAGGCCGCCCAATTCGAACAGCGGCGACAGACCGCAGACCGCCTCCTGGGAAATGCCACGTTCCAGCATCTCGGCGCAGACGGCCTCGCGCCCGATCTTGTCAAGCTTGTCCAACGCCACACAGAGGTCGGTCACCTGGTCGGCATTGCAGAAAATCTCGGCAATGCCGGTGAGAATCTTACGGTTGTTGATTTTCATCACAATGGGGATGCCGAAAGCGCGGAAGACCTCGCCGGTGATCTCCACCAGTTCGACCTCGTTGAGCAGGGAGTTGCTGCCAATAATATCGACATCGCACTGATAGAACTCACGATAGCGACCCTTCTGCGGGCGGTCGGCGCGCCACACGGGTTGCATCTGGTAGCGTTTGAAAGGGAAGGTGAGCTCGCTCTGGTGCTGCACCACGAACCGCGCGAAAGGCACGGTGAGGTCGTAGCGAAGGCCCTTCTCGCAAAGCTGCGCCGCCAGATGATTCACACTTTGTTCTTCGTTCTGGAAATCAACGCCTTTGGTAAAGTCACCGGAATTGAGAATCTTAAATAGGAGACGGTCGCCTTCCTCACCGTACTTGCCCATAAGCGTGGAAAGGTTCTCCATCGCGGGGGTCTCAATCGGGAGGCAGCCGTGCCGGTGGAACACAGAGCGGATGGTGTCAAATATATAATTGCGCCGCATCATCTCGACGGGCGTGAAGTCGCGTGTGCCTTTTGGAATAGAGGGTTTTACCATATCTTTTTCTTTTTTCAAACAATCGGCAAAGATACAATTTTTTTTAGGAGCAGCGGTATTCCTGCCGCAAAACATTTGGAGCAGCGGCATTCCTGCCGCAATGCATTTGGAGCAGCGGCATTCCTGCCGCAATGCATTTGGAGCAGCGGCATTCCTGCCGCAATGCATTTGGAGCAGCGGCATTCCTGCCGCAATGCATTAGGAGCAACGGCATTCCTGCCGCAAAACATTAGGAGCAACGGCATTCCTGCCGCAAAACATTTGGAGCAGCGGCATTCCTGCCGCAATGCATTTGGAGCAGCGGCATTCCTGCCGCAATGCATTTGGAGCAGCGGCATTCCTGCCGCAATGCATTTGGAGCAGCGGCATTCCTGCCGCAATGCATTTGGAGCAGCGGCATTCCTGCCGCAAAACATTTGGAGCAACGGCATTCCTGCCGCAATGCATTTGGAGCAACGGCATTCCTGCCGCAATGCATTTGGAGCAGCGGCATTCCTGCCGCAAAACATTTGGAGCAGCGGCATTCCTGCCGAAGAGCCCACGTCGGCAGGAATGCCGACGCTCCTAATTCGCCCGACTTGCGGATTTCATTGTTAGCACCACCGCCGTCCGGGGCGGCAGATAGAGCCGCAAGCGCGAAACGCCCTCGTAACAGTCTGTAAAATAGGAAATTCCCGAATCGATATTGCCGAAACCGTGGTAGCAAGGGTCGTCGCTGTTCAGCACCATGCGGTACTCGCCGGGCGGGCATGCAATGGCGTAGTCCGAATAGGCGTGCTGCGGGTGGAAGTTGAATACCACCACACTGCCGTTGCGTTCGAATGCCAACACCTTGTCGCCTTCGTTCTGGCACAACGCCACGGGCATTTTGTCCAACAAACGCTGCTCGGTCACGCAATGTATCATGTCGCGGTCAAAACGGTTCAATCCACTGTATTTCAGTGTGTCATCATCCGCCAAGTTCCACTGTCGGCGGGCATGGTAGCACGACCAGCCGTTGCCCTCTCTCGGGAAATCAATCCACTCGGGATGGCCGAACTCGTTACCCATGAAGTTGAGGTATCCGCCGGAGCAGAGCGTCAATGTCACCAAGCGAATTAACTTGTGCAGCGCGATGCCGCGATCCACCACCATATCAGGAATCATCACCGACATCAGTGTGTACATCTTGCTGTCTATCATTCGGAATATCATCGTTTTGTCGCCCACCAGAGCCTGGTCGTGGCACTCGGCGTAGCTGATGGTCTGCTCCTCGGCGCGCTTGTCGGTCATCCGGAAGTATATCTCGCCCACGCTCCAGTCGTCGTCGCTGCGGGTCTTGAGGGTCTTCACCCAGAAGTCGGCAATACCCATCGACATGCGGAAGTCGAAGCCAACACCGCCCATCTCCACCGGGAAAGCCATGCCGGGCATGCCGCTCACATCCTCCGCAATGGTCGTGGCCTGCGGATTGATTTCGCGAACCAGTTTGTTGGCCAGCGTGAGATAGACGAGCGCATCCTCATCCACATTGCAGTCGAAATACTGTGTATAATCGAGGAAATCGACGCCAAGGCCGTGGTCAAGGTAACACATGCTCGTCACCCCGTCAAAGCGGAAGCCGTCGAATCGGAAATTCTGCAGCCAGTACTTGAGGTTCGAAAGCAGGAAGCGGATGGTGTCCTCCTTGCCGTAGTCGAAACAGCGGGAATCCCACACGCGATGGTGACCACGTTCGCCGTGGTGCGTGTAAAGGCTGTCGCTGCCGTCGAAATAGCCGATACCCTCGCGCTCATTCTTCACCGCATGGGAATGGATAACGTCCAGAATCACGGCGATGCCCATGCCGTGAGCCGTGTCAATGAGTTCCATCAGCTCCTCGGGTGTGCCGAAGCGGAACGACGGCGCAAAGAAGTTGGAAACCTGGTAACCGAACGAGCCATAGTAGGGGTGCTCCTGAACGGCCATCAGCTGTATCGTATTGTATCCCAATGCTTTGATTCGCGGAAGCACCGTCTCTTGAAACTCATGGTAGGTGGAAATCTTGGCTTCCTGCGACGACATGCCCACGTGCGCCTCGTAGATGAGCGGGTGCACGGGCTTGGGCGGCGCGGGATGCTTCCAAACGTACGGTTCAGGCTCCCATACCTGGGCGCAGAAAACCTTGGTAAAGTCGTCTTGCACCACACGGCGGCAGTAGACAGGGATGCGCTCATCGGCGCCGCCGTGCCACACCATCCAAAGTTTGTAGAGCTGGCCATGTTTCAGGACAAAGTCGGGGAGCTCGATCTCCCAGTCGCCGTTACCAAGCGACTTGAGCGCGAACTGCGGCTGAATCTGCCAGTTGGAAAAGTCACCATAGAGGTAGATTGCGGCGGCGTTGGGGGCCTTCTCGCGAAACACCCAGCCGTCGGCGGTCTTGTGCAGCCCGTAATAGAGGTGGGCGTTGGCGACATCGGTAAGCGGCAACTTGCCGTCGGTGAGCTGCAGCTCTCGCAAAGCTGCCCGCTCCATCCGCTTCTGAAGCTTCTCCATATACGGCTTCAAATAAGCGTCTTTCGCGACCAATTGGGATTTAACAGTCAAACTATTCATCTATGATTTGTGATTTGTGAAAGGTGATTTGTAAATTAAGAATTGTTGTCCACGATTATTCCGATGATGAAAAACACGGTCCAAAGGTAAGGGTGCTTACGCCGGTCAAGGTCATGATGAGGCTTTCGAATCAGGCATCCACGTTCACCACGCACCGCACTTTTTTATAATGGGGCAACTGTTTGAAGTGGCGAAGCACCTCCGCAAGTTGCTGTTTTCGGGCCGCGAGCGTGGCATCTCGGTTCAGCTTAATCCAGAAGTCCTGCAGATAGTAGTTCTGGATGCGGGACACCAAAGGTGCCGAAGGACCCATCACGTTGCCGGCGAACGCCTCGCGCAGCATCGTCTGCAACTGCATCGCAGCGGCCAGAACCGTCTGCTCTTCAGGATGTTTCAGCGTGATTTTCACCATGCGGGTGATAGGCGGCAGACGGAAAAGCTGCCGCTCCGCGATCTGGCTGGTGTACATCGCGGCGAAGTCGTTGCTTTCCACATACTGCAATGCTGCGTGGTTCGGCTGGTAGGTCTGGATGACCACCTTGCCGGGCACCTCTTTGCGCCCCGCGCGCCCGCTCACCTGTGACAACAACTGGAAGGCCCGCTCGAAGGCGCGGAAGTCTGGGAAGGAGATCAGCGCGTCGGCGTTGAGGATGCCCACCACGCTCACACGGTCGAAATCCAAGCCCTTGGTCACCATCTGCGTGCCCACCAAAATGTCGGTTTTATGTTCCTCGAAGTCGGTAATAATCTGCTGGTAGGCGTTTTTCGAACGCGTGGTGTCCGTATCCATGCGGGCGATGCGAACCTCCGGGAAAATCTCCGCCAAGGTATCTTCAACTTGCTCTGTACCAAACCCTTTCATCTCGATGTCGGTGCTGTGGCATGTCGGGCACTCCTTCGGCACCTCGATGGCGTAGCCGCAGTAATGGCATTTCAACAGATTCGTCTTCTTGTGGTAGGTCAGCGTCACGTCGCAGTACTGGCACTTGGGCATCGACTCGCAGGTGTGACAGATCATGCGCACCGCGTAACCACGCCGGTTCTGGAACAGGATGACCTGCTCCTTGCGCTCCAAGGCCGCCGACATCTGCTCAATCAGGAAGTTCGAGAAGAGGCCGCGCACCTCGTTTCGACGGGTGGCGAGATTCATGTTAACGGTGTATATGTCAGGGAGATGGCTTTCGGCATACCGCTGCATCAGCTCCACCAATCCGAACTTGTGAAGCTGCGTGTTGAAATAGGTCTCCAACGACGGCGTGGCGGTGCCTAACAATGTTTTCGCCCCGTGAATCTGCGCGAGCACCACGGCGGCGTCGCGGGCGTGATAGCGCGGGGCAGGATCCATCTGTTTATACGAACCGTCATGTTCCTCGTCCACAATGACCAATCCTAACTGCTTGTACGGAAGCAACAACGCCGAACGCGCCCCGAGCACGAGCTGGTACTTGGCGGTGTCGTCGTTCTCGCCGCCGCTCAACACGCGATTCCAAATCTCCACCCGCTCATATTCGTTGAAACGGGAATGGTAGACCCCTACCCTATCGCCGAAATATTTTCGCAAGCGGTTGACAATCTGCGAGGTAAGAGCGATTTCCGGCAACAGGTACAACACCTGCTTGCCCTGCTTCAGCACCTCGTCAATGAGCTTGATGTAAATCTCGGTCTTGCCGCTGCCGGTGACACCGTGCAGCAGCGTGACGGGAAACTCTTCAAAACGCTGCTTGATTTCATCAAAAGCCCGCTGTTGCGGACCGGAAAGCATCACTTCCGGAGCATTTTCAGCGGAATAATCGGCCAGGCGGGAGATCACGCGTTCTTCGGAAAGCAGAACACCCTTCTTGATGAGCGTCTGCAAGCTACTCTGGCTGACATTCTCCGCCTTGGCCAGCTCCGCTTTCGGCACCGCGGCATCGAAACGGTAGCGTCCTCCTTCGCGCGTCCGCATCATGAAGGCCAGCAGCGTATCCGCCTGCGACGACGTGGACGTTTTCGCATTGAATTTGTCAAGGATTTCCATAAACGCCGCTTCGTTGTCGTAGGGCGGCGCAAGGCGGATAATCGTCTCTTTCTTAGGCTTATAAGGATTACGAATCTCCTCATCGGTAATAACAGCCCGCTTGTCAACCAGCGACTTGATAATGGGCATCACTTTGGCCACCTGGAGGGTTTTGCCAATCTCGGCCACGGTCATCGTCTCGCGATGGATGAGCAGTTCGACGACGTTTAGTTCGTAAGGTGTCAGCACGGAAACATCGCCGTCGAAGTCGGGGTGAATCTTGACCTTGGTCTCGCTGGCGAGGCGCAGGGCGGAAGGCAACGCGGCGGCCATCACCTCCCCGACGGTGCACATATAGTAGTCGGCAATCCACTTCCAGAGCTTGAACTGAGCCTCCGAAATGACGGGCCGTTCGTCAATGACATCCAGTATATATTTGGCTGTCACCTGTTTAGGCGGTATCTCGTGTACTTTTTCCACAATGGCGGCGTAAAGTTTGCTGGTCCCAAACGGCACCACCACGCGCACGCCGAACCGGACCTGCCCGTTGAGTGCTTGCGGCACACGGTAGGTGAAGCGCGCCTCTATGGGCAGCGGAAGAATCACGTCGGCGAAAAAAGTCTGCATGGGGCTGTCGGGTTAGAATCCGCTCGGAACAATTTCGTTGTCCTTGACTTCGAGGAACTGCACGTTCACGTTCTCATAACCGCCGCCGGCTGTCTTGTCGAACGAGAACGGGAAGGCTATCGGGCTGACTTTCACCCGGTCAAGGTCGTTTTGGTTGCGAATGAACTCCACGAAGAAGCGGGTGATGTCGTAGCCCTGGAACGCGAAACTTTCTAAACTTGGCGGCACCCCGAAACGTTCCGTGTAATCGTACACGAACGTTTTGGTCTTCTCATTCTCAAAATCAATGTAATAATCCGAGAAATAATGCAGATTGAGCTTGTTGTAATACTCGATGTCGTAGGTTTTGGACTCCATCCATTTCTCCGGCACCACAAAGGTCAGGTTTTCGGTCTTCTCGCTATAAAGCAAGTTCCGGGAGATGATAAGGTTCTGCGCGGGATTGTCGTAGAAGGTAATCACGATGCGCGGTTTGCCCTTATCCAAACGGGAGACAACGGTGGAGGCGTTGGACGTGACCTCGTACGGGATGCCGTTCGCCTTGAAATACTTCAGATAGACCGACATTTCCTTGTCTTTCGAGGTGGAATCACCGTAGACGACAATGGGGAAGGCGTTGGTCTGCTGCGCTTGGAACGCGATCATGGCGGGCCGCGCCTCGTACGACGGCCGCAGCTTGAAGACAAACTCGTTACCCTCCAAAAAATCCTGACGGCTGGTGAACGGGTTCACGATAGGCACCTCTCTTTCTTTGGCATACTCCGCCGCAACCGCGAAGAGTTTGCCAAAGAACGGACCGATAATGAGGCGGACCCCGGACATCAGTTCATCATCCTCCATCACGCGGCGCAATTTCCGTTCATCGTTGGAGATGTCGCGCACCACAATGTCGAAGAAGATATTCTCGCCGTTCTTCTCGAACTCCTCAATCGCCATCTGCGCCCCGTTCCAAAAACCCATCAGCTGATACGACTTCACGTTGTCCATATCCTCGCACTCTTTGACGACCGGCGTAACATAATCAGCTGATTCAAAGGGAATCAGATAGAGAATTTTGTATCTTTCACTCTCGGCGGACGCGGTGGCAGCCCCGAGAAGAATCATTACTGCATACAATACAAACTTTTTCATCGTTTATCTATTATAAGGATGGCTTGCGCCGATATGTCTATTTTACTCCCCCACCATTCGGGTACCCTTTCGCAATTGAGGGGGGAAAGTGGTGCTTCGACTGTCTCCGTCAACATAAGTCTAAAGTCTCACGTCTCAAATCCGGTCAAGCACGGTGCGGCAGAGCTCCTCCATGCGGTCGTGGTAGTTGTTGAGGAACTGGCCAGTGACGCGGTTGGCGATGATGAGGCAGACAGTGAGGGGGTTGTGTCCCAACAAACCGCCGAGGCCGTAGATGGCGGAGCACTCCATCTCCATGTTGGTGATAACGTTTCCGCCAAACTCGAATGTCTCGATTTTCGAGTTCAGTTCGGGATAGCGCAAACGGGCGCGGACCTGCCTGCTTTGAGGCCCGAAGAAACCTGGGGCGCTGACAGTAATGCCCCGACTCATGTCATGGCCTATGCGGTTGAGGAGTTCCGGCGAAGCGGGAGTGCAATACGGCTGCGGCAATTGCGAACTCCAACCAGTGTGCCGGACAAAGGCTTCCACGATATCCTCGCGAATGAGGTTGCCTGTGTCGTAGTAGCGCAACATACCGTCAATTCCCAGCCCGAAAGCAGAAGCCAAGAAGCTGCCGCACTCAAGGTCCGGGGTCAGGGCTCCGGAAGTACCGATGCGCACGAGATTTAACGAACGATGCGTCTCTTTCACCGTGCGGGTGGTGAGGTCGACATTGGCCAAAGCGTCTATTTCGGTGAGCACAATGTCGATATTGTCGGTTCCCATTCCCGTGGAAACCACAGAGATACGTTTGCCCCGATAGGTTCCGGTATGGGTAATGAGCTCACGGTTCTGCTTACGGAGCTCCACCGTGTCGAACATACCGGAAATTACCGGCACACGCCCGGGATCGCCCACCAGAATCACATTGTCGGCCAATTCCTCAGGATATAAATTGAGGTGGTAAATCGTGCCGTCAGCATTCAACGGCAGCTCGGAAGGGAGTATCGGATTGTTCATAATCGCTCGGTTTTGTTTGAAACGGCAAAGATACAAAAAATTGGTTTCAGGATTCAGACAATTAGGTAACCGTTGTTTTATTGGGAAACCGATTTCAAATCCACTTCGTAATAATGTTTCGGAGGGGCGTATGGGGTGAGGGGCTCGGTCGGGAGGTCTTCGGGGAGGTAAACGGCGCACATCGTGTTGGCAACGTGGTACAGGTGTCGGCGTTTCTCCTCCGGCGTGCCCTCCCAAATGGCGGCAAGCACGCTCCAACGGATGGTCTCCGGATCGTAACCGTAGTCGTGCCAGACAATGATGGACTTTTCGTCGCGCAACAGCTCGAAAGCGGTCTGCGTATCCTTCTTCACCGCGTCGGAATGATGGTCGCCATCAATGAAAACCATGTCGAACTGGCCCTTGTACGGCGTGAAGTCGAAAGACTGCGAATTGCCCTCTATGTGCGCCACATTGTCCAGATTTTTGGAGAAGAAGGCGTGGGCGTCGGCATAGCATTCGTTGCCCGTCAGCTTGACAATCTCCTCCCGCGAGAGGTTCAGCGTCACGCACTGCGGCACCACGGTGGCCACATTGGCGACACTCTCACCCCGCCAAGTGCCTATCTCAAAGTAACTTTGCGCATTCTGCCGACGGGCGAGCAATTTCAGCAACGCAATATCTATCGGCATAGTGGCTCCGGAAAGATAGGCATACGGCGAAACCGTTTCCGTGAAATCGGGGAACAGCTCTTCCAAACGCAAAAGCGGCAGCCCTTCGTCCAGCCCATACTTCTTGGACACTTTTTTTTGGAATACATCCTCACTTTCCAACACTAAATTAAGCAGATATGGGTATTTGGCAATGAGTTTCAAAGCGCGAAGGCCTGCGAGTATTTTAATATTCATTGTGCGATTTATTTCAGGTAATGACTCTTGATTTCAACAATATATTCCTTCAATTCCGATGGCGTCAGCAAAAAGTCTTTGGCGCGGAAGCAAGACTCCTTGAGAAAGCATACCATCAGGAAGACGGCGTTCATCGAGTAGGCGATGGAAGCGGTGACGGCGGCACCGACGGCCGCATGACGCGGGATGAGTGTGAAACCACAGCCCAGCGTGACCGCCAGCCCGCACAAAGCGGCAATCGTGTTCATGAAATAGCGGCCCGAACCGGAGTAATAGTGCCCAAGAATCAGGAAGATGCCGTAAAGCAGCACACCCGGCGCGAGGATGCGGATGAGCACAGCCATAGCACCGAAATCGGGACCGAACACGAAGACGTAGAACGAGGAAGGTAGCAGCGAAAGCACCAGTACGGCGGGCAACGCGACAGCGAAACAAATCTTGGCCAAGTCAAGCGTAAGTCTCTGATTGTAAGCTTTGTCAATACTGTTGGAAATGCGGGCATACTCCACCAAGGCGATACTGTTGGCGATAATCCACAACGCTTCGGCCAGCGACACCGCGTTGGAGTAAACCCCCACCTGACCCGCATCCACGTAGGCGTTGAGCAGGTAGTAGCTCAGCCGAAGATTGAAAAACTGCACGAAATGGCCCGTCTGGTTGAGGAACCCGTACTTAAATAGATCTTTCAACGCATCACGGTATTCACTCAAAGGCATTATTTTCAACAACTTATACTCATCCCGCAACTGACAAACGCCCAATATCGAAGACCCGACGTAAGCCATGTACAACCCAATGATATAACCGTAGACATCGCGATAGCCTAAGACAAAATGATAGACCGCCAAAGTACAAACCAACAGGAGCGGCTGTAACAGGGTGTTGTAATTGGCCTTCTTAACTTCCTCTTTTCCAACGAGAAGACGGAAGTTTATGCTCGCGAAAGAAGAGATGAACGACAGGATGGCCGTGTGCAACGCAAGGGCTCGGTCGAGGCCCATGTCGAGTAAGCTCATGAGTGCGCCCATGACCGCCGCGATGAGCAACGCCCACAGCACAGACGGAAGCCACAACTTGGAGAACGAGTGCCGCGAGGTCAAGTAGACGAGGCTCGCCCCGCACACGATTTCCGAGAAAATCAGGATGAAACTAATGTTCGTCAGCACTAACGACTGGATGCCTTTGCCGCTGTCGCCCAGCACCTGGGAAATAATCACCGCTATCGCCAGGTTGATGAAGGCGACGAGAATCTTGGTGCCGAAGGTGTTGAGAATCTTTCCGAACATAGCGAAATTAATGGCGGCAAAGATACGAAATTTTCGTATTTTTGCCGCCATGCTTGTAGTCCACATCCCCTCTTGGTTCCCCATCCCGGAAAAGCCGCTGAACGGGAACTTCATCTTCCGGCACATTGAGTCGCTGGGCGACCACGTGCGGTCGGTCATCCTGCACCACGTACACGACGGGTTCTCGCCAGAGACCGCCAACAACGCTGAACTTTTCCCGGTGAAGGCGGACAGCATGGGCAAACTCGCGCTCGTCCGCGCGTACGAGGCCGCCTTTGACGAGCTGGTGCGACAATACGGCCGCCCCGACATTCTCCACCTCCACGTGGCACTGCCCTTGGGCCCTGTGGCTGTCCGGTTGAGCCGGAAGCACCGTATCCCGTTAGTTGTCAGCGAACACTGGACGGGCTACCTGCCGATAAACCGTCCGCAACTGTCGTTGCCCACACGCCTGGTCCTGCGTCACACTTTCCGGAACGCCACGCACATCACCGCCGTGTCGCAGAACCTGCTCGACAATATCGCCGCTACCGTGCCCGCCGCAGCCCGCAAACCGCAGACCGTGGTCGGCAACGTCGTCGACACCGAGCTGTTCTCCTTGAGCGACAACAAATTACAGGACAGCAAGAAACGAATCCTGCACGTCTCCACCATCGAAAACAAAGCCAAGAACATTATGGGCATCCTACACGCTGTCAAAGAAGTGTCCAAACGACGTGCTGATTTCGAACTCAATATAGTCCACGACTATACCAACGAGGAGGCCGTACAGTTCGTACAAGACAACGGTCTGGAAAACATCGTCCATTTCCTTGGGCGCAAGACCCCTGCCGAAATCGCCGCGCAGTTGCGGCAGTCCGACTTCTTCCTGCTCTTCTCCAACTACGAAAACCAGCCGTGCGTGCTGTTGGAATCGTTCTGCACCGGCACGCCCGTCATCACCACACCTGTGGGTGGCATCTTAGAAATTGCCGACGCAAAGAACGCCATCATCGTCACTCCGAAAGACGAAGCCCAACTTACTGAGAAAGTGGATTTTATGTTAGACCACTCGAACAATTTCCAGCCGGCTGTTATCCGTGAACAAGCATTGGCAATATGTTCGCCTGATGTTGTGGGAAATAAATGGTTGGAGGTTTATCGATTGACCGTTCCTGACTTTGACTGTTGACCCGTCAACTAATCTGTACAATTTCCACCTTCTCGAAATTTTTCAGGATGGCGGAGATTTCTCTGATGTTGTCGTACCGTTTCATCCGTATCTCCAAGGACACCAGCATTTTGCCATCGTTTTCCTCGGCATCCTTATGCATTTCGTAGTTCAGCACGGTGATTTTCTCGCGACGGAGGTTCTCCATCACTTTGGTCAGAATACTGTAGTCCTCCACGAGGAAGGTGACGGTGTGTTCTTTCCGTGAGAAGTAAGGCAGATAGACATTGATCAGTCCTAACGACACAAGCACGATGACGGTGGTGACCAGCGCCAGCCAGTACATGCCGTTGCCGCACGCTAACCCGATGGCGGCAGTGACCCAGAGGCCGGCGGCGGTGGTCAGCCCGCGCACCACCTGCTTCTGCAGGATGATGGTGCCCGCGCCGATGAAGCCGATGCCCGTGACGACCTGGGCGGCAATGCGCGAAGGGTCGAAACTCACGTGGTCGCGACCCAGCATGAAGTCGAAACCGTAAATCGAGAGAATCATGAACAGGCAGGAGCCCAACGCGACCAACAGGTGCGTGCGCAAACCCGCCTCCTTGGCGTGGTACTCGCGCTCATACCCGATCGCCGCACCCATGGCGGTGGCGGCCAACAATCGAAGGACAAAATCCCATAACATGGCCGGACTATTGGACAGGATCGTTCGGGAATTCCGGCGAGTTACGATAATAGTCGAAGTTCAGACGGCTCGTGCGAGGGCTCTTCACCAACGTGTCCTCGTTGTGTCCCGTGGTGTTGTCCATCATGAGGTCCGCGTACCCATAATTGCGCGAAGCCAGCAGCCCGTAGGCCGACTCGTCGGCGGAGATGAAGTTCGTGAACTCAGGACGGTTCTGGACAATGCTTGTGCCCGGCGTGGAAACTTCCCTGTAATTCAAGTAGTTCTGATCGGCAGCCCAAGCCGTAAGCCGCATGCAGTAGTAAGGTTGTCCGGCCACGGAGTCGATGTAGCGCGTCACACCAGGCTTAGTCTCGATAGCCTGCACAATCGTGGAGAAAAAGGTCTCAGGAGTGAATCCGCTAAACGTGATCTCCGAGCCAGTAGTCGCCCGGATGTAGTCGCCGTTGAGCCGCCGCGTCACCTGGTGGTGTGTAATCGCCTTCGTCGCATTGTCCACCTCTATATAATAAAAGGTAAAGTAAATGTCGTACATGGCGGCATTCTCCGCACTCGAGAAAACAATCTTGTACGGATTGTTCGAGTTCATGTTCCACGACACCATCGGGCGACGGATAGAGAAATCGCCGACCACCACAGTCTCAGCATACACCTCGTCGCCTGTGCTTTTCCTGTTGATCACCAATCGGTAAGAATTCTCCGTATCCAACTGCCAATCAGAATAATAAAGCAGCTGTTTCGGATTATGGAAATAGCCTTCATCCTTCGGAACCGCTGTGGTGGTGTCCAACACGGCGGAACGGAGAATCTGTCCGTTTCGGTACTCCACCAGACGCACCTCGATGGAATCCACAGGGTAATAGATGTTATCCCACTCACCGGCGGCATCGTAGGAATTGCCGTCGGTGATGTAACCGCGATAAATCTTGAAATAATGGACGTTCTCCTTGGCGTTCAAGAGACCGTAGGAAATTGTAATGTCCTTGTAGTCAGCCGTCAGGTCAATGGGCTTGCACTGGGTGAACAACACAGCAGCCGCGAACAGCGCAATACAAATAGTGGATATTCGCTTCATAATCAGTCTTTAATCGTTGGATTCGGGAATCTCGCGCAGCCATTTCGTGCCCATAATTTGGCCGTTCTTGTTCACGCGAGTGTTCTTGACAAATTTTTCGTTGAAATAATACACCAACCGGGTGGAAATCATGTGGTTGCGTAATTTTTCCGTCTCTGTTATAGTGGACCCGTCCGTTCTCACGAAGACATAATCCATGGTGCGGATGGGCACGAGAGAGTACTCGTAACGGAAGTTGAGCGAGAGGTTCTTGTAGAGGCGGATATTGACATCGGCGATGAAGGACCAGTCGCTCGTCTTGAAAGTCTTCGACCGGACGCTGGTGGTGCGGGTAAAGCCGTTGTAAATCTCCTTGGCGCGCACCAGCCTTCCCCACGCGAAACCGAGCGCGAACGTGCAGCCGGAATACATCTCCTCGTAACGCACCAACAGGGGAACCTGCACGTAGTCAAGGGACATGTTGCACTTGATGGTGGAATCCCACGGCACAGAGCGGTCCACGTCGGTGAACATGGAAGGAGCGTAGACAAGCGTGTCGAAGTAGCCCGGTTGACAACGTTTCAGCGACCCCTTCTGCGTGTAGAGAAGTTCCAGAGATATCTGCCAGGTCTGCTTGGGATTCAGCGGCATGGTCAGCCCGAGGCCCCCGTTGAAGCCCACTTTGTAGAAACCGTGCACGCCGTCACCTTCAATCTGCGCGAAGTTGACACCCGCAATAGCAGAACCTATAAACCGCTGTGCTTCAAGATTTTGAAACACAAACACACTAAACAGGGCGACTACTATTATACGTATGATATTGCTTTTCATCCCTTGTCAAATTTGAAAGCGCGAAGATACACTTTTTTTAAGCAAAAAAATTGTATTTTTGCCGATTTGAAAAAACAAGACAATAGAGCATTAATATAAAAAGGTAAATTTATGACAGAAAAATCGAAACTCGGACTGGATTTCAACCAAGTGGCTGTGGCGAAACAGCTGGCGAAGCAGATTGCGGACCAGGTCCAGGAGTTTGTGGACGGCTACACGACCGTCACGGTGGAGCGCACGCTGTGCCGTCTGATCGGCATCGACGGCATCGACGAGAACGAGGTTCCGCTGCCCAACCGGGTGGTGGACGCGCTTTTGGAGGCGGGCGTGCTCAGCCAAGGCGTGCTTTACTTCATGGGCAACGCCATCCTGGAAACGGGCGCGACTCCGCAGGAAATTGCCGAGCGCATCTCCCGCAACGAACTGAACGTCACGTCGTTGCCGCTGCATCCGCTGCCGGAAATCCAAAAGGCGATACAGCCTTACATCGAGCAGTGCCTCACCCGCATCAAGGGCAATGTGGCCAAGCGAAACGAATACCTCAACACCATCGGTGAGGGCCCGAAACCGTACCTCTACATCATCGTGGCCACGGGCAACATCTACGAGGATGTTGTCCAAGCGCAGGCCGGTGCACGGCAAGGCGCGGATATCATTGCTGTGATTCGAACCACGGGACAAAGCCTTCTCGACTATGTGCCTTACGGTGCGACCACCGAGGGCTTCGGCGGCACCTTCGCCACGCAGGAAAACTTCCGCATCATGCGTAAGGCTTTGGACGAGGTCGGCGAGGAACAAGGCCGTTACATCCGCTTGTGCAACTACTGCTCAGGACTTTGCATGCCGGAAATCGCGGCCATGGGCGCATTGGAACGCTTGGACGTGATGTTGAACGACGCCCTTTACGGCATCCTCTTCCGCGACATCAACCCGCAGCGAACCCTCATCGACCAGTACTTCTCCCGCATCATCAACGGTTATGCCGGCGTCATCATCAACACGGGCGAGGACAACTACCTCACCACCGCCGACGCCGTGGAGGCCGCCCACACCGTGCTCGCCTCCGACCTCATCAACGAGCAATTGGCATTGCTGGCCGGCTTGCCCGAGGAGCAGATGGGCTTAGGTCACGCTTTCGAAATGGATCCGGGTCTGGAGAACGGCTTCCTGTTGGAGCTCGCTCAGGCACAGATGACACGCGAAATCTTCCCGAAAGCCACGCTGAAGTACATGCCCCCGACAAAATTCATGACCGGCAACATCTTCCGCGGCCACATCCAGGACGCCCTGTTCAACATCATCGGCATCTGGACGCACCAAGGCATCCAGCTGTTGGGTATGCCCACCGAAGCCATCCACACGCCGTTCATGAGCGACCGTTACCTCTCCATCGAGAACGCCCGCTACATCTTCAACGACATGCGCAGCATCGGCGAGGAGATGGAGTTCCGCGAAGGCGGCATCTGCCGTGAGCGCGCCAAGACCGTCCTCAACAACGCCATCGACCTGCTGCAGCAAATCGTGCAGGAAGGCCTCTTCTCCGCCCTCGAAAAAGGCATTTTCGGCGACGTCAAACGCCCGAAAGACGGCGGCAAGGGCCTCGCCGGCGTGGTCACCAAAGGCGACAACTACTTCAACCCATTCATCAAGATGATGAAGGAGCGGTGGTAATCATTAGTTAGCAGTTAGCAGTTAGCAGTTAATGAAAGAAAATAATTCCTTAAGCAGTCCCGAAGGGACAAAACGCACGAAGTGCAATTAACCCCATACAAGCGAAGCGCAGTGTGGGGCGATAAGCGAGGAAACAACGAAAACGCTAATAACCCCATACAAGCGAAGCGCAGTGTGGGGCGATAAGTGAGGAAACGCACGAAGTGCAATTAACCCCATACAAGCGAAGCGCAGTGTGGGGCGATAAGCGAGGAAACAACGAAAACGCTAATAACCCCATACAAGCGAAGCGCAGTGTGGGGGACACAAAAACGACAGTAATATGGATACAAACTACGATATCGACAACCTCCCGGTCGGAACCCGGGTGAACCACGAGAAGTACGGCGAGGGAATCATCAGCCAGAACAACGCGCTGACCTACAAGATCGTCTTCGTGCGCGGCGGCGAACTGGAGTTCTCCAAGGCGGCCGTGTCGTTAGAGGTCATCGAGGCCAACGACGACGCCGACGACGACACCCCGAAGCTAAACATCCGCGAGTTCAAGCAGGTGCTGACGCAGATCCTGCTGCAGTACAACGGCATCGAACACAAAGCTGAGCTGGGCAAGAAATGGCAGGGCGGCACCATGATTCTGCAACCCGCCAACAAGGACTTGGCCCCCAAGGAGATCCCCGTGGAAACCTTCTTCCACAAGATCGTCATGATGCGCGACCGCCTGCGCGTGCTCGAACAGAACATCAACAGCAGCGACTCGCTCACCGACGAGGAAAAAGTCAACCTCCAGCAGTACATCTCCCGCATCTACGGCAGCATGACCTCCTTCAACGTGCTCTTCGAAAACAAGGAAGACTACTTCGTCGGAGTTAGAAGTTAGTAGTTAGTAGTTAGCAGTTAATATTAAAGAAAATATCTCCTTAAACAGTCCCGAAGGGACAAGAGCTCGGTAGAGCTCAATAACCCCACATAAGCGAAGCGCAGTGTGGGATCTAACAATAAACAAATCACAAAAAAAAACGAACAATTATGAGCGGCGGATTATATTCAATGGATCAAAAGGACTTTGATCAGACATTAGACCTAACCAAAGTGAAGCCTTACGGCGACACCATGAACGACGGCAAGACGCAGCTGAGCTTCACGCTGCCGGTGCCTTGCGGCGACGAAGCCGTGGAGGCCGCCAAACAGCTGATGAAGAAAATGGGCTTCGACAACCCGCAAGTCGTTTATTTCAAAGAGCTTACAGACGGATTCACATTCGTCAACTGCTACGGTGCGTGCACGCATACCGTGGATTACACCACCATCCACGTGCCGAAAGTGGAATCCACGGTGTGGTCGATGCCGGAGACGGACGACTTCATCCGCGAGCACATCGGACGAAAGATCGTGGTGGTGGGCGCCAGTACTGGCACGGACGCGCACACGGTGGGCATCGACGCCATCATGAACATGAAAGGCTACGCCGGCCACTACGGCATCGAGCGCTACGACATGTTCGACGCCCTCAACATGGGCAGCCAGGTGCCGAACGAGGAGTTCATCGCCAAGGCCGTGGAACTGCACGCCGACGCGCTGTTGGTCTCCCAGACGGTGACCCAGAAAGATGTGCACATCCAGAACCTCACCGAGCTGATCGAGATGCTGGAGGCGGAGGGACTGCGCGACAAGCTGATTGTCGTATGCGGCGGCCCGCGCATCACCCACGAGCTGGCCAAGGAGCTCGGCTATGATGCCGGTTTCGGCGCCAACACCTACGCCGACGACGTGGCCTCCTACATCGCCCAAGAACTCGACAAACGGCTGAACGGATAACCCCCAAGCAGCCATCACACGAACATCCGCAGGGATGCCGCAGCTTCTTTTGCGGTATCCCTGCGCTTTTTAGGAGCCTCGCCATTCCTGCCGCCATTACATACACCACAGTCAGGAATGTCGCCCCCTTGGTTCGCTCTACCCATAGTGATGCCTACTGATGGCATACTCTTAGGTATGACAACTGTATGGCAAACGCATGGGACTATCGGCGGGAAAGTAGAGACGTGCCATGGCGCTTCTCTACGAACTGCTCACTATGCGCAAAATAAATTTCCCGCCCCGCGAAAATTCCGTTGCGAATCTCATTAAATTTGATATTTTTGCACCAGATTCAAAAAGAGGCTAAACGAGAAATTAAGTACTTGTATCACAGATAATTACTTGGTTTTTCGTTTTGTTCTTTTTGGCAGTGTGGGACTATATTTTTGACAACTAATATCTTTAGCAAAAAAAATAAAGAAATTTATGGCAACAGAGCAAATCAAAAAAATTGACGACATCGTCGTCCGTTTTGCGGGTGACTCTGGCGACGGCATGCAGCTTTCCGGAACCCTGTTCTCGGATGCTTCCGCCCTCACAGGCAACGACATCGCCACCTTCCCCGATTATCCGGCGGAAATCCGCGCCCCTCACAACACCATCGCCGGCGTCTCCGGCTATCAGGTGCACGTGGGTAACCACATCTACAGCTCCGGCGACAAGTGCGACATCCTGGTCGCCATGAACCCGGCTTCCCTCAAGTCGAACCTCAAGTGGGCCAAGAAAGGCGCCACCATCATCGTCGATATCGACACCTTCACCGACGAGGCGCTCGGGAAAGCAGGCTATACCGAAAACGACCACCCGTTCACCGATGAGATGGAACGTGCCTACAACATCATCAAGGCACCCGTCACCTCGTTCACACAACGTATCGGCAACGATCAGGGTGCAGACAAGAAGACGGCCGACCGTTGCCGCAACATGTTTGCATTAGGCATCATCTTCTATGCCACCCATAAGAAACTCGACCAGACCTACGCATATCTGGAGCGCAAGTTCGCCAAGAAGCCCGATGTCGTCAAATTGAACAAAGCCGTTTTGACAGAAGGCTACGAATATGCCGACAAGTTGGAAGTCATGCACTCCCATATTTTCGAAATCGCCCATGCCGACCAGATGCCCAAGGGCCGTTACCGCAACATTACCGGTAATGTCGCCACCGCTTGGGGTCTCTTGGCCGCATCCGAGAAATCCGGTCGCAGACTCTTCCTTGGTTCCTATCCTATCACTCCCGCCACGGATGTCATGGTGGAGTTAGCCAAGCACAAATCCTTGGGTGCAAGAGTGTTCCAGGCTGAAGACGAGATCGCGGGTGTTTGCTCCGCTATCGGTGCATCCTACGCCGGCGCATTGGCTTGCACCTCCACTTCCGGCCCCGGCCTCTCGCTGAAGAGCGAAGCCCTTGGTCTGGCCGTGATGGTGGAACTGCCTCTCGTCGTGGTTGACGTGCAGCGCGGCGGTCCTTCCACGGGTCTGCCCACCAAGACCGAGCAGAGCGACCTGAACCAGGCTTTGTACGGCCGTAACGGCGAGGCTCCCCTCGTGGTGATGGCAGCCTCTTCCAGCGCCAACTGCTTCTACTGGGCTTACAACGCCGCCAAGGTCGCCCTGGAGCACATGACCCCCGTCATCCTGCTCACCGACGGCTACCTCGGCAACGGTTCCCAGCTGTTCCGCATCCCCAAGATGGCCGACATGCCCGATATCAAGCCGCGTCTGGCTACGCCTAACGATCCCAACTACAGACCGTTCCGCCGCGACCCCGTCACGTTCGCTCGCGAATGGGCACTGCCCGGCATGGAAGGACTGAGACACCGTGTGGGCGGTCTGGAGAAATGTCCCGACGGACCTCTGAGCACCGATCCCGAGAACCACGCCCTGATGGTCTATAACCGCCAGGAGAAGGTGAACCGCGTGGCCAACGACATCCCCGACCAGGAAGTGACCGGCGATCCTGATGCCGAGCTGCTCGTGGTAGGCTGGGGCGGCACCGCCGGAGCCCTCACCCTCGCCGTGGAAGAGATGAACAAAGAAGGCAAGAAGGTGGCCTACACCCACTTCAACTATATTTGCCCGCTGCCGAAGAACACCGGCGACATCTTCAAGAAGTACAAGAAGATCGTCGTCTGCGAGCTCAACAACGGTCAGTTCGCCGGTTACCTCCGCACCCAGTTCCCCGAATGCCCGATGACCCAGTACAACAAGATCATGGGTCTGCCGTTCGAGGTGGGCGAGCTGAAAGCCGAGTTCGAAAGACTGCTTGCCAAATAATTTCAATCACGAACCATTTAATCACAGATAATTATGGCAGAAAAACATTTTGTTCCGAAAGCGGATCGCGAATATACAAAAGCTGACTTCACCAGCGACCAAATGGTGAAATGGTGTCCAGGATGCGGTGACCACGCTATCCTCGCCGCATTGTTGAACACCTTCCCGAAGACCAACCACAAGAAGGAGAACATCTGCATGGTCTCCGGTATCGGATGCTCGTCACGTATCCCCTACTATGTCGATACTTACGGTTTCCACAGCATCCACGGGCGTGCCTGCGCTATCGCCACGGGCGTTAAGCTGGCCAACCCGGCTCTCTCCGTTTGGGTGAGCATGGGCGACGGCGACTCCATGGCCATCGGCGGCAACCACCTCATCCATGCGGTGCGCCGTAACCAGGACTTCAACATCACCATCTTCAACAACGAGATCTACGGCCTCACCAAGGGTCAGTACAGCCCGACCACGAAATTCGGTCAGGTCACCAAGACCTCTCCTTACGGCACCATCGACTACCCGTTCAACCCGGGCGAGTTGGTGATGGGCGCACAGGGCACCTTCTACGCCCGTGCGTTGGACTGCCTGCCGCAGCTCACCACCGACATCATGACCCGCGCCGCCAAGCACGACGGCACCAGCGTGGTGGAAGTGCTGCAGAACTGCATGATTTTCAACGACAAGGCCCACGCCGCCATCACCGACCGCGCTGTCCGTGACGACCGCACCATCATCCTCGAAAACGGCAAACCCATGATCTTCGGCAAGGAGAAGAACAAGGGTCTGCGCTTCAACGGCCGTTGCTTAGAGGCGGTGACCATCGGCGAGAACGGTGTCACGATGGACGACATCATGATTCACCACGAGGACACCGAGGACACCGGCATCCACATGATGCTGGCCCGCATGAGCGGCGACCTCCCCGTGGCCATCGGCGTGATCCGCAACGTCAAGAAGACCTCCTACACGCAACTGTACGAAGACCAGATGGAAGAGCAAATGGCCAACGGCAAGTACAAATGCGTGGACGATTTGCTGAACAGCGGGGACACGTGGGAAATCTAATTTAGTTAAGAGTTTAGAGTTAAAAGATAATAGTTAAGGGCGCTCGGAAGGGCGTCCTTTTTTTGTGGAGGCAACTGCGGCCTATAGGGAGACGACCGTTGCGCAGTTTCTACTTTTTGAACAACTCAGCATGGGTGCCGGTATTGGTCATGATCAAAACCATCTTGTCTTTGATTTTTTTCCAAACCAGCAGCCAATCGTCTTGTATATGACATTCGTACAACCCTTTGTATTTCCCTTTCAATTTGTGAGGCCTATATTTAGCAGGCAGGGTACCTTTCTCGCTTAAAATTTTCACAGCATCGAAAAGCAATTGCAGATTCATTCCACGTTTGGCACACCGCTCAAGGTTTCGCTCAAAATTGGGAGTGGTCTCTATTTCGTACATAATTGCTGCATTTTGTTTTCAAAATCATCAAATGAAGAGAAGTGGTGTACTTGTCCCTGCTCAATTTCCGACAGAGATTTGTCAATTTCGGGATAAGAATCCTGCTCTACCATTGCGGTACACTTCACCCTCAATTCCTTGGCCAAGGCGATGAGCAGATCCAATTTTGTCTGATTGTTGGTCGTCAATGTAATTGTTGCCATTCTCGTTGTTATTTTAATTTGCAAAGGTACTCTTTTTTCTTTTACATACCACTGCGGATGAAAAAAATGTGTGAAGTTTTACATCGGCGTGGATCTCATCAGCGTGTGATTTGGGTAAGCGAGTCGGGGGATTCCCCGCGTGTGGGACTCACGCAAAATAATAACTTGCGCACCGTATTATTTTTTGTATGTTTGCAATATGATGCTGGCCCGCATGAAGGGCGACCTTCCCGTGGCCATCGGCGTGATCCGCAACGTCAAGAAGACCTCCTACACGCAGCTGTACGAAGACCAGATGGAAGAGCAGATGGCCAACGGCAAGTGCACATGCGTCGATGCCCTGCTGAACAGCGCGACCAAAGGCAAAAACCTCAAACCGCCAATCAAAAAAAGCGGTATATTTGCGTCCAAATCACAAAAGTATGAAACATTATTACATCATATTGATTCTTAGTGCATTAACCATTTCCGCAACCTACGCCCAAGCGGACAAAACCAAAACCACAGAAAAGGCAGCCGACTCGGTAAAGGCATGGAAGTTCGACGGTGTGATCGGTTTGAACGCTGGCGCCACGAACCTCTTCTTTTGGTCTGCAGGGGGCAACAACAACGCTAACGTGCTGACTTTCGCCAAACTACGGCTGCAATATCAAAAAGACGCCATTGCCTGGGAAACCAACTTTGACACTGATTTCGGCTTGACTTGGGTCGATCAGGAGGACGACCAACTCAAAAAGACATCCGACGATATCAAGTTCAACACCAAGTTGGGCTGGAAAATCAAGGATAATTTGTACTTGACTGCGTCAGGTAGTTTCAAGAGCCAATATGCGATTGGTCGCAAATACAAAAAAGGTCAATATGACCCGGTGATCTCCAAATGGCTCGCGCCGTCCAACACCGAATTGTCACTGGGTATCGACTGGAAGAAATCGGTCGGCAGTTGCGACTTTTCGGTCTATGCCTCACCGCTTGCGGGGGCTCTCATCACGGCATACGTGAACGATGCGGACAACCAGAAATATACCGAAGAGTATTTGGCGGCCATGGAGGCGGCAGGAGAACCTGTTCCGGAAGAGTATGTGGACTTCCGTCGGGAGATGCAGACCAAATACGGCACCTACAAAGTCATCCTGACTGACGATGGCATTCCTGTTGTCGATTGGCGCAGCTGTCGCGCCGAGTTAGGTCTCTCCCTCAAGGGCACCGTTGATTACAAGCACAAAAATCTGACAATCAGTTCCTCGATTTGGCTCTACACCCCTTATCAAGGAAAGGGATTCGATATAAAAGAGGCCTATGAGCAGGCCCACCCCGGCGAAACCTACAACATGTATTACCAATATTCGAACTTGAACCGTCGTTTCGGCAATTTCGATGTTGAATGGGACTTCCTCATCTCCTATCAGTTCCTTAAAGTGCTGAACGTGACATTGTCCACCAACTTGAAATACTACAACGGCATCTTAGTAAAGGACAAGGAAGGTGTCGAGAAAGAGCACGTGCAGTTCAAATCGGTTTTCGGCATCGGCCTCGGCTACAGTTTCTGACATTGGAAGAGCTTCCTATACCGACCCTTATCGTGGCTTCCGACATGGACCGTGGACTGTCCCGGGGCTTCAGGAGATGACAATCGTCCCCTTGCTGGCGTTCATCTTGATGCGGTCGCCGTTCTTCAGCAGCTTCGTGGCACCTTTCACGTTGACGATGGTGGGCAGACCGTATTCGCGCGCCACCACAGCTCCGTGCGACAAGGAGGATCCAATCTCGGTGATGAGACCGTTGACGATGGAATAGTAGGGTGTCCAGCCGATGTCCGTGAATCGTGCCACCATAATCTCCCCTTTTTGCAACTGGTTGGCATCGTCGGCAGAACAAACGATACGAACCACTCCCTCGCACTCACCGTTCGAAACCGGAACGCCCCTTACCACACCGTCCGCTTGCTTCACTTCAAACACATCCGCAATGGGTTTGCCGATGTAAATGTCATCAAACGACAGTCCTTCCTGAATGGCGTGCGCTTTCCGCCTTCTCACAGCCTGAGGAAGCAGCACGGAATCCCCATCTATCAATTTACCGATTTCCTCGTGTGTCAGGAAATAGATCAAATCCGCATCCGATAACTGATTTGCATCCACCAACAGACCCGCCAGCCGAGCATACTGCGTCTTGAACAGATCAATGAGTTTGATGAGCTGCGATTTGGTGAATTCACGATCGACCACTGCCTGTCGGGCTTTCTTGGCGTATGAGATTGCAGCCGCTTTCAACAATGGATTCTTGACAAAAGCAAACTCCTTTTGATAGTCAATCTTTTCGTCACTTCCCTGCACCAAGTCCATCGGCGACTTGATAATACTCAACAGATAGTTCATCAACGGAATCTCATCTTCACGCCACGGCTTGTTCCGCATTTCCGCCTCTTTGATGCAACGATGGCCATGATGCGCCAGAAAGTCCTGATATTTCGTATGGATTTCCGCATGATTCCGAATATATGCCAGCAATTCGTCGGCACTGAAATCGACGGCTTTCGGTTCCTGCTGCTTTATCCTGGAAGCCAAATCCTGCAAACGCGACAAAATATCCGCACTCTCAATGTTGGGGATGTTCGTCAACAGATGCGACAAGAACGACTGATACTCCTTCTTATCCGGGAAATACTTGTCCAACATCATATACAAGGTGCTGGTGGCGCTGCCGGAATAAGCCGACGAGGCGTAATGGTAAATCAGACTCTCGTCCAAAAGCGCGATATTGGCATCAATGCTTTTGTATAATTCCTGGTAAGAGGTGGTCTTCGCAAAATGAACTCTGGTCAGCAGCGCGTCGAATTTTTTCATCGCGCGATGCCCCGAAAAGACAAACCTCAGAAATTTCACGGAATTGACGGCTCGGGCAAGCGGATTCGCAAATTCAGCCGTGATGGGAGGATAATCGTGGTATTCCCCCATAATGGAGAGGTTCATCGACTGCGGATTGGCAACCCCGACCTTCGCGTGCATGTTGTAGAGCAGATTCATATCGAAGAACAGATGCCCCGATATCGAAGAAATCAGCCGCAACGGTTTCTCATCGTCCGGTGATTGATACGCCCCCGCTTTGGCCAGCATATAGCGCATACCGTAGTCGATGGCTTTCGCCGAGGTCGTTAGGGTCAGCGGGGTGACGGCACCCGGCATCATCTCCCCCACATTCCGCTTGGTGAAAAGATGCCCGCTCAAATCATCATCCCTGTCAAATTCTTCAATATCAATTATTTCCGTCGTAATGGGACGCATTTGCAGAAAATAGAGCTCCCCGTCTTTGAGCGCCCATTCCACATCCATCTCTCCGTCAAAAGCGGCCCGAATCTGCTTCCCGGCATCATAGAGCCGCCTGATTTCGCCCTCGTCCAGCAAATCGTCTGCGCACAAGCGGTAGCACTTACGGGAAATCTCGTAACGATGGGCGGTCACATGTCCGGAAACCAGGTTCTCCCCTTGCCCGTCCACCGCCTCGATCAGGATGTCGGAGCCCTTGTTCGGACTGGCGGTGAACATCACGCCTGCCTTGTCACTGTCGATCATCTCCTGGACGACGATGTTCATCGCGCCCTTGCCCAACTCGAAGTGCTCGGCGTAATCCTTCACGCGATGGGAATCCAACGAATCCAGACATTTCCGGACGCTTTCCATCAGATGCGCGCGATCCACGAACAGGCAAGTTTCATATTGTCCGGCATTGGAAGCCCCCGACTGGTCCTCATTGGAGGCCGACGAGCGCACTGACACCTGAACCACATTCAAAGCATCAAAAGCCTGATATACAGCTTCTTCATCAACTTGATTAATATCCGTGATTACAAAACCTTTGGGAACGGTAAAATGGTGCTTGATCAACAGATCCAATCCCTTCGCCTTCCCTCCTACCCTGGAATAAAGCTCCTCAGGCAACTCTCCTAAACGATATATTTTCATCTTCGAATACTATTCAAATCTCTTTGGTTAAAATAACGGCTGCTGTCGCGGTTAAAGCCGATTTCCAAGATTCCGCGGCCTCTTTTCCCATCAATGGTGAATTCCGCGATATTCTCATGCAGAATATATTGGCCGTCTTGAAAATGGTAGGTCACGCCCGCCAACTTCTTGGACAAGACATTGATTTTCTGACCATTATCCAACATCACATTCAACGACAGTTCCTGCGGAACAGTCCCTTTGCTGATTTCGTGGAAATCCAAATCCGCCTGCCACATGCAATGCATCCCTGCATCGTCGCGAAAATGCCCCACCTCCAACACGCTCATCACCGGATAGGAGACAAGCGAATAGTTGAACTGGTGATCGGGGGCCACCGCCATCAGCCAAAGGTGGTTGTTCATGTAGTTCCAATCCCGTTTGCCGAAGGAGTGGTCACGCACGCAGGGTAATTGGAAGTCTATCGTCCTGCCATTCAAGGTCATACGACCTTCCAAAACGCCTTCCTGCTCATAATGGCATTGCCCGCTGATATTCTGCAGCTCCTCGAAAAACGCCTTGCTCCACTTTTCATTGGCCATGCCCGTGGCCATCCGCGCCGCCGGCATGTGACTGGTGAAATCAACGGGGCTCTGCTTGGCGACAAACTTTGCCTGAAAGAGGATGTCGTCATGGTCGTTCAGGGTGCCTTGATACGCGATGGCCCAATCCTCACCCGCTTTTTCAACCACGATGGGCGATTGGCCCTGCGGGTAAAACTCTTGTTTCAAAGAATACAATTTTCCGTCCAAATAGACGGCAAACCAGGTCTCCTCCGCGTTCACTCGCCTACCCAAGCGCGTAAAAACCGACATTTTCTCATCATGCGCAGAAAAATAGTAGGAATTGTTAATCCAAGGGTCGTCAACGCCCTTGAGCGAGAAATTATCGGCATATTGATAATCAAAAGGATGTTGTTGGTTCCTTTTGTCTATCGTCCTGGCCATCAGCCTCTTTTTGATATTATAAAACACTTGTTAACCATCTTAAATTCGGGCGCAAAAGTGCAAAATAAAATTGAAACCACCAAATTTTTCTGCATAAACGACTGATAACCAAAGACAAAAAAATGTTAAAATTTCATATCCTGTAGAGAAAGGAGGACTAAAAATATGGCGGCAAAGATAGTATTTTGAAATAGTGGCCGATGTTCTTAAGCGTCGCTGCCAATGCAACGCTGGGAAGTGTTACTCCCAAAACAAAGGGCGCGACCGCACCGGCCACGACTTTTGGATGGAACTTCCGTAGCGGTACAAAAGTTAGCGTTGGAACCCGATTCGTGGCAGTAACCCAAGTAGTAGTCGCCTGCCGGCAACGCACTGAATCCAGAGGTATTGTTGTTAACCGAGGTACACCCCACCGCATATAAGCACGTACGGATAGTAAAAAGGCTGCCATTGCGGCAGCCTTTCGCATATTGTGGTTGTAAGAATTTCGGTGGGAGATAACCTAAAGCCTGGCGGGGTTGTTATTTGGAACCCTTGTCCTTCTGGCCGGCGTGGCCGCGGAAGATGCGCGTCGGGGCGAACTCGCCGAGTTTGTGGCCGACCATGTTCTCCGTGACGTAGACCGGGATGAACTTGTTCCCGTTGTGCACGGCGATGGTGAGACCCACGAAGTCGGGGGAGATCATGGAGGCGCGAGACCACGTCTTGATAGTGGACTTCTTGCCGGACTCCTGGGCGGCGATCACGCGCTGCTCCAGTTTGTAGTGGATATACGGTCCTTTTTTTAATGAACGGCTCATAATCGTATGCTTTTAGGTTATTTCTTTCTTCTCTCCACGATGTACTGGGAGGAGTTCTTCTTCGGATGACGGGTCTTGTAGCCCTTGGCAGGCAT
>Ga0247609_10000707_pt1 | contig 43908 bp, 69 predicted proteins | sample 172DNAGHGlowgp2_FD_193487 | JGI IMG/M metagenome (GOLD analysis project Ga0247609, IMG submission 193487) | Sheep rumen microbial communities from Palmerston North, Manawatu-Wanganui, New Zealand - 1728 DNA GHGlow gp2 | ecosystem: Host-associated > Mammals > Digestive system > Stomach > Rumen ... | reverse complement strand
CTTGCACAGCTCTTGCAGTCCTGAGCGGCAGAGCCTAACCGCTGTATTGTCTCAGCTGCCTTGATAAGCACATCGTCTCTCGGGCATATCTGCTTTATCAGCGCCCTCTCGAATGCTTCTGACTCTGCTTTAGCCTGTTTCTCTGCGGTTTCTACCGCTAATTCGTGTAAGTTCATCGTTTTTCACTCCTTACGCCCCTTCTAATGTTTCTTCCTCTATCAGGTCAAATAATGTCGGTATTTCCTGTTCTTCCTCTTCTGCCTTGCAATATCCTACACCGTCACGGAAGTAACTGTTATTAAGCTCAACAGCCATACCGTATCTTTGCATTTTCATAGCTGTAAGCGGTACTGTTCCGATACCTCCAAAGGGATCTAAAATAACATCGCCTTTGTTGCTGTATCTATCTATCAGCCTTTCAACTATATCAATCTGTAAAGGACATACGTGCATTTGCAGATCACGTTTTCTCTGCTCTGCGTTTAGCGTTCTCATACGGAGAATATCATCCCACACCGTATCATTCCACGAAGCCGGTGCTATAACCATAAATGTAGCAGGGAGCTTGTTTTCTGCATCCAATTTCTCTGCAAGCGCTATGTGTTCTTCATAGCTGTATACGTGAGTTTTGCTATATTCCGAATATATCTTTTGCAACTTGCTTACCGGGAACATTTCCAGCTCTTCCTTTTTTATGAGCCTGTTTCCGGAACTTCTCCAATATGCGTGAGCATCCAACTGCCACCGTCCACGGCTGTACTCCTGTTTTGACTTCTTCACAGGTACGTCCGCATATGCTTTGCTTGTATTTGTTGGCAGTTTCCTGAATAATAGAACATATTCAGGACAACCTATGCCCATTTTTGAGCCGTCTTTGCATTGTTCTGTCCAACCGAGCCTATATGTCTGATTGTTTTCTCTTACAACGTCCGTTGTTATCGTTATACGTCCCATATACTTGAAACCGTGTTTCATATAGTGCATAACTGTTAAATCGCTGAAAGGATCAACTGTCGGCATACCGTCTCCTGTTGCATTGCCAAAAAGAATACGGTCTTTTACGTGTATTGCCGCCACACGTCCAGGCTTTAACACCCTAAGAAGGTTAGGCGTTAAATAGTCCATTTGTTCAAAGAAGCGGTCATTATCCTCGTTATGACCTAAGTCATTGTAACTCGGTGTATATTCGTAATGATTGCCGAAAGGTATTGATGTTACTATTTCGTCAACGCTGTTTTCCGGCATCTGCTCTAATTCAAGTATGCAGTCATTGTTGATATACTTGAAATTCTTACCCTCAACTACCACTCTCTCAACTCCTATACTTCTTTTCATTTTCTCCGATATGCTGTCAACCGTTGCAAGTCCATTCTTTCTGATTATCTGTGCCATTTTCTCTGACTGATAGTCGAAACGCTCCCATTTTGCAAGCAGTTGACTCTTTATTTCGTCTTCTTCATCCATATAGATTATATCGATCTCAACCTCTTCCGGCTGTAAGAAACGATATATGCGGTGTACAGCCTGTATGAAGTCATTGAACTTATAATCTATGCCGATAAATATAGCCCTGTGGCAATATCTCTGAAAGTTACAACCGCTACCGGATAATATCTTCTTTGTTGCAAATAGTTTTATTTTACCGTCTGAGAAGTCAATAACCTTCTTTTCGCGTGTATCATAGTCCATACTGCCCCAAATCGCAACTGCTTCCGGTATCTGTCTTTTAATTTCGTGTCGTTCTTCTTCAAGATCGTGCCAAAGAATAAAGCTATCGTCCGGATTTGCTTCAATTATTTCCTTTGCTTTTGCAACCCTCTGAACTATGCTCTCACGCTTTATTTTACTTTCATCTTGCAGGCTATTTGTAGCTTCTGAGAACATCATCCCTTGTCCCCATTTGTCCATAACGCACTCTTCACGGATAGTATCAAGCCTGTGATAGTTAATTTTAAGAGGGGGCAAATCATATCCTTTGTCACTGTAATTCGGATTTACATCAGACGGTTTCCCAACAAATACAGCCCAAGATGCAACCCAAAGCCAAAATTCTTCTTCTTTGTGTGGATATAACGTCAGGTTGTTAGCTTTTGTGCTATCTCGCTGAAAAAAACGTGTCAGTGCCTGCCCAGTATCCATAATTTCAAGGTATCCGGCATAATGTATCAGCTCTTTGTATTTGTTAGGATCAGGCGTAGCCGTTGCGACAATTTTATACGGTACACCGTTGAACTTTGTCAAGAACTCTTGATACGTCTTTGAGCCGAAAGAACGTAATACAGCTGCTTCATCAAGTGACGTCGCTGTAAAGTAGGAAACGTCAATATCTCCGTCCCTCACTCTTTCGTAGTTTGTTATTAATATGTCTCCACTTGCAGCTTTAGCTTCTGCCATTGTACGGACATATTCCGGAGCTTCATAGCCTAATATCTGTACTGTATCTCTTGTAAATTCCTGTTTTACTCCTAAAGGAAGTATAATTAGCGCTTTTCCACCTTTATGCGTTATGACCTGCTTGCAGAATTCAACTTCCATAACAGTCTTGCCTAAGCCAAATTTAGCAAATATAGCTCTTCTGCCACCTTTTATAGCCCACGCTACTATATCCCTCTGATGTGGCAGTAACGCAGGGTTCAAGCTGTCCGCTGAAATGTCAAAGCCTGTATCTTTGGCAATAGCCATTTTTGACTTTAGGAATTCCATATATTTACTTTCGTTCACTTTGCATCCTCATTTCTTCTGCAGTTCTGCGGTTTCTACCGCTAATTCGTGTAAATCCATTATCTTTTTCCTTTCTGTACACCTTTGACAAACTCGGCTTCTGACTCTAAATGCAGTTTAATGCGGTCAAAGTCAATGCCGTACTGCTCTTCAAGGACCTTCTGCATATCGGTCATTCTGATTTCTTTTCCCATTACAGGCGGAGCATCGAAAATAAAGCACATTTCATCGTAGAAACTGCGGATAAACGTTCTTGACCTCTCTCTGCGGTGCAGCACCGATAATGCAACTATCGTTGCGAATACTGCCATACTATATGCGGCATCTTCAAAGAATTTGTATTCTTGTTTCAGATATTCCGCTTCGGCTTCTTTGTAAATCCTCTTCCGGCAGGCTGTACAGTCAGTTCTTGTTTTCATTTCTGCACATCCTCCCACAATTGCTCACGGGCTTCGAGCCTTTTGATTATTTCCTCAAACTTCATTGCTGAAAAATTGTATTTTCCCATTTTACATTCTCCTTTTTCTAACAGCGTTTTAAACGCCGTTTTTTACGCTTGTAATTTTTATAGGGTAGTTATACCACCCCCCTACCTCTAAAGCGCCACCACACGCATTGTAGAAGCTCTCAGCGCTATGCTGTGACATTCTTTTGAACCGTTTTCATAATTGTGCTGTCGTTCAGCAGCTTTTCGACGATACCGACAGCCAGCTCGAGCGCCTTGTCTTTGTCCGCAGTCTTGCAGAGCATCGACAAGCTATCCGAAGCGGCTTTTATATTTGCCTGCCAGTATGCGATGTTCTGCAAGTAGGTTGTCTGATCGCTCTTGTTCTCGCAGTATTCCTTGTAGGCTTTCTGCTCGCGTTCCTTTGCCACGTTCTCTGCAATACGCTTTTCGGCAAAGTCGGAATAGATCCAGTACATCTCCGAAAAGTATTTGTATTCAGCAGGCGGCAGCTCCGAGAAGTCAATTGGAGTGCCCTTGCTTGCTGCGGTATAGCATTCTTGCTTTAGCTTCTTGAAATCTGCGGTATCTTTGAACTCGCCGAGCTGAACGTCTTCGACTCTTATTTTCATTTTCAACAACCTTTCTGCGCAAAGCATCTATTTTCAAGTCCAGTTCTTGAAATTTATGTATTATTTCAAGTTCGTCCATATTGTTCCCCCTTAGAACGGCGGTTCTTCCGGTAAATCGTTCGGGATGTCAGCCGTAAAGCAGCTGTAAATCTTTTGCGGATCATCAGAAGCGCAAACGATACGCTTGCTTATAGCGCCATATCTGACTTTTACACGTCCGTCCCTGACTAACTTCTTTCCGGTGAGTCGGTTTTTCGGTATACCAATCAACGACTGATATACTTCCTTATCCTCTCCGGTATTAGCTGAATACGTCATAACAATATCAACAGCGTTTGTTATATCGCTGCTGCCGCTTACGCTGTTGCTATCAAGTTCTTTATCGTCAGACTCTTTTCGCGGATGTGCCACAATCAGGACAGCTATTTCAAGCCGTGTTGCTAATCGTTTGACTTTCTTGATAAAGCAACTCTGCGACTGGTAGAGGTTGCTGTCCGGATCAACATCGAGAGCCGTCATAAGATTGTCAATTAACACGAATTTGATACCATACCGACAGACCGCTTGCTCTATTGCACCGAGCAGCGTTATCTTGTTTCCGGTGTTATCGTTCGCAGGTACTTCAATATCAACTGCGGAATTATCGAAGATGTAAGCGCGTTCATCGTACCAAGTATTGATTTGAGCGACCGTATCATCATCAAGATAATAGCTTTCTTCTCCGTAGTCGTTAGTATACTTGCTTATGCGCTGAGTACCGGCAAGCTGTAAATCAATCCAGTTCTTGAAATGATAGTCCGGCAGCTCTCCGGAATATGCGAATATCGAATACCCTTGCTCTAAAGCGTTCGCGCATATTTGAGAAGCCAAAGTTGATTTACCCTCGCCGCGCTTACCTGTCAGAAGAGCGACCTGCCCAAAGTATAAGCCGCGTATAGCTTTATCAACGTCCCATATACCGGTTTTGATATGTTCGAGCTTTTCAAGGTCAACTTTGCGAACGTCTGAGAGCTTTTTGACTGCCGTTACTGGTTTGATAGCGGCATTCTCCACGCATTTTATAACAGCATCTTTTCCATACTTCCGGAGGATATCGTTTGCATCCTTCTCACCAAGATAGTCTTCACGGCGAACAACCTTGATTTTTTTATCCGAGAAACGCTGTGCTATACCATCCACAAGAGTGATCTTGTCTTTCTCACAGTCCCCGAAGATAATCAGCTCTTCAAACTTATGTACCCAGTCAAAGCAATTATCAATCCAAGTAAAGCCGCTTGCACCTGTCGGAACTGATACCGCGTTGTTGATGCCGCAGTCTGAGACCGTCAAGCTGTCAAGCTGTCCTTCCGTGATAATCAGCCGTGTGAAATCCTTACATTGCTTCATGCCAAACAGCACAGGCTTTGTGTTCTTCTCAAACCACTCCTTGTTTTTGTCGCGGTTCTTGTCGAAATCCGTCTTGCGGTACTTTGCAGATACCATAACACCGTGTTCATCATAGAACGGAAATACAAGCACATTCTTAGCATCGCTGCGGACTGTAATGCTATACCGGCGCGTTACTTCCTCAGATAGTCCCCTTGAAGCCATATACTCAACAGCTTCATCGCGGACTTTTATTTCCTTCTGCTCCAGCTTCTTATACTTTCGCGGTGCATATCCAAAATCCAAAGGGAAGTTCATATCCCTTGCAAGCTCGACAAAGTGTCCACGCTTATCACAGGTTGATCTAAAGCATTTGAACAACCCTGTTTCAAGATTTACGCTGAACGTTTCTTTATCATGACCATTGCCGTGGCAGTAAGGACAGTATTTGAAAAATAGTTCATTTCCCTTCTGCTTAGTCTCCGCTCCAATTCCGTGAGCCAAAGCTATCACATCATTCTGATCAAACACATAGCTCATAACTCACACCCCTCAAAACCTGTTTATTGATAAATCAAAATCCGGCAGCTTCTTCTCCGGCTGCTCCGCCGCATCAAGCGGCGAGAGCGTGCCGTCTTCTTTTTTCTTTTCTTCTTTTATATTCTTATACTTTCTTTCATTGTTGTTACTTGCTTGTTGATTGTTTGTTGAAATGCTTGTTGCTTTGCTTGTTGATATGCTTGTTGTTTCCTTGTTATTTTGCTTGTTACCTGATTGAAATCTATCGTAATTATTTACCGAAAATACGGTAAATTTTGCGTGTGCTGACCTTGTTACCTCGCCTGTGATTTCTAAGTGTTCAATAGCCGTTCGTGCTTGTTGGCAGCTTATCTTTAACTCTGTCGCTAAGACTCCATAGCTTGCAACTCTACTTCCGCGCTTAATTGTGATGTTTCGCCATTGCCTATCTTCATAGTTTACAGTCAGAAGTAAGTGAATAAACATACTTCTGGTAATCGGATCATCGTACCAACACCATTTTAAAATATTTCTATGGAGCTTTATAAATCCGTTTTCAAGCAATTTCCGCCCTCCTCACCGTGTAATAGATAATTCTTTAGTGCCATAAAGAGAGTACCGTATATATAATCGGCTGCAAACAGCTTTGATACAAAGGATATTGTAATATTATATTTCTGCTGCCAAGAGAAAAGCGTGTTGAGGTAAGCGTTCGGCGGCATTTGTGAGCGATATAGATGTTTTTTTATATCATCATAGCTGCCGCCCTCGATCATCAAGAAGACTTTCGCCCCGGCTGCTTTAGCTCTTTGGAATTCACGGTCAAACCGCGCTCTCTCCTTAGTAATATTACCTGCAAGCTCATCAAGGCTTGCTTTGCGCTCGATAACAACCCTATCAGCGAATATAATACCGCTTTTCTCGGCTATATCATATTCGCAGGTATAATCACCATAGTCCAGCTTGTGCGCTGAATAAAGGCAATTACGAGTTTGTAAAGCATCTGTTATATGAGCGTTCTTTTTCTCCCTGGTATCAATGACAATCCGCATTGACTTCATAGCACTATCTATCTCATACGGCTGCATCAGAAGGGAACAGGAGCAGAGTCAAGCTCATCGAAGCCATCAGGAACGCTGCTCGAAGCTGTTGTTGTGTTGGTATCATCCTTTTTGAGCGGTCTGTCTGCCGGTATCTTGAATTTGCCCTCACGAATTTCCTCGATTGTGAGCATATGATCCGGATTTGTGAACCAACCGGACTTGCCGTCCATTTCCCATTCTTTGTTGCCAAATACCATACCGACAACCTTGTTCTTAAGAACTGAAACGTCCCACTCCTTAGAACAGTCGATGTTGATACCATTACTCTTGTTTATGGCTTCGATCTGAGACTTGAAAAAGCCAAGTGAACGCTTGTATTTCTTTATATCGTCTTCGGTATTGCCCTTCTGCTGCGGAATGTTCAGGCGGTATGTGCCTTTCCACTTCTTGTACTCGTCAGATGCGTTATCATACTGCTTCTGATAGAAGCGGACGAATTCACCCTCTGCGATGTCGAAGCGCATAATGATAACTTCACCGCCCCACTTAGTGCTTTCTTCCTTTACATCAAGGATGCGGATCACATAACCGCCAGCCGGAAGTCTTTCACCACCGTTGAAATTTGTTGCTGTTGCTTCTGAATAGCCTGTAATTGGTCTCATTTACTTTTCCTCGCTTTCGTTATTTGTTGGGTTCAATCCCCAAAAGTTTCTTATAGTATCATCAACAGCCTTAAGATCGTTGTCAATCTCGGCTGAATTGAACATATCCTCCGGCGTTTTAGTTATGTCAAAGCCGTCTGTGATTGTTCTGAAAAAATGCTTTCCGTCCTTAGACATACATCTCAGGCATACTGTCACCATACCCTCGAGACACACTTTATCGTCAAGCAGCTTGCCGATTGTTTTTAGCTTAGTTTCGCCGGTGTCGGTCGTGTCTTCGTGCATAAGCACATAAACAATCACGTCACTCGGAAGCTCGTCTTTGATGTACTTAAAAAGCCGCCAGTAATTGTCTGCAAGATCATTGTATAAGTCGAAGATTGCAGAGCCTTTCTTCCCGGCTGAATGCCCTTTCATAAAGGCGTTTGTGAGCAGGTAACCTGCATCATCAATAACTGCCGTTTTAAGCGGCATTTTCTTTAACTGAGACATAATTGTCCCGATGTTGTCGCTCTCGAGAACATACTTGAACTTAGAGCGGAACGGCAGGAGCTTACGCTCGACATTGACAAGCATAATCTCTTCGCTGCCGAAATTCTTCATACTGCGGCTTTTGCCGCTGCCTGATTTGCCATACACAATTACAACCTGTCCCATTACACAAACCTCCAACCATAACCGCCAGCAGATTTTCTTTTGCCTCTGCATACAGCAGATATATTTTTATAGTTGGCATAGCCTTTGTTGCTTGCTTCTCTTGCACCACTAAAAGTTAATATAGTTTTGTTGGTATCAAGATCATACATTTCAATTGCTTTACAGCAACGTTGGGTTTTGCCGTTATATGTGTTGTTATAAGCCTTTGTACACCATTCAAGATTATAAATATGATTATCAAGCTTGTTCTCGTTCTTATGATTAACGCAGTCATTTGAACCTTTATTTAACCACGCTTCGGCTACTATTCTATGAACGGTTTTTGTTTTGCGAATACCTGTTTTTAAATTTTTGAGAATAACTGTTGCATAACCATTTGGACAGATAACCTGTTTTCTAAATTTGTTTGTAATTTTAGAAAATACAGCTCCGTCTGCTGATACCTCATAATATTCTTCAAATCCAACAACAGGTTTGAATTCTATACCTGCTAAAAACATTATTCATTCTCCTTTTTCTCAACTTCTCCGGTGTAGGTAAGCGGGCAGTTCGCGCCGGTATACTTATCGGGGAAGTGACATAGACTATCATTGAGCTTGCATTTGCTGTCATACTTCGCAAAGTATGGGCACATCGAGCAGCTCACGAACGCTTTACCGTTCTTATCGCAAGGGAAGTATACCTCGACTGTCGCGGTTCCCTTGATATAGCTTGCAACACCTGACTCAAAGCTCATCGCACATCTTCCTTTCTATGTTTGCCTTGTATACGTCCATAGCATCAGGCTCGAAGTCCTCAGAGTCCGGATAGTATTCAGCAGCTTTCTCCACGCAGCTTTCGCAGAACACATATCCACCTAAGCGGTAGATGTTCTGACCGCCCTCGATGCCATATCCACACTCTTCGCAGATGTACTCAGGTTCGGGAGCATTGGGACAGCCTGCGGAACACGGATTGTGCCTGCATAGCTCACACATTGAGGTCACCTGCCTTGCACTTCTCTCTAACGAGAGCTTCTTCATATCTCCGGAAGAGATATTGCAATTCCTCAAAGTGCTCTGCGTAGGTCTGCTCGATCATCACCGTGATAATTTTCTTTACAACGTCCGACTCTTTCATTTCATTCCCCTCTTTCACATAACATTACATAGTAAAAAGCTATCTCTGCCGGGTTAGCCTTAGCCATTATCGTGTCACCGGTTACTCTTAGTGTGTTCCCTGACGGTGCAATGCTGTACAGTCTATCTGCAATAGCCTGTGCTTTTTCTGCATCCGTCAACGGCAGTCTTACTGGAGATATTCCCATAGTTTCTTCCTGTTCCTTTCTATGATTGCTTTCTTATATGCGGCTCTTCTGTACCTCTCGCGCCTTGCCTGACGTTTAGCTTCTGATTTCTCACAGAAGATTGCGTATGTGTCCTCTATGCTGCATACGGCTAAGTAAGTAGCACATATTACAGCTATCGTTATTGTTGCTCCAAACATCTTTATTCTCCTTCCATAGCCTTGATAAAGGCTTTACGCGGTATCTTTACCCTTGTTCCTATCAGCATCGTAGGAAACGGAAAAGAGTTTGTACCGGTCTCTTTGTCTTTCTTGACCTGTAAATTGATAGCGTACTTGTCACATCCGAGAACGTCTGCAACATCAGCAGGTATCAATATGTCTTTTCTGCTCTGCTTTATCTCTTCCATTGTCATAGTACCGCTCCTTTCTATCAGTCTTTCAAGTATCTTCACCGAGATACTCAACAAAGTTGTAAGCATACTCTATCATTTTGCTTGCAATATAGCTCTTGCTTCTGTTAGACCTCTTTGCACAGTCTTCAAGAAGAGCATTTGCTCTCTCTGATATGCGGACAATGTAACCGCTGTCACGATTGCCATTATCTACTTCAATAATAAGTTTCTTTCTTATCGGTTTCTCTTCGTTTTTGTCCATTGGTGCATCATCATAACCCAACAGCCAATCTTCGTTTACATTGAGAGCCTTTGCTATAAGATGTGTGCGCTCTTGTTTTGGAGTGAAAGCACCGGAACAATACTGACTCATTGCTGATTTAGGTATACCTGTTGCTGTGCATAGTTCTACTTGACTAATGTTCCTTATTTGCATTGCCTGATTTAGACGTTTGGTAAAAATTGTCGCAGTCTCTTCCTCGTCTACCAATCCAAGAAGATATGTAACGTGTGATGAAGTCGCTTCGGCAAATCGCTCTACAAAGCTGACAGGTATTTTGTCTGTCTCTCCTGAGACATACCGCTGAATTGAAGACTTTGCTGTCCCTGTCATTTCCTCGACACGCTCATATGTAAGTCCCTGTTCGTCCATTACTGCTCTAATTCGGCTACTACATTTGTTCACTTCGGTTAACTCCTTTCTTACTCTTTCGTAACTTTACAAGTTACCACACCGTCAAAAAAAATTGGCATAGGATCGCTGATTTCGAGAACGTGAATAATAGTTTCAATCTCTTCCGAGCCGAAACGCTTATTTTTTATACGTTCATAGAGGGTTTTCTCTGATATACCAAGCTCCTTAGCAAGCGCCTTTTGTGTATATCCCTTACGAACCATAGCCGCTTTTAATTCGGGCACGTTTACCATTCTGTCACCTCCGTATCTTTTTAAGTTACTTCTAGTATAACATAGCAAAAGTAACTTGTCAAGTTATTTTCGTAATTTGTTCAGAAAAAATTTACTTGACAAGTTACGCAAATGATTATATAATAGTTTTAAGGAGGTGAAACTATGACTATTGGTGATAGGATAAAAGCCCTTAGAGAAGCTAAGGGAATGACTCAAATTGAGCTTGCTGATATGACCGGTACTACTAAACAGACTATATATAAATATGAAACTGGTATTGTAACAAATATACCTTCTGACAGAATTGAAAGTATTGCTAAGGTCTTGAACGTTTCACCGGCTTACCTTATGGGCTGGACTGATAACCCTGCCCCTCAAAGTGACGGAGAAATCTTTAAAGAGTTAACACTAAAAGAACTGCGTGAAAAGCTAAAAATAGCGCCTGACGATGAAGCCAAGCGCTATAACGAACTATTAACTATTTATTTGAATACTATAAGCCAAAAATTCAACCAAACTCTCTCTGCTGCCGAAAAAGAATGGCTCACTACTCTCAGACAGATGACTCAGGAGAGCCTTGACAAGCTCCAGGAGCAGGCTGAGTTACTTCTTCTTGCTCAACAAGCCCGAGCTGATAAAGAAGTGAAATGATATACTCTATTTGTTCGTCTTTTGTCATTTTTTCACACCATCCTTAAAGATTTATCGCTCCGCAGGGAAGATACGGAGCGATTGACTGTTGTCTTGTTGTGTTTGAAATGAAATGTTTTTGTGAGAATGTAGTAAGTATGACAACCACTGTATTTAGTATACCTGATTACTAGGTGTAAAAGCAATACCACGAACGGACAATTTAAGTCAAAAAAGGAGATGTAAGGCCAATGGAAGTATCAACACTCAAAAGAGACACCGTTGAAAGACTCAGAAAAGTAAAGGTTGAAAAAGAGTTCACGGTTGCTCAAATCATCGATTTACTCGAAAAGAAAGGATTTTTTCTTTCTGAAAGTACAGTCAAGCGTGTTTTCTCTGAGAACGCCGATCCCGATAGTTTCAAGTACCGTGATACTATCGCGCCCCTTGCAGATGTTCTTCTCGACTTCTACGAAGATCAGAGCGGAACTGATGAAATAAGCGCCCTGAAAGCTATGATACGTGATAAGAATATGACTATAAATATTCTTATTGCGAAAAATGAGGAAATACGTGCAGACTTTGAGAAGAGAATAGCACACCTGCAAAAACAGATAGACCGACTGGAAAAGGCTCTCGACTTCCGAGAGAAAGTCGTAGAACGCAAGGATGAAGTTATAGAAAAACTCATAAACCGCTATATCTTAGCCGAAAAGGAGTGATTTTATGTATTGTATGAAATGTGGAAACGAAGTAAAAGACGGAGAGAAGTTCTGCGCTAATTGCGGAAGTCCTCAGACTCCGGATGCACAGCCTATCCAATATCAGCAACCGCAACCTCAGATAATATATGTTACTGCCGCTCCTGAACAGGAAAAGCCTTTGTCATTAGGCTACATAATAACAAGCTATTTCTTCTTAGCTATATTCCTGTCTTTAGGAATTTACTCCTTATTTTCAACAAATCTTGCCAGGAATGAGGGCTTAGACATATATAAATCTATCATTCTTTGCTTAACAGCATTTGTTTTTCATCCAAAAGTTAAGGTATCTTCAAAATCTCTGTTCTTATCTTTCGGAGCTAAATTCTTTGTTGCTATCGGTCTTTTGCTGTTTCTTTAAAGGTGACAGCTATGATCTGCCGAAAATGTAAAGCTGAGATTGATGATAACAGCGTTTTTTGTAAGTTTTGCGGTACAAAGCAGGTTACACAGGATAGAAATACTAAGAAACGCGGAAACGGTCAAGGGACCGTCTACAAGCGCCCCTCAGGGACGTGGGCAGCTCAGGTAACTCTCGGCTATTATATCAAAGACGGAGTAAAAAAGAGAAAAACCGCTCAGAAATACGGCTTCAAAACTAAGAAAGAGGCTATCGCTTACATAAATGAGCTGTATTGCCCCTCTGAAAAAAACAAGGTAATTACACTCTCTGAGCTTTGGGAACTGTTCACGGCTAATCTGAGTGCTCTCAGCAAGTCTAAACAGACAGCTTACAGAATAGCGTGGAGAAAGATAGAATCTGAGGTATCTTATCGGACCATAGACAGCTTTTCAGTTCCCGAACTTCAAGAGCTTGTCGATAGCTCAGCTCCCTCATATTATACAAGAAGAGATATTAAAACATTGCTATCCCATTTGTATAAGATTGCCATTAGAGACGATTATACAGACAAAAACCGCACCGAATACATCACACTTCCGAAGCTGATAGCAACAGAACGTCAAGTTTTTACAACTGAGGAAAAAGAAAAGCTATGGAGCGACTACCGCCGCGCTCCGTGCCCCATAACAGCCGGTATGCTTGTAATGCTATATACAGGTATCAGACCGGGCGAACTGCTCACTATACGCACCGAGAACGTGCATATCAGCGAACACTATATGACAGGCGGTATTAAGACAAAAAAAGGTATTAACCGAAAAATCATCCTTCCGGATAAAATAAAACCGGTGATAGAGTATCTCTTGCAGCGGTCAACACGCGGCTTACTGCTTTGGTATAACAAATCTGAGGACTTTTACAATGACTGGGTAGAAAAGCGATCCGATCTGAGTATCAACAGCGAGTTAACGCCGTATTGCTGCCGCCATACATATATCACCAACTTAACAGCACTCAAAGTCTCACCGGCGATGCTCCAAGAGTTAGCCGGTCACGAAGACTACGACACAACTTTAGAATATACACATTTATCTGTATCGGACAGACTGAAAGAAGTAAACCGACTATAAATCCTATTACAGCTCTATTACAGTACATTGTACCGTTTAAGGCTATAATACGTTATCAGGTCAACCCCTGCTAAGGGAGTAGGTCGGGAAACCGGCGCGAGAGTTCAAATCTCTCAATCCGCGCCAAATATTGAGAAATTCCCATAGAATAGCGGCTTTACCGTTGCTCTATGGGGATTGTTTTTTATCCGCAGTTGTGGAAAGTTTTGAAAAGTTTTATTGTATTACAGTACCGGTTACAGTACGTAGATAGAAAAAAGAACGCCCCGACTTATAGCCGGGACGATCTTAATTGAGTTATTCGCTCATACACCTGAACTATATTTTAACATATATACAACAGGTTGTCAAGTGTTTGTGAGCCATTCGCTTATATATCTCTTAACCGCCGCATTACACCCTCATATAATCGGGGTTGTATAGCTGAGAGCGTTGTCATAAGCTCGTCTACAAGCTTAAGTACATCGCTCATATCTCTGCCGGTTATCTCTCTCCCAAACTCCGTATTAGAGTAGTAGTCAGCTGTTTCCTTTATCGGCGCTGGTAAATAAGAGTATGCAGGTATCTCAGGTTCAATCTCCCGGAGAATAGTGTAATAGGCGGCAAGTTTCATACAAGTCTGAGCGTTTGGGTTGCGCTCCCCTTGACATTCGGCAATAGCCGCTTTTAGATCCTCTTTAGTTATCATAGCGGCTACACCACCTTTATCTCATTTCATCGATCATCTTTTCAATTTTTCTGCGCTTGTGTTCGTCAGGAGCTGACTTTGCAAGCTCTTCAAGGCGATCAATGAAAGCATCTTCGGCTTCTGCACGGCTATATCCATACTCTGAGTAACGTCCCATAGAGTCACGCTTTCTGTTTCTTGCACCTGACAGAGTATGAGGATAACTCATATCATTAGAATATCCCTCAGACTCCATAGCTTCATTTGTGAGAAGAGCAGACTTGAACTTTGCAAGGTTTTTTCCGTCTTCGATCTCTGTTCTTGACAGTTTACCGCCATTGGCTACCTTGTTTTCGTACTCTTCAAGCTCTCTGTCAATGTATTTACAAAGTTTGTGCATATTTATCCTCCTTCCTTATCGAACACGCTTAACTCCGGCATAGTCAAAGACAAGCGGAGAATTAAGCACCTCGATGGGCTGTGTGCTTGCGTTTACTATTGCTATACTTTCACAGCCACATATACTCGGTACTGATACGATGATGCTTGTTCCTACGCTTCCGGGTACTTCAACGGCTGCCGGAGTGTATCTCATAATGCTTGCAGGATCTACAACACCGTCAACAGCAATTGCAAGCTGTATTTCTTCGACTGTACCGCCAGTCGGGACCTGTATATTAGCGTGTACCTCTACTTCGTAATCGGTTGTGTAAATACGTCTGCATCCGCATCCGCAGTTACATCCGGTATTCGGAGCGTTGCTTGCAAGCAGAAATACACCTCCGCTTTTCTTGAAGATGAGGCCCTCGCTGCAAGGGCAAGGACTGTCAAGGTATATTACAGGCTGATTTGGCTGTACTGTCTGCGATATAGCAGTATATTCAGCGGACATACGATCACCGCCTTAAAAGTTATTACAGCCGCAAGAGCTTACTGTGCCGCAGCAATTAGGGTTCTGAACCACATATGCCGGTATTGCCTTCGGTGCAACATACTGCTCTACCTCGTTAGCGAGATTTCTCTGACCAAGCTGGATAGCCGCTGTCTGAACATCCTGTGAAGCCTGCCCACGAGCAAACATAAGCTCTGAGCGAAGCTGCGCGATGATGTCGTTCTTGCTCTCGATCTTATCGGAGCAAAGCTGATCCTTAATACTCTGAATTCCATTGTTGAAAGCTGTGAGTAATGCGTTTGTGTTCTGTGCATCAGCTGTTCTTGTAGCGCATCCCTCGCTTGCAAGAGTATACTTCACGTCTGATGTTGCCTGTCTGTTTTCGCAGCAGCAATTAGCCAGCTGTGCAGAGAGGTTTGTTAAGCCTGCTGTGTTTGCAGTCTGCGCAGCAAAAGAGCGTTCGAGGTTTGCAAGTTCATTACTGTTGAGCTGATTGGAAATAGCTGTCTGTGCTCCGAATATAGCGTTATTTACGCCGTTGAAGCCCTGACACATTCCGAGGTTAGTGTTTGCAAAGCCCTGGTTGATCGCATTTGTTATGCCGTTTCCGGTCTGGCAGATATTCTGGTTTACGCCAGCAATGCCAAGTGCAACGTCGCCAAATCCGGATGTAACTGCGTTCTGGACTCCGTTAACCTGTGCAGCAAGCTGCTGATCTCTGAATCCGTCATTGATGTTCTGAGAGTTGTTAAGCCACGGATAGAGACCGAAGCCCATATCCATACCGAGCATACCAGCTCCCATCATACCGCCCATACCGAAGCCACCGAAGCCGCCCCAGCCACCGCCGAGAAGCAGAACAAGCAAAAGCCAAAGTCCGTCATTGCCGAATATTCCGCCGCCGCCATAGTTGCCGCCGTAGCCACCATACATAGGCTGTACCGGCATTACCATTGAATTATCATCTGTAAGTGCCATATGCACTCCTTTCTCCGGGTAACTATCCCGGTAAGCGACTATCTCCTTAGTTTTGTGATAGCCGGAATTTATGTTAAGGACATTAATGTCCTTACCACCTTGCAACTAACTTGCAACTAACTTGCAACTAAAACGCAAAATCATTGCATATTTGAGTTATCTTCTGAACATCCTCTGCATCATCTGCTGTGCCATTGAGAGCCGGTTCTGAGGTACAGCACCGGACTGCATAACGTGCTGTATAAGAGCTTGTGGGTTGTTTTCCATTCCCTCAGGGATTGCAATTCCTTGCTGCTTCAAAAGGTTTAATGCTTGCTCTTTCGGTGATGCTTGCTTACTATTCAGCGGATTGCTCATTTTCAGTCAGCTCCTTTATCTTTTTCTGTATATTATCTAAAATCGTTTTAAACGGCTCAAATTCAGCCTTTGACATATAATCGGATAAGTTAACGGCCGAGCTTGCAGAAGCCTGTTCCTGATGTTCCTGTGCGTTCTGTGATATATCATCTTCAATTATTTTAAATCGTTTGAATACTGCCGGTTCAAGCTGTGATGTTCCGGCTGTTTTAGTATAGATGTACGGAGCGTTATCATCGATGAACATCATTGAGCTTCCGAGAGCAACAGCGCACTCTCTTGCCTGATTTTCGTTCTGAACGTGTATCAAACTGCTGCTCTGTGAGTTATTTGTTGCCTGATAGTTGTTTGCAGGCATTTGATACGGCAAGTTTTGCTGATATGGATAATTAGACGGGAAATAAGGATTGTACGGCATTATATCACTCCTTACTGAAATAGAATATCGGGATCATCGTTGAACTATCGTAGTTGTCAAGTATCTCGCCATTCTTCACGCAGACAACGTGACTGCCTGTACCTACTATGAATGTTCCCTGAGGATAGTCTTCTGCGAACTGCTCTATTGTGTAGCACTCCGGGCAGGTATTCGGTATTACATACCGTTTAAATCCCTTGCTCCGGAGATATGATGCCCATACTGCATTACTATTCGGCATATCCGAGAACATAAATCCTTCAATGCATAAGCCAATATACGTTTTCTCCCACGATTGATCGAGTCCGGCAGCTATCGCTCTGACAACACAGTCACCGATTTTTAGACCTTGCGGATTGTTATTAAAGAAAATATACATAACGTTTTCACCAATTTTAGTATAAAAGAAAAAAGGCTAACTCACAATGAAGTGAATTAGCCTTTATTTCACGTATTTTTGATGATTATATTGAGGTTTTTCCTCACTATATCGTATGTGTGCCGTGCTGATAGATCAAACTCTTCTGCAAGTCGTTCTATCGTCAATCCGTCAATGAGCCGCCTTTTCATAATTTCACGGTCCCTTTGGCTTTTTATCCATTCATCAATGATCTGCTTCAACTGAGTGTTAGATATATTTTCAAATCTGTTCATAGTAGTTTAGTGAGATGTAATAGTGAAACGTTTATGTTATTTGTTGTTATTTGTTGTTATTTGTCAGCACCAAAGATCTGAGATAGCCTTTATGAGCGCATTTAATGTCTTAGGTCCTGCGATACCGTCAGCTGCACCGCAGTCGTAACCGTGTGCGTTGAGAGCTTTCTGAACTGCCTTGATGTCAACTGTTTTTTCTGTCTTCGGTCGATAGCCGTCATCATAAACGCCACCCTCGACATTCGGGATCTGCGATTTACTGCATACGTCATAAACCTGCGCCCCTTTGTAAAATCCACCGCGTATTTCATAGTGACAATGCGAGCCGGTTGAATGGCCTGTACTGCCCTCAATGCCGATTATATCGGTAATTTTTACGCTCTGCCCTGTTTTTACCTTAGTCTCAGACATATGACCGTAGTAATAGAATAAACCGTCTGTGCCTTTAATGCACACATATAGACCAAATCCCTGACTGTGATTTGCAGAGTTTTCCCAGCCTGCATACTGCACGACTCCGGCAATTGTTGCGTGTATCTCTTTTGAGTCGATGCCGACAAGATCGAGTCCGTCGTGTGTTCCGGGTTTGTACTGCTGTGTAACTTTGAATTTGCCTTGATATGGACTGTTCATTCTTAGCCCTCCTTAACTTCGGGAAGTCCGGCAATACTGGTGAGCATACTGAGTATGCCTGCCAGCGTTGCGGAGCTTATAACGTATTTCCAGTTTACCTCTGATAGAGCTAATGCTGTACCGATGCTTGCAATTGCCGCCTGTGCTATCGTCTTGACAGCTCTAATGCCTGCGGCTCTGAGCCACAGTTTACTTCTTCTTGTCATTGTTACCTCGCTTTCTGAGGAGAGCACAGCCGAGAACTGCACCAGCTCCGGCTATTGCTCCGAGTATCGTCTTGACTTTTCTGCGCCAGTAATGTTTAACTGTGATTTCTTGTCCCATTGCTTACCTCGTTTCTATCGCCTACAATAGCGACATTCGTTCCTTTATCATCTTGCTTAATGTTTACTTCTTCCACGTATTCAAATTGATCTATAAATTTTTGCGTTCTTACTAAGCAGAGTATGAGCAGTACAAAACACACTACTGCCATACATACTGCTATTATTGTGATTACCATTGCTTTATTGAGAGCTTTATCAAATCTTTTCGCAGCTATCATATATCGCTGCTGCCATTCTTTACTACATTCTGCGCACTGGTTCATAACAACTACCTCGCTATCTGAGGATCACAGAACCAATAACCGTTGCCGCCGTTCCGATAGCTGCGGTGAGCGTTACCCACTGTAACTTCAAGCTAAACTCCTGCTTTGAAACAATCGAAGCCTGAGTGATTGATATTTCTTTTATTTCTTCCTCCGTTCTCTGATGCCGTGTCGCACAATCGTCTTTGCGGACATACCGGCTATCAAGGTATTCGATTATTTCTTTGCTGAGTGTTTCCATTTTTTCAACCTCCTTAAAGCGAAAGAAATTACCTTTTTATTTAGTCAGTAATTTTTGTTTTTCTTGTTCACATTTTTTAGCATCTACTCCTGAACAGGTAAAGTTATGAGCTTTCGGACACTCATTGCACCATTGCATATATAACCTATACTTTTCAGTATCTTGCATATTCTGTATCTCTTTATCTTTCATAACTCTCCTTAATCCCACTGACCGTTTTCACGCTCATGCACATTCTGCACAGGATGCCAACCCTTATAGCTTATCGTTACCTCGCTCGGCTGAACCGTAGTGTCTACTGAGATTGTATCTCCTCCTGCGATGACAGGGATTGATACATTGCTGACCGTATCAGCATAGTCACCAATCTTCATAAGAGGCTCGTTTACAACTGCGGTTTCGGGAGTAGTTCTGACATAATATAGCGTTACGGGATGTCCAGATGAATACTCAGAAGCAAGCCATGCCTTGAATAAATCTATATCAGACAAATTCAGCGTCTTATCCATGCAAAGAGTAATTCTCTGTCCGATATATCCGTGTGTACTTGCGTCTGTACTACTGCTATTGACAGGCATATGTGTTACTATATAGTCTGTTCGTAAATAATTAGACGTTAAGTTATAATTTTGATATGCATCAGTGGCAGTTATTCCTGCCGCTTTTGTCCAGCCTTCTTCCCGTCCCGTCAGCACCAACTTCTTAATCTGTCTCTCCGTCTGCTCAGTTCCCAGATATTTATTGATAGTTTGGCTATTTAATAAAATCGGGATTTTATAGCCGTATGGTTCGTAGGGGAGTGCGGTTGAGCCTGTATTCACCTGAACGTCTGATAATTGATAGCTATTTTCATAGTTTATTCTGATGTAGCCGGTATGAGTATTTGAATAGCTACTGTGTGTATATGTGCCCTCTGCAACTATACGAGCAATGAAGTTTTTGTTATCATCATAAGTCGATACACGCATATATGCTCCGCTTCTTACGGCATTCCACGATACAGTGTAATCCCCGTCCACTCTGATTAATTCACTTAAATTCATTGCAGACTCATAAGAGATAGCCCCTTCTGGATTTAAAAATTCGTGTGTGATATTTTCGATATCAAACAAATTCCCCGTCCTCTCCCCACACTCCTGCGGCTGTATCGGAGCTGACGGCGTTGGTGTGCCTGACTGAGACATATTACCCTTTAAGCCAACAGTTGCATTAGTTCCGTCTGTGTAGATAGTTGTAGGCGGTACGATAATATCTGTGGCGGTTTTCATAATTCTTTCGCTACCGCTTACCCACGCACCTGATACTCTTTTGCTGATACCTGCCATAGTATCAGCCCCCAATCCATATACTTCCGTCAGGTATTGTTCCTGTCGGTGCTGTTGCGCTGACATATACCCTTATACCGTTGATAATTGCATATCCGTTACCACCGTCAGCAATAGTGTTTTGCTGAGATGAAATATTAGTTTCATTCGTACTTATTTGCTGTACCTTTGTGCTATCAATGCCCGAGTTCATAGCCGCGAGCTGTGCTTCTGTCGGTACAAATCCACCGCCTGATCCGCCACTTGCACCGAGTTTCTTTGCTTTAAGTGCGTTGTAAAGCTCTCCCATTTTACTCACCTGCACTTTCTTCCGAACCGGTCTGCTTTATCCATACGCCTGATGAATTCAGGCCGTAGAAATCACCGGTACTGATGTCCCAGGCGATTGAGCCCTGTGCAAGAATGAAGCCGGGTATTGCATCATAAGCCGGGAGATCAGCAGATGAATCAACGTTTAATTCACCTATTATGACTGCTCTTTTGCCCTCGTATTTGAGGATAACTTTATCAGGTCTTAAACTATACATAAATATACCTCCTTATTTTTAAGTCCAAACAGACCAAGTGCTTGAACTATAATAACGTGTTTTCTTTGTGCCATCCACAAACTCTGCTATCTGCATATAGACTTCTGCATTCTCGGTATCGTCAAGGATATAAGCCCTGATTACACCGTATGTATTCGCTGTGCCGTGTATTGTTGCATCAATAGTTCCGGTCATAACCGCACTATCTGTAATAATATCGAGTAACGTGTTATCTATTATGCTTCCTGATATAGCCGGGGCCACTTTGTTTTCAATGCTGTCAATGCGATCATTCAGCGTGTTGAACGCCCCTCTTGCAGTCTCAACCTCTTCCTTTGTCTCAGGATAGGCATTGAGCGCATTGTCGAACGCTTCAAGCACCTGCTCCGCAGTAAGCTGTGTGTTCAATGCGTTTGGGATTTGTGCCATTTTTCTACCTCCTTATAATTCATAGGTGATATACCAATAGTCGCTTGTTGTCAGGCATTCTCCGTCTATTGTCATTATTGGTGTTTGTATCAGCGCATAGAACGCTACTTCCTGTAACTCGCTGTTATACTCTGCCTCTTCTGAGGTCTTGATTTTTCGGTATTTCTTAGGATGTGTTACATAGCTCTTATCTCCGAATTGCACCTCTAAAACGTCACCGGTAATACCGTCTTTTACAACCTTAGTTACCTTGACTTCAACTTTCTGCGTTGATATACCGCCGAATGCGTTAATTCTGTCCTCAAAGAGCATTCCCTTATCACCGACTTCAAACTCGAAGTTGTTAGTATAACCCTGATAATCCGGGTTGTTTTGAAGATCGTAAACATTTATAGTCCATACGACCTTAGGCATTTTATGTTCATTGAAATACTCTGTAACAACTTCTTTGACAGCATCCATACCGGCTACATCGTCAGATATATCCACTTGACGTACTATATGCCGAGGAAGAGATGTGTCTGACTGTGCAACTCCTACCGAGTATTTGTTGCCGTAAGCATCCTGCCCCTGACACCAAGTGCACATTTGGGAAGTGTCAACAGTACGCTGAACGCCTTTCATATTCAGACCGATTCTGAGCTCAAATGCGTTGTCTTTGGTATACTGCTTTCTCTCGTTTATTGAGAAATAGAAGTTATCGCGATATAATTCACCGCCACACGCCGATATAAAACCGTTACTTCCAAGAACAAAGTCACCGAAGGTCATACCTGAGGTTAGCTCTTGCCATTCGTATTTTGTTATATTTGGATCATCTTCAAGGTCTGTGTTATACTGATACGTGTAATTTATATCACCGAACCTTGCTTTTGTCTGAGCTGCGTTATATGCGGCATTCAGTATTCCATACATAGTCGGAGAAGACAAGGACTCTGTACTAAAAATCCAGCGATCATTCAGGTTATAGAATACGTGCCGCGCCCATACGTTTATCTTTCCGACTGCTCCGGTATACGTCTGCGTTACCTTATAGATGTAAAATATCTGTCCAAATACCTTAAGATAGTTCATCTCCATAATGTAAACCCATTTTCCATATGGATCTATCGGATGTTCGAGATATACCGAATAATCACCGTTTAATTCCTCAGTAACACGGCATTGTGTAGGCATCAGAACTGCTAAGCCGTTATTATCAAAGCCGTTCTGTGCTGTTCTCATATCGTGTACTGTGATATAGCCTTTCTGTATTACCGGCTCAGCAGGCTCTAAACGTGGAAGGTCTACCATAAGCGGAGTAAAAGGCTTTCCGTTGTTTACAAGCTGTTCTATGCGCCACATTGTATACGGAGAATCATTCTTAAACGGTTCATCCGGAAGAGATATAAAGTCTGTGTTGGTGAGCTGATCGTTTTCAATTATCCACGCCATTCACTCACCGCCTTAGACTTGTATCGGGAATCCAATACTATGCAGGTATTCGGCCGACTTCATCTGCTCTGTTGTGACCGGCAGAATGCCTGAAACATCCGGGTAGTCCTCGCATTTGTCACTATTCACAAGCGTAAGAGTTGCTGTGCCGTATCGTGGTATAGTAATCTTAGGAGTTGTTATATCAACAACGTTTGTATCACCTGATATCTTGAACTGTGTTGCTGCAGAACCGGTTATATAGCAGTTATTACCATATAAGCCGAATGAAGTGCCTGTCTGACTGCCCGAGAACTCAAAGTTGCAATAATTCATAGGGGACTCTTCCGCATAGTTCCAAGTTCCGAAGTTGCCCCATATCTCAAATCGGAAAGAGCATCGAGAACACACTAAGTCGTATATCTCCATAAAATTTGCAGTGATAGAGTCAGCTTCACTTCTGCCACTAAAAGCACATTGTGATATGGTCAAGGCGGAATCTTGCATACTGCGTTTAAAGAAACTGCCTGTATTCCACCTTATATTTTCGAAGTTAAGGCTGTCTATCATAGCTCCCACCACGTTAAAAGGTGTGTGATCATATGAAGCAAAGTTTTTTATAACTGCATTATTACCGTGTATTCTCGGAGAATTTAATGCTATTGTTCTATTGACACCCTCAGGCGCTACATCGTTCATATCTATCACAGCCCCCTGTGCAAAATTGATGTAATTACCGCCCGGCTCAACTACTGAGACAAATTCGTCCCACGTTGATACAACGTAAGGGTCTTGTTCTGTTCCGCTTCCTGTCATACTCTCACCTCTTTCGTATATTCGGTGTTATTGTGCCATCTATGACCTCATAGCCACTTTGAAGCACACGCTGTATTTTGATCGTATTATCGCCCACGCCTAACATCGGATAGTTGCCTTTTGTTGTTGCATTTACTATCTCGCCGTCAAGTGTTGTAAGCATCTTTGTGCTATCTATCACAACGTCAATAGTGCTGACTATATCGTTTACATATACGTAGAAATAGTCACCGTTCGTTGTTATGCGGTATTCGCCGTTGCTGTATGCCTTAAAGCTGATTAGCGGTCTGCAATAGATGTTTCCATAGTTGCGGACAACTGTTTCTCCGTCTATCTCTACCGAGCTATTAAGCACAGCATATTTGAAAGGTGAAACCGTAAACTGTACCGCATATTTGACCTTATTTGCATCATATGAGCCTATCGGTTGTATAGCCGATACATCTATAACCTTGTAATACCACCCCTCAAAACGGCTCATTTCAAGCGTCCTCGCGGCTGCTATGAAGGAGAATATATCAGAGTTATCATACACATCATCGCTGTTGAAGTCGTTGATCTGATAGAAGTAAACAGTAATTGAAAGGTTATCAAAGCTGTCTAGCACCGTTACTACATCTTCATCAAAGCCTATCTGTGAGATTGTACGCCTGCGCTTAGCCATTGGTGGTATCGGTGGTGTGTCAACCCATATATTGAGATCGTCAGAATGTACTCCGTTGATTTTTATCCAGTCTTTGCTCACCAGTTAACACCTCCAACCGCCGCGTTCTGTGCAAATTTAAGGGACTCTAAGCCCTCAGAAACACGCTCAACAAGCCTGTCTGCATCGTAATCAGAACCAATTGTCAAATTTGGGAATGTGATATACACGCTGTCAACGTGTGTACCGCTGCCGTTCAGCCGCTCTGCCACTCTGTCTATCCACTCTGTGTTTCTTTCAAGCGGTATAATCGCTTCTGCACCGTCCTCACCGATAACGCCGACCTGTGGACTTGTCACTATGCCGCCTTTTGCGTGTCCGAATCCGTATCGTCTATATCTTCCATATAAGAGTTCGTATAAGAGCGCATCGACTCCCCCTGATGCAAGACTTGCACCGCCTAATACATCACCGCCGCCTATTTCCTGTGGTCCGAATGCTTCTTTTAGATTATCTCCCCAGGTTTCGAGTTTTATCTTTTCAAAGATAGGATGCAGAAGACTATCTATCTCATCATCGAAATGCTCATATATCTTTGTGCCTATCTGCCAGCCTAATAAAGCCGCTTCCAAAGCAATAAAGAATTTACCTGCAAATCCAAGACCAGATGATTGTGAGCCTGCCGCATTTTCTCCGGCTTCGCCCATTTTGCCACTAAGTGTTGTCTTAACACCGCTCCACTTCTCACTTAAGCCTAACTCAGATGCTAGCTTCATTAAGAACTTCGGTGCAAAGGCTAATGTGGCTACAAGTGCTAGATCGTCAAAATCAATCGTTGTTACAATGCCTTTGATTAATTCCGGAGCTGCTTTTATAGCGGCAATCATACCGTCACAAGCTGCTTTAAGTACACCGTGCCAGTCTATGCCATTGAAAGCCTCTGCAAGGTCAATGCCGACCTGTTCCCAGTCAATATCGGTTATGAAGTCCGCTATGCCGGTTAAGCCTGACTTTATAGCATCGCTCATTTTAGAGCCTACGCCCTTAAAATCAACGGTCCTGAGTCCTTCGTTGATCTTTCCGGGGAGCTTATTGATAGCTGAGATAATTTCCTCACGGTTATCATATATGCCCTTACCAATAGCAGAAACTATCTTAAATCCTGCTATAACCAGTTCAGGGACCTTCTCTATGATCTGAGGAAGAGCCTTAAAGATATACGGTATTGACGTTTCTATCAGGTTTTGTATGTTGCCTAATATAACATCTATTCGCGGTAATATGTTGCTTCCGGCTATTTCCACCGATGTAATGAACTCGTTAAAGGCTGTATCAACATCACCGTCACTCTTGCCAAGTTCAACGACAAGGTTTTTCCAGGATGCTTTCATCTGCTTTGTAGAACCTTCAATTGTTGAGCTTGCTTCTTTGGCTGTTGTTCCTGTTATACCTATTTCATCCTGAATAACGTGGATAGCCTTGATTATTTCTGCATAACTGCTTATATCGTACTCAACACCGCTGATAGCTTCCGCATCCTTAAGAAGTCGCTCCATTTCGGTTTTTGTACCGCCATAGCCTAACTTAAGGTTATCAAGCATTGTATAATTCTGTTTTGCAAAGCCTGAGTATGCGTTCTGTATCATCTGCATATCCGTGCCCATTTTGTTGGCATTATCGGACATATCACGAATAGCTAAATCTGATAGTTCAGCGGCCTTTTTGTATTCTTCCGCAGTAAGATTGGATATACTTGAACCGCCAATGTCAGTTACAGCTTGCTGATATAGCTTCTTTTGCTCTGTGTAGTACCCCTTTAACTCTTCTAGCCTATCTTCATTATGACGTTTTAGAGCGGTCAGCTGTTCTTTCTGCGACTCTTTCATCGCATTGATCTGCTCTGTTTCACTTTCCTTTAACTGCTCTAATTCGTCTTTCTGTTGTTGTTTCAGCTCACTCTTTCGGGCATCGGCATCAGTCTTAATAGCATCTTTCTGCTTCTTAAGCTCTTCGATCTGAGCCTTACGCTCAGCATTTTTCTTATCCTGCGCATTCTGCTCTTCAATCTGCTTAGTATATTCAGCAAGCTCTTTTTCAGCCTTGAAACGCTCAGAGGAATTTCGAGCATTAGCAACCTTCTCTTCAAGTTCCTTCTTCTTATCCTCTTGCTTCTTTTTCTTGTTAGCCTCGTTTTCAGCTTCTGAGAGCTTATTAATTGCGGCGATCTGTTCATCAATGGCAGACATCTGACGGTTTGCTTCATCATCTATCAGCTTTATGCGCTCTTCATATTCCTTGTTTACAAGAGATATCTTTTCGTCAGTCGCCTTTTTGTAAGCATCTATCTCTTTGGTAAGGGATGTATTTAAAGCAGTATATGTGTCCTCATAAGCACGCTTTGCTGCTTTGTACTCTTCATCATATGCGCTAAGAGCCGCGCTGACTGTCTCTTCTGTTATACCCTCAGACTCTTTCGAGGCTTTGCCTATCGACTGGATAAGGCTTGCAGAGAAACTTGTTACTGTCTGCATATACTCATTTGCAGACAGCCCGGCTGTCTTGTATGCTTCCCTTGCATACTGCTGCACCTGAGGACTTGCAGATTTGAAAAGAGTATCAACACCGCCTGTCAACTGCTCATAGCTTGAATATTCGCTAAGCGATGACTTTGTAAGTCCGGCGATAGCTGCCGAAGCCGCTGTAACAGATGCTATAACAACCTCACAAGCTGCTTTTATTCCTGAGCCAAGAGCAGAGGCTAACCCGCCGAGCTTGCTTGTAGTTGATTCTGTGGTATCGCCGAGATGCCCAACAGAGCTATCAAATTCTTTTGTACCGTCTCCGGCAGAGTTAAGCTCTTTGCTTACATCGTTAATCTGTTTCTTGTATTTTTCTGCTGATTTCTCAGCTTTCTCAATTTCAGATATAAGAGCCTTTGTTTCCTCAGAGGTTACACCGGTACTTTTTGCAGATTCTTCCAGCTTTTTTCTTAAGTCGGATATCTGAGTCTGTGTCTTCTTGTATTCCTCGGCAGCTGACTGCAAGCGTATTTTCAGCGTGTTCATTTCTTCCGCTGATTTCTTAACGCTCTTTTCAAAGCCGGATGTATCAAGGCTTATCGAGCCTTGCAGGTCAAATACATCAGCCATTATCCCACCTCCTCATCATCTATCATATTAAGACCGCACATTGCATTAACGCTGTCTATAACCTCTTCTGCGGTCTTCGGAGCTTCTGCCGGCTTCGGATCTATCATCTCAGCATATGACTGCTTAATATATCTACCCTTCACAAAGTTAGCAGTATTTTGCGCTATACACATCAAAGAATCAGTTATATAGTTCTTGTATATATCTTCCTTGTGTGTCTTCTCGATATGCTCAAAGTAATACTCTTCTCCGAAAAGCTCTAATTTTTCAAGATCAATGCTTAAACAAGCACTTTTGACAGTTTCGACATCTGCAAGAGCGTAGTAAAAAAACGAATGCACCGCTTAGAGTTGGCAATATCAACAAGTGCAAGGATACCGTCATTTTCTCCCTCTTCATCAGGTTCAAGGCTTGCAAATTCCTCTCCGCTCATAAAGCAGAGAGCTCCACAAATCTCCATAGTATCATCTACATTATCATTGCAAATAAAAGATATAAGACTGAAAATATCCTTTGTATCCTCATTCTCTCTGAGTTTCTTGATGTTATCAGCGTATTTCTTCACGCTGTTTGCTATCTTAAAAGTCTGAGCTGCGAACTCCTTAGGAGAGCAGTTAGCTATTGTTTTCATCTCTGTACCTCCATATAAGGCGAATACCCCGACTATTGCCGAGGTATTCTATTGTCTGTATTCAGTTGTTTATGCTTATACGCCTGCATTGACAGTCAGAATAGCGGCATTTGTCATAACGCTATCTGTGCCGTTGCCGACCTTACAACGATACTGTGTACCGCTGTTATCAACGATAACTTCGCTTGATGAAAGAGAAAGTGTTGCAGATGTTTCTCCGGATATATCCGTATAACCTGCATCAGTTGTTCCCTTTGACTGCCACTGATATGTCAGTGTTCCGGTTGTTGTTGTTGCTGCTACTGTGAAAGATGCAGTTGAACCGGCTGTCTTTGTTACGTCTGAGGGCTGTGTTGTGATAGCAATTGTGCCGTCAGAACCGCTCTTGATGTATACCTCAAAAGGTACATCGTCAATATCCTCAATGTCATAATGACCGTGGAAGTCAGCTGAGAACTGGCCCTTACCGTTCTTTGTAGATTGGAACTGGAAGCCACCGGTATTAAGAGCATTCTTGATGTGAATTGCCACAAAACCGCCATTTGTGTTGTTATTCTTGTCGGAATAGTCACCAACAAGCCATATATCCTTGAAATCATCGTCCTTAAGACTGTTTCTCGGAATAATATGGGTAGAATTATTGGTATCAAGATCGGCTGCTGTTATAAGCATCTTTCCGAGGTTGTTGTCAATGGTGACAAAGGTTGTGGAAAGAGCCGGATCATAATACTCAATCTTCTTGCCCTGCTTTGTATTATTCGGTACGTTGTCAACATCTGCGAAGTAATCGCTGAATGTAGGGTTTGTGCTAAAGGAATTACCGCCAGTTGTTGCACCGATAATGTTAGCCTTTGTATAGCTTCCTGTTGCCGGATCGAATGTATTGAGAATGACTCCGGCATTGATCTGAATTGACTGGAATGTGTCAAGTCTGACCTGTGTATACTTAGCCATTAGCCTTATACCTCCTATCTCTTAATTTTCTGTAAAATACTCAACCTGTATATTGAGTATGATCCTTTTTATCATATTGTCTGTGCTGTCACTTGAAAGCTGAGAGAACGGAGAGCCGCGTTTTATCCATATTGTGCCGCCACTGATAGCCGATTGAACGCCGCCCATTCCGAGGAACTCAGATATTTCATCTTTCTTTGTGATAGCCGGAAGCCAGGAAGAGTCACGATACCATAACGAAGCTGTAAGATATACAGCATCACCGAAAGAGTCAGTCTGTACCTCATATGTGATATATGGGAATGCAGGTTGCTTATCCTCAGAAAAAACGCTGTTCTCTTCATATGCCGGAATGCCAAAACCACTCCAAAAGCTGTATAGAGCTTCTTCTTTCACCGATACCGCCCCTCTCTGACTAACTTAGTATAATTGCCCTTAAAATTTTATAAGGGCTTTAAATGCATTTAAACGCTTGCTGGAAGTGTGAATAATTCAGCGGAACTCTGCCGCATATCAAGAGATGCGCTTTCAGGAGTTTTTTTGTTGTTTCCGTCACTTGTTATGCGGAAATACTGTCCGTCAGATACTCTCTTGATAACGTCCATAGGTTCAAGCGTGACCGCTTTACTTGTGGTAATCGTGCAGTTTACACGCTCTGTAAGTGCATCTGCTACCTTCTGCAATGCTGAATTATGAAAGTCAGCTGTTGCCGGGAACTCTGCTCCCTCCACATATGTCACTATATAGCTGCCAACACTATCTCTCACCATTGTCTTTTCCATAAACACAAAAGGCTCATACGACTCTGATAATAAGCTCATATTGAAATCCTCCTGTATGTGTTAAGCCTTGACGAGAACTGTGATTGCCACGTTACTGCAGAGCCACCGCTTGCAGAACTGCCGCCGCCTTTAGAATAGCTATATCCTCCAAAACTCTCAGATGTATAGGGAGACATATTTGTGCTGTCAGCGGCTTCGTTCTTTGTTCTCCACGCTGTTATATCATCGCAGAGCTGTTCAAAGTCTCTAGGTACTGACATACTCCATATCTCACCTGTAAAGCTCTCAGATCTCAGATTCGCTAAGTCCTCAGCTGTATTTTTCCAAACTCCGTCATTGAGTACAGAGCCTTTGATGCGGAAATACTGTCCATCAGCAAGAGTTGAAAGCGGAGCAGTACCGCTTACTATGGTAAATGTGCGCCTTATGATATCGCTGTCAGAGCGTAAGAAATAGTTCTTAATACTTGCACATACCTCTGTTAGTTTAGCCATATTGCTCCGCTACCTCCTTTATTCTTCACGCTTTCTGCGCTTTTTGGGCTTTTCTTCCTGTTCAACTGTTTCATTTTCGGAAAGTGCTGGAGCTTCTTTAACAGGCTCAGCAATTGTCTCAGAGACAGCCGCAATAACAGGTCTGTGTCTCACATTTTTATCAGTTGCAAGCTCTTCTATGCGCACATCAGAGGGAGTATACCCCTTGCGTGGGTATATATCTCCGATATTGTACGCATAATCACTGTCCTGTAAATCTGTGAAATACTCGATAGCTTTATACATCGAATCACACTCCTGAGCTTACTACATCAGCAATGTAGAGTGAGTCAGGATTAACAAGAATCGGGATAAATACTGCGCTTGCTCTTGTCCAAAGAACAGCCGGATCGTGTTCTGTCCACTGATCGATATAGATAAATCTGCCGTTAGAGCTGCCCTGTGTTGCGATAAGCTTGTTAAGCTCTGCCGGAGGTACACCCCAAAGACCTGCACCTACTCTGCCGTTCGGCATTGTTGCAAAGAATGTGATCTTGTTCTCAGGGTAATATCTCAGTGTTGAGAGTGAAGCAACAGAAGTTGATGCTGTGAAGCCCTCGTTATCAGGATTGTAAAGTCCGTCAGCCTCAACAATCTTCTCAATACCGTACTCAGTTGCAAGGTAATCATCAAAGCTTGAACGCTTTACAGTTGCTCCGCTTGCAGAGCTGCCGTTGATAGCTGTCTGAATCTTCGTATTCTGACGCATCTTTGTGATATTCTTGCGACTTGTCATAATACCGTTGATAACAACGCCCTTAGCCTTTGCGCTGTCAATTACATTCTGAATTGCTCCGAGAATGTCTGCGTTAGGGCTGAGGTCAACTGTAAAGCCCTTCTGATCGTTGCTGAGACCAAAGTCAATTGTAAGGTCAAGGTTATTCTCACCGATTGTTACCTTACCAGTTGCCATAATCTCATACTTAGCAACGAGTGTTCTTGTCTTTACCTGCTCCGAAAGTGTTCTTGCATCGTTGAAGACGTAGTCAAGAAGTCTGTCGGGAACAGTAACACCGCTCTGCATAGCTTCGAGAAGTGTCTCAGATGTATTGATCTTAACCTTGATAAGGCCTTTCTCGATTTCGTGATTTTCAAGTGTAGGTCTTACAGTCTTATTAGCTTCTGTATCAAATGCGTGATACTTAGCCATTTTAGGAACAAGCTGCTGCTTGCTGATTGAAGCCCAGCGTGCCTTAAGGTTGTCGCTCTGCTCATCGTTGAAGAGCTGATCTATTGGCTCATTAGGTCTCTCAGGATTGAAAGGGAACTGTAACCACTCTGCTTCTGAGAGCATACCGTTTACGCCGTTTGCCCAGTTAATAGCCATATTCCTTATCCCCTTTCTTAAGCTTTAGTGTCTGCTGTCGCAGAGCCGGAAGCAACTGCACAACCTGTTGAGTCAACAGATGCAACAGTTACCTTGTAAGTGTCGGTGATTGTATAGTCGGAATCGTCTGTATATGCAGACCACTCTGTTGTATCAAGCTCCTGACCATAGTAAACAGCCGGTGCAGTTGTAGCATCGCCCACCTTGTAAAGATACTTCTCACCTGCAGCCGGTGTATAGCCGGATACTGCAAGATGTGTCTTACCACTTGCTGCACCCTCTGTTGAGGTTACAGTAATTGCTGAAAGTGAGCCGTTAGGCTGCCACTTAGGACGGATAACGTCAGGCTTTGAAGCAATAAATGTAAAGCCCTTGCCCTCGAGTGCAGACTGAACGCCGCTCTCAGCACTTGCAGGGAGTCTGTCAAGGTATACAGTACCGGAAAGGACTACTGAACCAGGCATAGCGCCGGATGTAACATCAACGTCCTCATATACGATGCCCTCAACAGTTGAGCTGCTATTTGCAGGGTAGAATGTACCTGCTTTAACGATCTTGCGACCGTCAGCGAGAGTTGTTGCAAGTGTCTGCGGAATCTCTCTTGTAAGTCTTACACAGTTTTCATCGTCATTTGCAAGGAAAAATCCGGGAGCAAATGAACGAGCCGTGTTGTCGTTCTGAATGAATGACATATTATTCCTCCTTTGCTGCGGAATTGCCACTATCAGGCTTTACGCCGTAGTGATCGTAGTTATATTTTTCAGTAAACTTCTGCATAGCCGCCGCAATTTCATTCTTAGGCTTTTCCTCAGTTTTATGAGGTGTAGGTGGAGTGTGGCTCTCTTTGCCCTCAACAGGCTTGTACTCACTCCATTCCTTTTCGATACTCTCAATAAGCTTGTCAGTATCTTTCATTTTGCCCTCATCGTCAAACTGTACACCGTCAACATAACCACCGAATTTAGTGATTTTATTGATGGCATTCTCAGAATAGCCCTTATCCTTAAGCATAGCCTTGAAAGCACTTGTCTTCTTAGCTGTTGTCTCTTTGGACTGGATCTCATTCTTAAGCTTGTCGTGGGCTGCCTTTTCAGACTCATACTTTCCCTTGTAATCGTCTTTCTTTGCGGTTTCCAGCTCTGCTTTTGCCTTTTTAAGCTCTTCCTGTACCTCGGATAGCTTATCGGCATCGTCTTTGTACTTTTCAAGCTCTGACTTCAAGGCGTTTACTGACTCCATATGAAGCTCTATAAGGCTTTCCTTCTGTTCGTCAGTGAGTCCCATTGCATCAAGCTTTTTTCTTGAAAATGTACTTGCCATTTTTAATACCTCCGTTACTTTGGTGACGTTTCTTTGTCATTCGGTATGTTTTTGCAGAATTACTTCTCTGCTATTTGGTGTTCATCGCCGGTATTTACCCGGTTTTGAGCATATAAATAAAAAAAGAGGTAATCAGATTGTATCCAACTACCTCTTAGTTCTTTACTGTTAAGCGACTTATAACAGCGTATATATTCAGTTATCAAATAAAAAAGCGGTACTATCTCATTTGATAGCACCGCTTGCTCTTCTTTATCAACAACTTAGATAAAGGCTATTTTAGTTCTTTACGCTGTATAGCTATAATTTTGAAGCCCTCTTTGCAAGGTATGACCTCGAATCTGTCAACCTTTGCAGCTTTATTCTCCATTGCTGTTACCTGCTCCGGAGTGAATTTATATTCTTTACCCATAGTATACCCCTTTATTCAGAAAATGTCAATAGTTTTTATCCATTTTTTAGCTGTTCTTCGTATATTTCCTTATACTCTTGTATATGATCTGCTCTTGATAAAGCATTTTTAAGAAAATGTCTCGGCTGGATACCTCTTGTATAGTGAAATTTGCCGTTTTTATCTCTCCATACCCACGGAGATTTCCGTCCATTACCGTCAGATGCATATATACCTGTACCAAGCTCGACAAATAGAGGATAAGAAACAGATTTCCCACCGCTTGTCACTCTCAGATTAGTGCCAATGTACACAGTATCACCAACAACCTTATGCGTTATAGACTTTTTAAGACTGCCGCCGTGATAGTTCTTAATACTTGTGCTTTCAGGTGTTCCAACCGGTGTATTTTCCTTAACGTGTGTTTCTGCCGCTATTCCAACAGCTTCATTTGCTGCCGCTAAGTTCTCTGCGAACTGAGAGAGAATCTTGTTTTCATCAAAATTCATTTTTATTTCAAAGCTCATACTCTCACCTTCTTCAAGCGGTATATAGGCTTAATATAGACTGTTTGCTTTCCTATTGTGTATTCGCCACACGTAAAGTTTAATACGAATTTCTTTTTTCGGTGTGTGCATATAAAGAATAGTATTCGTGGTAAAAGCGTTATACTTGTATACTCTATGAAGATTTTGGGGCGTTCTATGCGCTTATTATTACAATATTTCATTGCTTTGCTCTCTTCTTATTTCTCGCCACTCTTGCCGCAGATACCATTTTGCGCCATTTCTCAGGCTGTTTGTACTTAAGCTCCTGAAAGTCCTTAAAACGCGAAGGAACTTGATTTCCGAGTAATGACATATATTCTTCGTGCATATCAAGGTCCCTGTTGGCATTCCTTGCAGCTCTTGTTATCGGCTGTCGGCTCTGTCCTTTGGACTCTTCCCACTCTTCATACGTCATATCCCATCGGTTAAGTTCTTTTACATCTCGATCTGATAAATTGCTTTGTTGCTTATTGACTACACCAACAGAGCAACACCGGCAGTTAAACACTTCCTCAGGTGCTCCGTGTGGATCTCCGGGGAAGAGCAAACCGTTAGAGAATTTCTCACCAACTGCTCTTATTTCTCCGTCACATTGTCTGTGAGTCGGTCTTGTATGACCGTCAAGCGTTGCAAGCCACTTATGCTTTACATCTATTCCCATATCCTGAGCACGTTTAAATACGTCCATTCTGCCGCCGTTTTGAGCCGATGTTGTCATAGTTGCCGCATTTCTTACCGCAGCATTCTGATTCATATCTGTAACTGCTGCTAGTCGCTGTGCTATTTCGTCTATTGTTTCCCCTTGCAATATTCCCTGTGTTATCGCAGATGTAAGTTTCTGCTTATTCCACCGCTTATCAAGAGGAATATCAACTTTAGCTTTCGGGAGCAGGTCCGGATGATCTCTTACAATCCTTTCTACTGTTTGTTCGTCATACAGGCTAAAGCTTGTATCAGCTTTCAAAGCCTTTTCTATGGTGAACTCTGTCCAATTGGTATTGACTGCATACACTTCCGGCATATAGCCATTTATAACGCTTGCAGCTATCATATTGACATTTGACAGGTTTGTTGACAGCACATCAAGCATTGCAAAGTTCTGCTTACCGGTCATCATATATGTCATTCGCCAGCGTTCATATTCATCTTCTGTCAATTCGCCTGATTCAAAGGCTTTTCGCTTTTCAAGGTCCTTAGTTTCATACCATTTCAGATAATTCTCGGCCTTTTCTTTCATTTCATTGTATGCCTGACCGTATATGCTTTCAAGTTCTGCTGTTAGCTCAAATAGCAGCTCTTCTGTCTGTATATATCCTTTATCAGCTAATAATTGAGGGTTGTATCTGTCGGGGAGATATTTGGGCATTTAATCACCCCAATCTAACCGCTGACCGCAGTTATAGCAATAATTGAAAGGCTTTACTTCGGATAGTTTTACATTACCAAAACATTCATCACATTCCGGGCAGTAGAAATAAGTTTCAATAAAATGCGCGTCTCTTATGTCGTATTCTTCTTGCTTTGTGATTACCTTTTTTTTAATATTTCTTTCTGGCATTGTATCACCTCATATCATAGAAATTCTCGCCTGCCCCGATTGCTTCGCACAGCTTTTCAAAGTGCTTTTTGGCTATTTCATACTCAGGGAACGATACCTCAATGCACCTATCTATGTGCTCTCCGTATTCTAGGACAAACACCACGCACGGCTCACCGGACAGGGTACTTTCCGGCGTTACATATACGTTTTTCACGCCGTCAAGATTTATTAAGCGCCTAAATGAAGCCACGAACATTGTATCACCTCTTTATCTTAGCTCCCTTGTATCGCCTTTCTATCTCAGCGACTATCTCAGTATTGACTTGTTCAGGATGTGTTGCTCCTGACTTATCATACCAATCATCTCCGAGAAAATAATGACATAATTCATTAACAGCGGTTTGTGCTTTCATAGGCGGTGCAAATATACCAAAGTCGCCTTTTTCGCATAAACTAAGTATATGTTCTCTGTCAAATCTCTTACGCTTATGTATCATTGTATCACCGCCTTATTTCAGCTCCACGCAGAAAACATCATCGAAGTTATATATTCCTATCCAAGCACCTTTCTGCTTTACCATAACCGCCTTACCGTCATAGCCGTAATCGTCCCATTCGTTCTTACCGTAAGAAATAGTATCTCCGTTCTTGAATGTGATCTCAATTCTCTCTGCTGATTCCATATTATACCTCCGTTTACTTCCGCTTACCGCTAAATCTCTTAATTCCCATAGCTTCACGCATAATCTCTTTTACTTTGATTTTATGCATATTACAATAATAGAGAAGATCTTCTCTGTCATTATGTATAGTTAAACTGTCAGTTGCTTGATGTTCTTTTATAATTATCTGCTTTGCAAAGTTTACAGCTTGTTTATGACTGTAATTTAACGTTGATCTTTCCATAGCATTATTATACTGCCGTGCCCTCAGAGCCGCCTTGTGCGTTATTCTGTGCAGCCTGTGAAAGTATTTCAAACTGTTCCATCTGTTCTGCTTCTTTATCCTTGATAATATCTTCGTATTCATCGGATAAGCCGTTAAGAGCTGCAAGTTTCTTTGTAGTTGCTTTATCTCCGAGCCACGGAGCAGATGCAATTGTATTCTGTATTTCCTCAGTTGCATTGATAGGCTCATTATATTCGACTGTGAATGTTTCGTCTTCGTCAATGCCGGCTATACGCTCTATACCGCGTATAAACTCAAAGACGTTGCTTTCAATCTCTCCGGAAAACTCTCTAAGCCTTGAATATGCCGCTTTAATAGCCGTTGCTGTTAGGTTTCCGGCTGATAATACTTCGTGATTAGCACCGCGCATATTCTCGAATAGCTGAGCTTTAAGGCGAATAAACGCCGTGTTATTGGCTTCAACAGGTACTGTTATCTGATGTGGCTCAGCACTGCCCTGATCGTCAACGTGGATAACGTGAGACTTTACAAGGTTTATGATGAAATTAGCATCTGCTACATCATCCATACCGCCGTAGTTCTTAAGTACCCAATACACAAGCTCAGCCTGTGAGACGTTGTTGCACAGCTCAGACATAAGAATATCAATAGCTATGAGTATTTCAAGGTTTCCTATGATCTCAGACTGTTCCTTAAGGTTATACATTGTGAATATCGGAAGTCTTGAACTATTCTCAGGTATTAACTCATATTTGCCCTCAACATTATTCAGCTTGAATGTGCTGTTATAAGCTCTCTTAGGCTGTGCAAGCTTAAGTCTTTCGTTGTTCTCCTGTACATATACGGTAAATCCGTCAGGCTCATACAGGTAAACAGATAACGGCTTATCACTTGCAAGCTGCGTGTAGTATATACAATCTGCAAGCTCTCCGTTGTAATCATCCAGTATTCTTACAGTATTGAGGAAAGGCAGATGTACCATCTTCTCTCCGGTATAAAATCCGTATGATCTACCGCATATAAGAGCATCACGATAAATTTTCTTGATAACATCGTCAAAGTTGTTACCAAGCTTTGTTTTATTATCCGGGTTGCTGAAAGTTACGCCATTTGCAAGTAAGTGTGATACCTTTTCACCGATGATAAGAGGATAATACGCATTTCTTATCTTGTGATTAGGGGAAATATAATCCGGATGTGCTATACCCTGCATATCATATATAATCTTCTCGACCTGTGCTATATCAGGGTTTTCCTTGTTATCATAAGCAATAGACCGTTTAGCCGTCTTGTATTCATTCGACTGCTGAAAGTCACTCATAGCCTGTTCAATGAAGTCTATGCGTTTTCCTTCATCATTGCCGCATTTTTCTAAATCTGAATGTGTAAGCAAACTGCTACCCCCTTACCATTGAGCTTGATATTGTGTTCTCGGATTCGCTATGCCGGACGTTGCAACAAAATAACGTGTTGAGTCCATACAGTTGTGAACGATCAAACCGCCGTTAATTGCAAAATTATGATTATCCTCAACTTCCATATTGTAAACATCTTCTACACCGTCAAGCTGCACCGCTTTTATGCCAATGCTTCTCGCAGTATTTCCTTTTGGAGTATTTATTTGTGATAAAGGTTTCTCCACAACAAATGCACTCCCTTTCTACGTTATCTACTTGTGAGGCTCTTCGATATGCAGATTTACAATTGTTACTGCAAAATTTACCTTTTTTGTAAGTCAAAAATGTTTTATTGCAGACAACACATTGTTTTTCAATTCTCTTGTGTAGTTCTTCCTTGTATTCTTCATAATGTTTCCTGTGCCACTCTCTGCCTTTGTCGGATTTATGCCACTCGCACGCTTTGGGACGTGCGTGTGCATTAAGGTTGTCTGCTTTGGATTTTCGTTCTTCTTCTGTCATTTCATCTATATGTCTGCGTGTGTGTTCTTCTTTTGGGAGCAATTCAAGGTTGCTGATTTCGTTATTATATTTGTTATGATCTTTATGATGTATTTGGTATCCTTTCGGAATAGCACCGTTGAAATATTCCCATATAAAGACGTGCAACCTTTTCCGTACACCATTGAATGTCTTACTTGCTAAATAGTATCCTGTTTTCTTATCTCTCCGGAAATATCGACCTAATACCATAGCAAGGTCATTATTATTCGTGTAATATATCATCATAACAAACCTCTATAATTCGGTCATTCACTGTTAGTTCGTCTGCTCTTTTATATCCTCTTTCTGTTAAGACAGGATGTTCACCGGTACATCTGATGTATCTATCGTCTTCAAGCTCAATTTTATAGATTTTTGCTTTTTTCTGAGTTAACCGGCAGTCTTTATACGGCTTGATCTCAGGCTGATTTGTTGTTGTATTGTAGCTTAACACATTTCCTACCGTTCCGACTAATTCAGAAATAGGCTTTTCACCGCTGTCTGTCATTACAAGTGTTTCACCGGTTAGACAGTGATCGTTGACCTTAACCGGTCTGTCTTCTATGGCACTTTCGTCCCAAACGTAACCGCCGAACTCTTTTTTTGTGTTCTTACACTTTGAAGAGAATTTTATAATACCTCTCTGCATAGCGACTGCTGTCAACTCTATTCCCTTAAGAACATCGTTATTTGCTTTCTTGACATTGTATCGCTTTGTATTCTTCCTCAGTAAAGCAATAAACGAAGCCGCAGAAGGATCTATAACTGTATATAATTTGCTCTCTATGCCTCTTTCATCAAGAAACTTCTCTATGTCTTGATAGTATTCATCATCTGTCTTTGTTGCTCCGGCATCTCTTCCGGAATAATAATATTCATCAATGCCCCACCACACAGGACCGTATTTGCCCCATAAAGTGACTGCAAAAGCATTCATAGTACCATAGTCAATGCTTAGAGCGTAAGCCTCTGCTTTGCTCTCAGGAGGCTCTTCAAAGGCTTTTTCATACATAGGATATATGAGGCCTTGTGCGAGAGTCCATTCCCCCAGGATGAGACGATTATAATAGACTGTTCCCTCATATTCCTTGCAGAGATTGTCAACAAACTCCTTTGATAGAGCTGGATTGTCAAATATAGTGTACTTCTGCACATATATATCGAGTCCGTCACTATCTATGAACTGCTTAAGCCAATGCTCAGGGCTCTCAGGGTTGCAAGAACCGTCAAACCGCGAATATGGCTTATCAAGTCGAGACTTAAGCATATCAAATACGTTTGGTGACCACTTAGCTATTTCGTCACCATAACAATACTTGATTGACATACCCTGTATTTTACTTACCTGTGATGCTTTCTCAGCTCCTAAGCAGTAAACCGGTACGCCTGCGACCATTGCTATATTTCTGCTGTTAATAGTTCCGACCACATCAGAGGTATATATTTCCCTCATTGGCTGCAGAACGTTACGCTCAACAGTTTCTTTTGATACGCCTATAATAACATTCAGTCCGGCTTTATCCTTTACAGCTCTTAGCCGGGAGAGAATAACAAAGGCAATATCACAGTATGACTTGCCCGATCTTACAGCTCCTACCTTTAAGCACCATCGAGCGTGAGCATCTCTTATATACTCATTCTGTTTCGGGTTTAATCTCGGCATTGTCTTTCATCTCTTTCAGGATATCATCGAGCTTGTCGAGTGTTGATGTATCTGCACCGGTCAGCAGGTCAGCTTTTGCCTTAAGCATATCTGCCTGAGCTTTGATAAGTTCGTTCTCGACCTTGCTCTTATCTTCTCCGGTAAGCTGTAAAGCATACTGGACAGCTTTTGCCCAGTTCTTTGACTTCTTATTCATAGCTTCTTGCATTATTGAAAGAGCTATTGCTTCTTCTCCTGTAAGCTGCCGGACCTCTCCTGTTTTACTATCAGTAAGGTTATATGTTTCATTTAGGAGTGCTTGCATAGCTTCTCTTATGCCTTTTTTACGCTTCTTTGCTTCATCGCTTTTCTTCTTGCACTCGACCGCCGACCGGCCGCCGGGCTTAAATTGCGTTGCTGGATTTCCACGCTTAAGGTTTCCGTTATTAGCTATACCGCTCACTCCTTTCTGTTGTTTATTTTGCACATATCAGCTTGTATCCTGATAAGTGTCTGTTTATCATATTTGCACAAATCATTTTGTTTTACGCATAGAGAAGAATGTTAATTGACCTTTATTTTCCTCTCTGCCTGCTTTCTTGATAGCCTTGATTTCCTTTTCAATGTCACTTATCTGCTCATTGTATTCTTTGATGTAGCCCTTGTATGTGTCTATAAGCTCATTATCGAGCTTTGTGCGCTCTTTCGGAGGTGTGTCATGGATAATATCATTAAGAGCTGATACATATTCGCTCTTTTCTTGCTTGATATCATCTATTTGAGATTGTAAGCGCCCTATGGATTCATATGTTGCTGTCTGCATTGTGCCGCCTGCACTATAAGCACCGCCGCCCATGTTGCCGCACATAAAATCAGCCCCACTTTCTTCTTAATTCCTGATACCAATACACATAATCGTCTCCGATTTCGTGCATCATATCTTCAAATGATTTATCCTTGATATGCAGCTCCCACGCCTGTGACTGTTTTCTACTTCTGAATGGGCGTGTACTGCCTGTTTCTTGCATTGCTTCTGTTGGTATACCATCTACACCGTGTGCTAAGTGCTGTATATTGAATGTATTAGGCTTGAAGTTTTCAAGTCCCTCTGTGCCACAGCAGGAAAGGCTATCGCCGAGGAAACGTATACGATCTTCTCCTGAGAAAAACCGTAGATTGTGCTTGTGACATTCCTCTTTGATATTCTTGAACATAGGAACTAATACTTCTATCGGGAAACAGTATTTTCCGTCTTTGATAAGCCCCTTCTGTTTCTTCTTAGTGTGATATCCCTCACATATAATGCCGTATGCTCCGCTTTCTGCGTATCTCGGGACCTCTGCAAGTATATCTTTGTAGCAGTCTGTCAAAAACGGCTGTACACGCACTATAAGCCTTGTAACGTGCCGTGAGAGTATCTTTGCAGCTCTGAGACGTTTTTCATAGTTTGGTGCTCCCGGCTCTAATTTATCATACTTACTGCAAGCCATTGATATTTGAAATACACACTCGCATTTGCTTAGTAATGTCAAATAAGGCTCTTTACAAGCTAAAACCGGATTCTTTGTGCTTATGATAAACGGATATTTTGTCTCAGCGAATATCTCTAAGCATTCAAGCGTTCTCTTCTGCTCTGCCTCACACTCTTGAAAAGGATCTGACATACCGCCCCAATGGATAGGTATATTCCAGTCGCACCACTTTGTTTCAAGCGTTCTGTGACCGTTTATGAAGCTCCTGAGGGCCTTTGCATTATTCAGCGGTTTAATATTCTTGATAGTGAGCTTATTGTTGGCAAAGCAGTATTTACAAGCGTGACTGCATCCTGAATATGTGTCCAGGTGTATCGGATAGTCACATACTAAGCATTGGATTCCGCAGGAGATCAATAGTCTATCTCCTGCATATCATCCATTGTCATATCATTTGCGTTAAGATACTGCCACAGCCCGCTTGTATCGCCTGTCTCGGTGCTAACTACCATAGGGAGAACACCTATGAACTCTTCGTCAGCGTTCTCAAATACATAGTCGTTGCCTAGTTTATAGGCTTTATTTATTGTAGCTCCAAAAGCTTTAGCTCTTTTTTCTGCTATATCTCTGCATTCTTCATAGTTTTTCATTATTCTTCACCCTTACTTTTTCTTTCTGTTCTGTAACATCCTGATTGTCTCGGTCATCGGTGTTACTGACTTCTTTGCTCTTTCCGATACCCTCAGATTATCAGTTCTAAGCAATTCAACGTTTGAAGCTTTCTTGCCGAGTCGTGAAAATACGTTGTTAGAGTTATAGATCGTGTTTGTCTGAGCATCCACGTATCTTATCTTACCGCCTACATTTTCAACATTGAATACGTGACCGGGGATTTTTACGATACCTCTTGAACCGTTTCCGTACTGCTTCATCAGCTTTTCAAGGTTAGCCTGTGCAGTTCTCGGATTGGTAGAGCCTACATTAACGGATTTTGCTTTTTGGAATGCTCCCTGCCATCTACTGCCTGATGGGAGCTTGTCTCCTGCATATGTCGGAAGAGCAACAACGTCATAGCCTCTTCGTCTCAGCTCATATGCTACTACACATCGCTGGCAGTTCTCAGAGAAGTCTCCCTGCGCTCCGCTTGTGTTATAGAATGGGTTTGCACCCTCAATAGCTTTCTGTATGCCAATTGCCTGTCCTTTTGTACCAATGGATGCTTTCAGCTCTGCCGGATTCGGTGCAAAAGGCTGTACTGTAATCGGATCAATTCCTTTTCCGTTGCCACCGCCACCGCCTAACGGTTTCTCTCCACTTTCTTTGAAATCGCCTGCACCGCCGCCTGAATTACTGCACATATTTATTCACTCGCTTTCTGTATAATTTTATCGGTTATTTCTTGTTTGTGCTTTCTCAGATATTTCAATATCTGCTCTTTCTGAGCCGTTGGGAATGTAAATGCCGCTGTGAAGAACTCTCGTTCATCGTTGTTTTCATCATAGCCATTGACTTCCTCTATTTCATCCATTGAGAACGAGTCGAGTTCAAAGTCGCTCAAATCTATCTCAATATCGCTCAGCTCTTCAAATTCCAGTTCAAGATCATACTCTCCTTCGCTGATTCTGTTATCAATGAGTCTGTACGCTCTTATTTCATCATCTGTTAGGTTATCTATCAGCTCACACGGTACTGTGTTATATCCTAGCTTTTTTGCTGCTAGATATCGGCCGTGTCCGCAGACTATAACATTATCTTTGTCAATTACTATCGGCTGCCTGAGTCCCTTTGTGAGCTCAATAGAGCTTGCTATCTGTTCTATCTGCTTCTTTGTATGCTTCTTAGGGTTGTTCTTGTAAGGCTTAAGTGCTGTGATTGGTAGTTCGACTATGTTCAAATTATCACCCTTTCTGCGTATATACAGCAAACCGTCTCGGCTGAATGCTGAGACGGTTACTGTACTTAGAGGTTCAATCCTATGTCGCTTCGGTTATGGTGCTTGTGGTAAGCTGTGCTCTTACCGGACTTTCAGCCGTGAAGTCTTTTACAAGCATAATTAAAGAGGGGATTTCGGGCAGAGAAAAGGAGAATCACTCTGCCCTGAAAGAATAAGGAACAATTAAGGATTTGTGTAAAATGAAAAAACGAAGGAAAAACACAGAGATACTATCTCTTATGCTTATTATACCACGTTATTTCGCTTGTTTCAAGCGTTTTAGTTATCAAGGGTATCACTTTCTATACCTTTGTTACTTCCGCGAAATCCCTTATGTCACATTCAAGATAATCTGCTATGATAAGCGCGATCTTTAGCGACATACCTCTTTGCGAAGAACTTATCCTCTTGAATGTCGGTATTGATACTCCTGTTTTAATGCAGAAATCCTTGTCAGTATATATTCCCTTTTTCCGGTATAGTTTCCGGATCTCCTTAATGTCAATTCTAACTTTCATTCTTTCCCCCTTGTTTTAATAATCTTTCCTGTTGTACCAACACGCCAGCCACGTCAGGCATCCACCGATAACAGCTCCGGCTATGAATAGTGCCATTAGGTATCACCGTCCTTTGGTGGTTCGGGTAAAGGCATCCAGTACATTACTCGCATTTGTGGCTGTTCCAGTGTAGCGTATGTTCTGCACGTTTTTAACCACCAAGTATCATTGTGGTACGCTCCAAACATAAACTCATTGCCCT
>Ga0247609_10000702_pt1 | contig 44022 bp, 30 predicted proteins | sample 172DNAGHGlowgp2_FD_193487 | JGI IMG/M metagenome (GOLD analysis project Ga0247609, IMG submission 193487) | Sheep rumen microbial communities from Palmerston North, Manawatu-Wanganui, New Zealand - 1728 DNA GHGlow gp2 | ecosystem: Host-associated > Mammals > Digestive system > Stomach > Rumen ... | reverse complement strand
TGCTGCCCCAATCTTTGTGTGTTTCATCTCGCACCCCAGATACTTCAAGGTCTGGCCGATTCGGATGTTGGTGGAATTGCCACGTTTCATCGAGGGATAGACCTTCTGCAGAGCCTCGCTAACTTGCTTGCAAGTGAGCCAAACACCTTCTTCATCCTCATCAGGAAGACGGAAACACTGGTGCAACAGTCCTTCAATATCATCCGTTCTGAGGAAAGGAAGATTGGCGGTCTGAATGCGAGCCACTTCATCGTTACTGAACCAAAAAGGCGCCATTTCATCGCAAATTTCGTGCTTCATCTGAGCATAAAGTTGGGCATGATTGATGGGCGTGAAGTTGTCGATGAGCGAACCTTTCTTGATTTTCAGACACAGATAACGACGACTTCCTGTCGTATCGCAGAGAGGATGAGGGTCGTTGGTTGTAGCAAGGAAACTTGCATAACGGACTCTGTCCTCCTGCGACTTTCCGTAGATAGGTCGTCCGTTAACCTTCACCTTCGAGAGTGTCTGCTTGAGTTTCCCCTGTTGCGAAGGTCCCATATTGGCAAACTCGTCGATGTTGACAAGCAGATTGTGGGTGAGCGCCATCTCGCAGTCGAACTTGTTGCCGAAATTGATGTGGTCGAGGTAGTACTGACGCAGATGTTCTGGCAAAAGCCTTACTGCAAAAGTGCTCTTTCCGCAGCCTTGAGGCCCGATGAGGACGGGCACACACTCGTTGCCGTGAAGAGGGTCCATTCCCATCCAATGCGCTACGACCGACCTCAACCAGACAGAGCACCAAGAGAGTTGCTCGGTCGTGACGCCAGGAAGGCGGCCAAAGAGATCGGCCACATGATTCTTCCCGTCCCATTCTGGAAGCGACTCCAAGTAGTCGCGAATGGGATTGAAAGCAGGCACATCGTTGGAACAGATGTACTCCTCAATCTCCTGTCTTGGCGACTTCTTGCCTCCGATTCCAGCCTTCTTACCTTGGCGAACGATGGAGTTAAGCACTTCAGCCGTAACAGGTTGCCACTTCGGATCAGCCTCATTGTTGGAACTGACAGGAGCCATCTCCGTCTTACCGTTCAAGAGGTTACGGCGAAATTGATAATTCTCACTAAGGAACGCCTCCACCTCGTAGATGACGCCCTGCATCTCGGTCATCACCTCGGACGACTCAGAGATAAATTCTTGTTGGTTTTTCATGGTTTTTTGTTTTTAAGGTTAGTAGTGTTTTTCTTTTGTAAGAACACCACAAAGGTACAACACTTTTTTCACTTCTGCAAATTCTTCTCCCCCAAAAAGCACGCAAAAAAGCACGCTCAATTTTGGGTGCAAAGTTACAACATCACCATTGCGGTCTACGAATAAAAGTCTAAGAAAAACACAAAAAAAGCACGCACCCATACATTATTTTATATTAATACCCCTGCTTTGGCAACCTCTCAGCGAAAATAAATAGCAGATTTCTTTGTGTGAAAGCGGTAATTCACTAACTTTACACCCAAATAACAATTTTGTTTCACGAACAAAGAGTTCGCACCATTGATTTAAATTTGCAGCAGAAATCAAAACAAACGCATTATGCCGACTAACAAAAACGCATTTATACGATACAAGTTTCTAGACATACTGCTCTCTGACCGTCATCATTACTATGATAGAAAGTCACTTTGGGAGAAAGTGAACGATATGCTCTATGATGCAGGATTCAAAGAAGTGACTCGTCGTTGCATCGAAACTGATATCATCGATTTGATGGACGCACCCTTCAATGCTCCTATTGAAGAGTATCACGCAAATGGTAAGATTTGTCTTAGATACAAGAGGGGCTTTTCTATATTCAAAGAAGAATTAAGCCATGAAGAACGCAATCTGTTGTCCGAAGTATTGAGTACTATCGGTCAATTTGACGGACTTGATAATTTTGAATGGCTCGACAAGTTCAAAATGGACCTCGACATAGAAGACCGCAAACAGATAATCAGTTTCAGTAATAACCCTTATTTGCAGAACTCTAATCTGTTGGGAACTCTTTTCGACCTTATATCAAATGAGGTTGTCATAAATCTGTCGTATCATACCTTTTCAGATGCAACTATTCGCAGTATTGACTTCCATCCCTATCTGCTGAAACAATATAACGACCGATGGTTTTTGTTGGGTGCAGCAGATAACGACAATAAGATTCTCACATTTGCGCTCGACAGAATAGACGAGGTAAAACCCTTGCCTGAAAAGAAATATATAGAATGTACGGAAGACCTCTATGAACGCTTTGAAGATGTCGTGGGCGTAACTCTCTACGAAGACCGCCCTGTAGAACATATCCTGTTCTGGGTAAGTGATGCGTCAAAGAACTACGTTATTACTAAGCCTATTCACGAATCACAAATTCTGTATCAAGGAGAAAAAGAACAGACATTGCACACAAAATATCCCTCCTTGGAAGGTGGCTCGTTCTTTTCCATTGACTGCATCTACAACTATGAGTTGATCCGCGAACTGTGCTCCTTTGGAATGGATTTGATAGTACTTCAACCATCTTCTATACTGGATGAAATAATCAATCGTGTTCGAGAGATGAATGAAAAATATTCTCAAGTGCGAACATAGACTTCGCAATAACGTCTTACATTTGCATTGTCAAACAAAAAAGAAAGCTATGGAGAATAATAAATATATCAAGAATGTGAATTATGGAAACGTAAATGTTGTTGAGAACAAAAAACATCAATGGGCAGTCATTGATAACGAAGGAAACGTTATAGTTCCTTTTGGTAAATATGGTTGGATTGACGGCTTCGATTCTGGCTTAGCAAGAGTGCGCACACACGGAGATTCTGGGCGAGTTGGAAATACCGTTGCAATATTAGGAGTATGGGATGATATTGATGGAACTGCAATAGTGGGGAAAGAGAATATACGTCGTTTCTATGAAAACGATAAAGCAAAACATCCTGAAAAGTATGCCAAGTGGGGTATTATCAATGAAAAAGGAGAGGAAGTACTTCCTTTAATATACAATGACATTTGGAAATTTCTGGGAATGAAAAGGTTCTCCACTAGGGTCGAAATAAACGGAGAACACAAGGAAGTATATTTTCATGATTTGAATTCGTCACTACCAGTTCGAGGCATGAGAGAATATCATAACAATCATAAATACGGAACTCACTATGGGGAATTTGCAGGCTCATATGCACAAGACGTTATGGGATATAGCGATGATGTAATAAACGATGCTTTTGAAGGTGATCCCGACGCTTACTGGAATATTGACTGAAAAAAGAGATATAATTTTTTGCGCGAATATAGATTTCGCAATAGAGTGATAACTTTGCTGCAGATTATTAAAGTAAAACTCAAGATAGGAAAATATGCGTACACAGCAGTACAGTCAGGTAGAGGCCATCGTGGCCAAGTACGAAACCCTTGCATCGAATACCGATCGCGTAAAGGCAATCGAGAAGGAATGCAAAGAAAACTCCGGCTTTTACATTCCAGACGACATTGATCGATTACAGTTTGGAGAGCAACTTATCGCCCGCATCTATGAGCTTCGTGCTGGTAAAGACGCAAACTCAGAAGTGATAAAGAATTATTCAAGAGCATCCTCATACTACATCAAAGGTTTGTTGAATGAGGAAGAGGAGCAATATCTTGTCGATCATTTCGATGAGTTTGTGGACTATGCTTTTGAGCATTTTAATACGTCTCTTGAATTGTCATGGACATACGACATACCCTCTGAGTGGAGTTGTCTTGTTCCATATTTGCTCGAAAATAAATCAGGAAAAATACTCATCCCCCATTCCGATAAGGGAAGAGAATTCGTAGGATTGAATAATTGTGACATAACGGTTGGTTATGGGTTTGCGGAAGCTGCAGTCAGGGCATTGGCATGCGGATTGAGTATTCATTCCCACAAATTCAGCGACTCCGAGGAATCTTCTTTGGCCGATTTTGAGGATGGGCAAATCAATGCTGTCATCGCTGATTTTAGTAGCTCAAAAAACGATATTCAAACACGTTTTGGCGATTTCCTTCGGATCGTCAAAGACGGTGGAGACCTACTTCTTTGTATTTCGAAAGATGCAACTCTGAGCAAAGAAACATCTTCTCTGCGAAACCAGATTGTGGAAAGCAAAACATTGCAGGAAGTCATTCAGTTGCCATCTGGTAACATACTCCTTCACTGTGTCAAGAAGGATCATGATACTCTCGTGATGTGCGATGCTTCTGGTCTGTCAAAAAGAAGTAACGAGAGAGTCATTGATGTTGATGCCTTCCAAAAAGAGGTTAAGATGGCAGATTTGCCAGAACGTGATGATTGGCCGATTATCCGTCGCTATTCATACGACAAGGTCAACAAAAACATGTTGCTGCCGGTGTACTATCTTAGGCCCAATACCGGAACGCCTTTGAATCAGATCGTAAAAGTGGCAGAAGACTTTGTTCTCTCCGACGAATGCAATCCTTCAGAAAAATTGGTTACAGTTAACCATCTTTCAAATGTCTTCACAAAAGGGGCTTTCAAGGTAGAGAATTTGGCTTGTGTTAACCTTGATCGTATGAGGCGATACTATAGGGTGGAAGGTCCTGCAGTAATAATGGCGGTTTCAGAACAAAACATTGCCATTGGATATACAACAGATAGTTCATCTTTTCTAGTTCCACGCAATCTCTATGCCTTAAAGTCTCAGGAGGGAATTGATGTTAAGTATCTTGCATGTATGCTATTTAGCAACTCCGTCAAGGAGCAGTTAACTAGGCTTGTTTTCGGCAAAGGTATATCTGCGAAACTTGCATCCCATTGGTGTGATTACACACTGATGGAGTTACACTCAGAACAAGAACAACAAAAAATTGTTCAGAACGCCATTCTAAAGGACTATGCTGCACAGGAGCACTTTATGGTTCTTCAGGAGAAAGGCTTTAAGCATGCCATTCGACTGCGTAAACATGCTTTGTCCCAGAACATTTCGGCTTTTGACAGTTTGTTCCGTTCATTGGAGCATTGCATGAGCGAGCATAGGGGTGAACTTAAAGCAAGTGATCAATTGTCACCCGTCAGTCCGATAACAGTGGCAGATGCAATGGGGATTCTCCATTCGAATCTTGAAGTTATCAGTGAACGAGTGAATCATCTGACGGATGACCAAGATTGGGGAGCTTGCGAAGCTATTGAACCCCAGCAGTTCATTGAGGACTACGAAAAGCACCATACTGGGACAGCATTCCGTTTTGACCATTTGTGGGACTTTTTTGAAACCAACTATTTCGAGAAGGATGTCTTTGACAAAAAGACAGGAAAATTGGTATTTCACGAAGGTGAGTCGATGAATACAGCTTGGTTCCCAAGGAGAGCTCTACAACAGGTATTCGACAATATCGTATCCAATGCGCGAGAGCATGGCTTTACCGATAAAAGCCGCCAGGACTATGTGATTCAGACGAGCTGGACAACTGATGGGCTTAACATGCTCATTAAGATTGCAAATAATGGAGTACCCCTCCAATCTGACGTAAGCACTGATCTAGTGTTGGAATACGGCTACACAACGGCTTTGAACCAGAAAGGTCATGCCGGTATTGGTGGTGGTGAGATGGCAGAAATCATGCACAAGTTTGGAGGTGACATCCGTGTTATTTCGACCCCAGATAAAAAATTCACCGTCACATATGTGTTGACGATGCCCTTGGCTAGTATTTACTAAAGTTTCATCTGAGGCAGATTCGTCTGCCTCACAATAAAAAAGAAAAAAATGAACGAGAATTTAATTCAGGTATTGTGGGTAGAAGACGATCCCCAGATTACACTTACTTATCCGCTTGAAGCTGCCCAATATGGCATTCAATTGGTTCCGTTTAGTTGCTGGGAAGATGCCGAAAAGGCCTTAGTCTCAGATTTTAAACGTTGGGCTGCCATTGTACTGGATGCAAAATGTAAATACAAACATGACAGCCATGATAATGCTGCTGTATTCCTTACTCAAGCAATCCACGCGATAGATACAATCTGTGCCAATCATCACAGAATACTTCCTTGGTATGTTCTTTCGGGTGGCAGCGAAGAAGAACTTAATGATCTGATAATTGACAGCCGCGAGGAATGGGATGGTGACTGGAAACAGAAAAAGTACTATAGTAAAACTACTGACCGTGATATGCTTTTTCATAGAATACCATATAAAGCCAGGGTTTCTCCTGAAATGCAAATTCGACTTGTTTACTATCCAGACGTGTTTAAAGCAATTAAAAACGCCCAGTTGGACGTTGACTTGGAAATACACATGGAAGAATTGTTGTTGCCTATTCATACGATGAACTACTCTGGTAAGGAGTATAATAAAAATATGACAAAAGTGAGGAAATGTATTGAATTGATTTTTCAGTCAATGGTTAAACATGGTATTCTCCCATATGAAAAACAAGGAAAACAGTTAATAATGCACCACCGTCTTGTTAGTAAATCAACAGGAATTAACAATACGTGGTGCAGCATGATTATTGCAGGAATGGACGTTAAGCAGGGAGAAAACGTGATTATTAAGAGCTATAAGAGCATTTTGCCTAATGTCCTTAAGGAGAGCTTTCAGCGCCTTATAGAAATCTCTGGGGCTAACGAACATGCTATTAATAAAGTTGCGAACCAAGAACTACAAATTAATTCCAGACAGACATCTGCCTTCTTGGACAAAATAGGCAATGCACCATACTTACTTCGCGGTATGGTAATGGAACTGTGTAATATCATTTTATGGTATGCTGCATATCTTGACGAACATGATGATGAAGAAATAAATGCCCTGAATTGGGATGTGTTAAAAGCCTAATAGAAAATAGTTGTTTTCCTTACACTGTGCAGAAATAAACAGCAAATAAGATATCTGAAAAAAGGATGCTCATACTTATTGACCTCGATGGGACGCTTATCAATACGGTGCATCCGACATGGAAACCGTATAAGGATGGACAAGAAGATTGTGTCATAGACAATTATCTTGCCCAACTACCTGTTTTTAATGGGGCCAGAGAATTTCTAAACTCCAGGAAAGCGAAAGGAGATAATATTGTTGTAGTCTCAGACTCACATTTCCGCTATGTCAATCCTATCTGTAGGATGTTAGGAGTTGAATGCGTTTCCTTGGCTGACAAACCTAATACTTCCAAACTATATCAGTATCTCGAATCCCATCCAAATTACAAACAAGAACTTGACAATGGAGATTGTTTCGTCATAGGTGACACCAGGCTAGATATAGAATTGGGACGGCAAATTGGCGCAATGACAATCTGGTTTTTGCCCTACCAAATCACAGAGGAGATTAAGGACGAGCGTGATGGAATTGGAGATGAGATGCTGAGCAAGAAATATGGCCCCACGTTTGCTGCCAAGTCATTTGACGAGATGGAGAGGATAATAGATGCTCCCCTATCAAATTTGTATTCAATCGAGGCTACGTTTGCAAATTCCATTTCATACAGAGCTGTAAGATTAAATGATAACCGATATGGAGATGGTTCTTGTGCGTGTATACGGTGTTTAGCTCGCCAAGAGCAAGGCTCTTGTGACAAGTACGCTAGAGCAGACAAATATTATATAATGTCTAACCCACAACGAACGCAAGAATTTCTAAGAGCTCTTGCCGAAGGCATTTCTAACTACATGAATCAGCCAGCATTGATGAATCAAGGTTGGGATTATTTCACCTACCTAACGGATAAAAGGTCTACTACCCCACCTAACAAGATGAAGGAGATCTTTGATTTGGTAGAGACATCAGTCCCGAAAGTACAATTACTGAAGTGGGCTGATAATGTCCATGGCTCATTACGTGAACAAAACCTGTATAGTGATAGACAAGCGTTCCTACAGAATTATCTATCTGTAGAATGTCCAACAGTAGTTTCTGTTGATATGTTTGGAGAAGAACAACAGACAGCCTTATCCCTTTCCGGCAAAAACGTCATAGTCCTTGACGATCAATTGACAACAGCAGCAACTGCGTGGCATGTGATTAGGAAATTAAAAGAAAAGGGTGCAAGAAACGTCCTGTTCATCGCAATGTTCCAAATGACATTATCCGTAAATAATGGCATGATATGTCCAAGATGTGGAAAGCCAATGTTGATAAAGATCCGGAGAACTGACGGACACAGGTTCTACTCATGCACACCGCCAGAATATAGAGGTGACGGTTGTGGTTATATTCAAGACATACCTTATCAGAATTAAATAGAGCAAATATGGATATAAAAAATATTTTAATCTTGTCAATGGTTAAGGGTATTGGCCCCGCCTTTATAAAGAAGAACTGTCATAGACTGATAAATGATAGGTCTTGTGATCATATGGTCAAGGAATCAAAACCAGAAGAATTGGATAACCTTGTTACTTATGCCAAGACTGCTGATGAGATTATGTCAGACTGTAAGGATCATGACATAAAGATGGTTAGTATTATTGACGCAGAATACCCATCACAATTGAAAGAAATTGGTGACCCTCCAAGTATCTTATTTATAAAGGGGAATCTGTCCCTCCTGAATCATGTCGTAGCTATAATAGGAACAAGACATAGTTCCGAGTTAGGGAACAAAATCGCAGAACGAGTTGGGAGTTATTTCGCAGATTATTTCTCTATATGCAATGGTCTTGTAGAAGGCATAGACGAGCATTCGATTTATGTTGGAGGTAAAGTATTGTCCAATGTCGTCGGAATAATCTCAGGTGGGCTTTGCTATAATGAAACTTGTTCTTCTCATCATATTCAAGTAATCAATGATGTTTTAGAGGCTGGTGGTCTTATTATATCAGAATATTATCCACGACAAAAAGAGGACATGTACTCAGGAAGCAAGGCGAGCCGAATCCAGGCAGGTCTGTCTCACGGTCTTATTCTTGTTCAAAGTAAGATTGATGGCGGTTCCAAATATACCTTGGCTAAATTTGCCAAACTGGGGCGGCCCATTGGTGTTATTCATTTTCCCACATCGGCAGAATATCAATCAGAATCGTTTGGTGCCAACCGTCTGATTGCAGAAGAGGGAAAGGACGGGTTAGCACAAATAATTGGATTGAAAAAAACATCAGCAATCAAAACGGGCCCTCTATTTGTCCTTTCAAGTAAAGATGACTACAATAGACTCATTAAGTCAATGTCTAACGCAAATAATAACACCCTGTTCTAACAAACATGGTAATACGACTTGAAAAATAATAAAAACCACCCAATAAACAAATAAGGTCAAATATTAAGTCGTGCGAACATCGTGTTCGTATTTTATATGTATTTTGCAGAGGTAAAAAAACGTAGTTTATGAATATTAAAGAGCTAAACTCTTCAGAGATCAAGGCGTTATCTGCTTATGCTGAAGCATGGAACAAATTGGATACATCAATTGTTATGCCATTTTTGAAAAAGGATTTCCATTATTCATCCTTTTGGGTATTTGCCGAGATTGAATCTAAGGATGAATATCTTACATACCTTAATGGTAAATTCAATGTTATCAAAAAAACAAGCGCAAAAGTAGTGGCGGATATAATCCCAGAACAAAAATTAATTAAGCTCGAGCAGAGCGGTGTTGTTTGTGTTTTAGATGTGAAGTTTGATAATAACTTAATTGTCCGTGCTGATTTGATGCCATCAAAATTATACAATTTGTAAGTGTAAATTATACTAGATTAGAAGAATGCAAAAACATATTTTGATGGTAATTGCCATCGTAATGTTCGTAATGATTTTATGCTCATGTTGTGAGAGAATAAATGCTGGTAACGAAGGTGTCATGGTTAATCTTTATGGATCTGATAATCCAAACGAGGATGTGAGGCTTGTAACAGGATTGGTCTGGTATAAGCCGTGGACACAGACAATATACGAATATCCTACATATATTCAAACAATTGACTATCCTGCTTTTGGTGTCAATTCAAAGGATGGCTTGGAGTTTATGGTTGATCCTACGGTTTCAATGAGTGTAATTGAAGGAAAGAGCATTTCTATCTTTAGGAAGTACAGGAAAGAATTGTCCGATATTACAGGAGGTCCAATGTTTAATGTTGTAAGAGACGTTTTCAGAACACAACTTAATAGCTTAACGGCTAAGGAGATTGTCTTTATGAGGGACAGCCTCGAAAGAGTTCTAAAGGGAAATATGGTTGTGGCCTTAAAAAGAGAAGGCTTCCTGTTAGACAACCTTACATCAGGCCTCCAATATCCCGAGTCCATAAAGGATGCAATCAATGCACAGAAGATTATTTTTGAAGATTTAGCTTGTGGTAATGAACCCTCTCAATAAAATGAATGCTTTAGGATACATATTAGAACACTATCAAGACAAGGCCTATCAGGATGATTTTCGCATCTTTGGAGAAAGAGAATTTTTGAGAGCACTGGTGCATACTCTTCAAAAAGAAGAACTGCAAGCCTTAAAAAGGGAACTGAAGCGTGGTTCTTCTAAATGGAGTGTGGGTAATGAACTCTACAGAGAAGCATCGGAAATCCTTACTACGATGCAGTCACAGAGAAATGAAGCAATATCAACTCTTCTTGGGTATTTCACAGACAAAAAAGGAGGAAAGGTAACAGAAGCTAGGCAAAAGTTGAGAGACAGATTTCGCAAACAGTCTTTTCAGACACAGCGTAAAATCCTTAAAACTATGCTATATGCATCAAAGCAAGATAGGCTTTGGGCATACAATCAACTAAGGAACAATTGGTACAGTTCTTTATTTGAAGATATAAAAGTTTTGTGGGAACAATATCACGAAGAAGAGTGTGGATGGGTGGTTATAAGACATTTCCCTATGGATTATGTGTATAATCATTTGGCAGAATTAGATACAGACAAGAACTATACAAACATCTGTATTAGGCTGATACACTATCCTTTGTTTCACATAGATAAAGAACGTTTGGGGCATTTGGAGGATAAAACAATTTATTCGGAATACCCTGAAGTGAATTATCTATATATCTTGGCGAAGTCAAAAAGTAAGGTAGAAAAGGGAGAAGTCATACAAATATTATTTAATCAAATAGTTTCATTTGTAAATAATGAAGAAACACCATTTTTTAAGTATGATGAGCATGCTCGAAGGTTTTCTCATCGGGTAAGAGATGGTATTCTTTCCGTTGCAAGTGCCTATCCTATTCACCTCATTCTTTGGTGTATGGGTGAGCTCGGTTTGGCAGAAGAAATTATAGCCTTTGAAGAGTGGGACAATCTGGTCAAGAAAAAGTTCCTAGAGCGTGAGGAATTGGATAATATCGGACATGATTGCACTCCTGACGATGATAAAGAGTTGTGGAACTTATTCCGCCAAACTATTACAGAGTGCTTGCCTGACGAGTATAAAAAGTTAATTCAGGTTGATTTTTATTCCCTATCCAAAACAGAACCAATAAAGGATGAACTCATAAGGAAGAATCCAGCAATTGATACCCTTGTAGAACGTCTTAAACTAGAAAAAACATAGAAAATAATGGGCGTATCCTAGATAAAAGTGTTCCTTTAATTTATAAAATAAAATGATGTCTAAACCACTTTAGCTAATTATTGCAGTCTCTTTTTTCGCGCCCTTGCTCTGCCACATCCTATTTCATCTTGTCTCGTTGAAACGCTTTGGAACAAAATAAAAGGGCGTTTTCATGCAGAATCTTTTGGCGAAGTTGTATTAAAATTGTATCTTTGCACTGGATAAGGGAAAAAAGAATCATCAAATCGCACAGAATGGAACTCATCTATTATCTCATATTTCTTTTCATCGGCATCGCTTTGGGAGCACTGGCTGTCTTCTTTGCCATGCGGTCGCAAGTGCAGGCTGCCAGGGAGCGCAGCACTTCGACGGAGCAGCAGATGCGCGACCAGCAGGAGACGTTCCGGCAGCAGATGCAGGCGATGCAGGAGGCGCAACAGCAACAGATGCGCGACGGGCGCGAATCCCTTCAGCAACAGTTGCGTTCGCAGCAAGAGTCGCAACAACAGCAGATGCAGCAGCAGATGGCACTCCTGCGCGAACAGATGAGCACCACCTCCGAGCGCGTCCTCAAGGAACGTGCGGCAGAGCTTTCGGCCGTCAACAGCGAACAACTCTCCAAGATACTCGACCCGCTGCAGGATGACCTCCGGCAAATGCGCTCTCAGACAGAGAAGATGCAGAAGGACCACAACGACTCGCTGCTCCAGCTTAAGGCTGCCATACAAGTCAACATGGAGCGTGAACGGGCGATGGGCGAGCAGACGGAACGCCTGGCACAGGCTCTGACAGGTCAGAACAAGATACAAGGCAACTTCGGCGAACTCAAGCTGACGCAAATCTTGGAGCAGATGGAGCTGGAGCGCGGCTTGCAGTACGACACGCAGGAGACGATGCGCGACGAGCAGGGACGCACCATCACAAGCGACGAAGGCCGACGCATGGTGCCCGATGCCGTGCTGCACTTCCCCGACGGGCGCGACGTCATCATCGACAGCAAGATGTCCTTCACAGCCTTCGTAGATTACCAGAACGCTGAGACGGATGCCGAACGTGATGCGGCCCTGCGACGCCACCTTGCCAGCATGCGACAACACGTCCGCGAACTCGCTCAGAAGCAATACTTCCGCTATGCCAAGAGCGACAAAGGCAGGCTCGACTTCGTCCTGATGTACGTCTTCCAGGAGAGCGCCCTGCAACTCGCCCTGCAAAGCGACACGACGCTCTGGAAGGAAGCCTACGACCAGGGCGTCGTCATCTCAGGCAGCCAGTCGCTCTACATGACACTTCGTGTGCTCGAGCTCACTTGGAAGCAGACGCGGCAAGTGGAGAACCAGGAGAAGATGATGCAGTGCGCCAACACCCTCGTGGAGCGTGTGCAACTCTTTGCCGAGCGCTTCGAGCGCGTCGGCGAAATGCTCGACAAGACGCGCCGCAGCTTCGACGATCTCAACACCGTCACCGCCCCATCCGGCCCCAGCATCACCACCGCCGCCCGCAACCTCCTCCGCTTCGGCGCACAGGAGAACAAAAAGAAGAAATCCTTGGGCTCGCCCTCGCTCTTCGAAGACAAAGAGGAAGACCATTAGAAATGTCTGTCATGAAACGAACAACCATCATGCTGAGCTTGGTGATGTCTGTCATTGTCTGCCTTGCTCAACCGAAAAGAACCTACGAGGTTGCGGCTTACCTCTATCCCGCCTATGCTTCCGACGATCCTCGTCTGCGACCCTTCTGGCCAACGGGCATGGGCGAATGGGAGACGGTGATGACCATGCAGCAACGCAACCCCGGGCACTACTGGAACCGTCGTCCGCTGTGGGGATACATCAACGAGGCCGACCCTGCCGTCATGGAAATGGAGATAGAGCAAGCCACCAGCCACGGCGTGAACGTCTTCATCTTCGACTGGTATTGGTTCGACGAACGTCCCTTCATGGAGACCACACTTACCAATGGCTTCCTGAAAGCCAGCAACTCGGGCAAGATGAAGTTCTACCTCATGTGGGCCAACCACAATGTGGAGAACTACTGGGACACGCGCATCGCCCATCTCGGCGAGAACAACATCATCTGGCGGGGCGGCGTGAGCAGGGAAGCCTTCGAGAAGATGTGCCGACGCAACATCGAGCTCTTCTTCCGTCAGCCCAACTACTACAAGATAGACGGCAAGCCCGTGTTCATGATCTACGAACTCTCGACCTTCATCGAGGGCATCGGAGGCGTGGAGCAGGCCAGAGATGCGTTGAAATGGTTCCGAAAGGAAGTGAAGAAGGCCGGCTTTCCAGACCTCGAGCTGCAGTTCACCATGTGGGCTCCGCAGTTCAACTACAGCGGATTCGATGCGGCAAAGACCGACAAGCCACGCGATGAGTTCGTCAGGAAACTCGGGTTCAACAGCATGTCGCACTACCAGTTCTGCCATTTCATCAACGTGGACGACGACTATGCCAACATCCTCGAGCAGGCTTATCAGGAATGGGAGAAACTCGAAGAGGAGTTCACCATCCCCTATTACCCGCACATTAGCATCGGATGGGACAACAGCCCGCGAACGGGCAGAAGCGCCGTCACTCGCGACAACACGCCCGAACGCTTCGAGCAAGCTCTGCGAAAGGCAAAGGCATATCTCGATGCAAGACCTCATCTCCAGCCACTCGTCACCATCAATTCTTGGAACGAATGGACAGAGACAAGCTATCTCCAACCCGACAATGTTTATGGCTACGGCTACCTCGATGCCGTGAAGAAAGTTTTCGTGGAGGATAGCAGATAATCATGGCCGACTACCTCACCGCCATCACCGCTCCCTCTGGCCCCAGAATAGTTTGGCAGCAGGCAACGACAAATTTTCTTTAATTTGCTTGCATAGTTCGTTATTTAATACTATCTTTGCAACGGAAGTACACGATTTTCAACATAATCAGGCAAAGAAATACTATTAAATAACGATGAAACGACAGGGATTCTTTTGCACATTTCTGCTTATGGCGATGTGCCTTATGACCTCTCAGAACGTCCGAGCCGACGAGACTCAGGGCACTGTGAAGGATGTTGACATTTGCGTCTATGGCAGTACGCCGGCAGGCATCATGGCGGCTTATACGGCCAAGTTGAAAGGAAAGTCCGTGCTGCTTGTGTCGCCGACGAAGCGCATTGGCGGCATGACGGCTGGCGGTTTGGGCTGGACAGACATTGGTGACAGCACGAGCCACCGCCGCATCATCAAAGGCTTTGCCCGCGAGTTCTACCGTCGCATCGGTCAGCACTACGGCTTGGCCTCGCCGACGTTCTACTTCGAGCCGAAGGTCGCGCTCGCCACTTTCAAAGGCTTCCTCTCGGAGGTCGGCTTGAAGGACAGCACCGACATCTGGTACGAGTGGCGCATCGTGAGTGCTGAGAAGGAGGGGAACGAGGTGAAGAGCATTACGCTGGAAGACGGCACGAACCCCAAGGTGACACCTCAAAGGATGGTCCGCTCCAAGATCTTCATGGATTGCAGCTACGAGGGCGACCTCATGGCCCGGGCTGGCATCACATATACCGTCGGCCGCGAAAGCAAGAACAAATACGGCGAACCTGAGAACGGAGCGCAATGCCTCAACAAGCACCAGTTCTGCGATGGCGTGGACCCCTACGTCATCCCGGGCGACCCGTCGAGCGGACTGCTGTGGGGCATCATGAGCGACCCGATGCCTGCCAACGGCACGGGCGACAACCACATCCAAGCCTACAACTACCGCCTGACGCTCACCAAGACGAAGCCTTTCCGCTCGGTAACTGCCCAAGTACCTGACAACTACGACCCCTCGAAGTACGAGTTGCTCTTCCGTTGGATGGAGAAGAAAGGCTGGAGCGGCTACGGCGATTGCCTGAAATGGACATATATGAAGGACTCGTCGGGGCCTAACTCGTGGAACGCCTACAAGACAGACAACAACAATAATGGCGCGTTCTCTACCGACATGATTGGCTACAGCTGGGACTATCCAGAAGCGACCTACGAGCAGCGCGACTCGATTGCCAAGCTGCACGAGGACTACACCAAAGGTCTGCTCTACATACTTTGGACCGACCCGCGTGTGCCCAAGAACATCAGGGACGAGTACAACCTCTGGGGCTATCCACTCGACGAGTACGAGGACAACGAGAACTTCACGCCTCAGCTCTACATCCGTGAGGCTCGAAGGATGATTGGCCGCATGGTGATGACTGAAGACCACTGCCTCAAGAACACTGAAGCCAACGACCCGATTGCTTGGGGAGCATACACGATGGACTCGCACAACTGCGGACGTTACGTCGTGAACGGCCAGGTGAAGAACGAGGGCGACGTGCAGCGTCACCTGACAAAAGGGCCGTACAACATATCCTACCGAGCCGTAACGCCCAAGGAGGCAGACGCAAAGAACGTCCTTGTGCCCGTCTGCCTCTCCGCCTCGCATATTGCATACGGCAGCATCCGCATGGAGCCTGTCTATATGGTGCTTGGCGAGACAACAGCCCTCGCTGCCATCCAAGCCATCGACGAGCACGACTGCTGTGTGCAGGACGTCGACCCTTCCCGTTGCATCGCACAACTCGAACACGGCCTCAGCATCGAGCGCGACGAGATGTTGCCCGAGGTGATGAACAGCGTTTCGGTCGACATCACGAGCCGCGTTCTCGTCAATCCATCCTTCGAAGAGAGCTTCACAAAGACCACACAGCCGCCTACGGGTTGGCTCGAGCTGCCCGAGGGCATGACGTTGCAGCGAAGCATTAACAAGACCGCCAAGAACAAGGATGGCGAACAGGCATACGTCTGCAAGCCTGCTTCGGGCAAGACTATCAACACGCCGCTGAAACTGCACCAGCACATCCCAGCCGAGAAGCTTGGCGCAGGCATTTATAAAGTTAGCTGCCGCATGTGGGTGGAGAAGGACTTCTACGGCACCGCTTGCCTCTTTGCCGACAACCAGCGCGGCGACAACTGCAACGTGCAGTACTGGACGACGGAGCCTTACTACCGCAACGGCGCACAAGGCTACGACAACATAACTTACACCGACTACCGCACGACGTTTGCACGCCACGCAGGCGGCTTCACTGCTGCCCAAAACATGGAGCGCATGGTGGTCTATATCACTTTGCAGGACGGCGACGACCTCGTGCTTGGCATCCGCACAAACAGTGCCAATCAGGGCAGCGACAAGAACGGCGCCGGCTACTTCATGGTCGATGACTTCCACGTCGAGAAACTCACAGGGAAGCCTGTCTCGCAAGACACGTTCTCCGACAGCGTGCTCATCAACTACGACTTCGAAAAGAATCCCCAAGGCGTGACTTACGACCCGAACCTCAAGACGACCATCAACGAGGCCGGCAACGGTCCCATCTACGGCTGGCAGAGCAACGCTTGGACCGACAACTACGGCGGCGTCTCGGACGGCACGAACCTCGAATGGAAATGGGCTGGCTATGTGGCAAGCACGAGTAGTGTTATTCCCAACGACTTCCGCCTCTACCAGACTATTCCCGCAGAGAAACTTACGCCCGGCATCTACGAGGTGAACGCCCGCATGTGGCAATACGCGTCGAAGCTCGGCATTACGCGCCTCTATGGTCAGGCCGGCGACAAGTGCAGCGTGCAGTACTACGGCATGGAGAGCAAATACCCTGCCAGCGTGCTGACCGAAGGCGAGACAGCAACCTTCGCCGGGCTCTCTGCCAACACCACGACCGGTCGCGTGAACGACATGATGCTCGACATTGAGGTGGGCGAAGGCGAAGACCTCGAGATAGGCGTGAAGAGCGGCTACGGCTTGGAGAGCAACAACACAGCCGGCGCCAATCACGGCAAGTTCTACGTCGACCTCGTCCGCACTTGGAAAGTCAGCGACCTGCCTGTCACCTACGACGAGAACTCCGCAGAGAACGAGATTGTCCCTCGCGCGTATAATAATAAGGTAGTGCTGAACAAGACCTTTGTCAACAACGAGTGGCAGTTTGTCTGCCTGCCGTTCTCGCTGAATGCTGCCGACATCGAGACCATCTTCGGCAAAGGAACAAAGGTGGAATTCTTAGAACCCCTTGGGTATTATGGCGGAGTTGAAGAAGGACAAGAAACATCACACGAGTCTCATCCACAATACATATCGTCTAATGTAATAGAAGCCGGTTGGCCTTTTCGCATTCGTCCCACAGACGCTCTGCCCTCGCCTATCATTCTGGAACATGTACGTGTGACAAGGGATTCTCCAGTGGATGAATATACTCAAGACGCATCCTACAGGATTGATGGACAACATTCTTATTATTCCATCGTTGGCACCTTCCAGAAGACGGACGAAGCACCTGCCTTCTCGGCCATCCTTACCTATACCGACCCAACAGGCATCGAGGAAGTGAAAAGTGAAAAGTTAAAAGAGAAAAATGAGGGGGCCTGGTACGACCTCGATGGCAAGAAAAAGGCAAATAACAACTCCTCTCAAGGCATCCTCGTCACCAAGGGTAGGAAAGCTGTCCATAAACAGATATGAAAGCAAAGAGAGCACAACGGCTGGCGGCTGCCTTCTTGATGCTGTGTTGTGGACTGACGGTCGGAGCACAGACATTTGAGGAATGGTTCGACGACCGTACCTTGCGGCTCGACTATGTCTTTGCGGGCGATGCAAGCAGGCAGGAACTTTATGTCGACCAGCTTTCGCAGCTGCCCCGATGGTTCGGGCGTCGCACACGGCTTGCCGAGCTGCCGCTGGCCGGCAACGGGCAGATTACGGTACGGGCGCACCGCTCGCAGCAAGTCATATACCGCCACGCCTTCTCCACCCTTTTCCAGGAATGGCTGGCTACGGACGAGGCCAAGCACGTGCGGCGGTCGTTCGAGAACGTCTTCCTCGTTCCCTTCCCCCGCGACACGGTCGACGTGACGGTTGAACTGTTCGACTTCCACAGCCGCGTGCAGGCTTCGATGACACATACCATCAGCCCGACGGACATCCTCATTAGCCATAAAGGGGAGGGCACCAAAACGCCGCACGCGGGGATGACCAACGCCGCACGCGGGGATGGCCAACGCCGCACGCGGGGATTTCAAACGCCGTACGTCACCCTGCAACAAGCCGCCGACACCACACGCTGCATCCACATTGCCTACGTGCCCGAAGGCTATACCGAAGAGCAGATGTTCTCCTTCCTCGACCACTGCCGCATAGCGATGGAGGCCCTCTTCCGCCACGAGCCGTTCAAGGCGATGCGTGCCCGCTTCAACATCATTGCCCTGCTTGCGCCGTCGGTCGACAGCGGCGTCAGCGAACCGGGCAACGGGCTGTGGCTGAATACGGCACTTGACTCCCACTTCGACACGTTCTACAGCCAGCGCTATCTCACCACGCTCCACCTGAAACGGCTGCACGACCTTCTGGCCGGAACGCCCTACGAACACATCATCATCCTTGCCAACACGTCGCACTACGGCGGTGGAGGCATCTACAATTCCTACAACTTGAGCTACACGGGCGGCGAGAAGTTCGAGTCCGTCGTTGTCCATGAGTTCGGGCATTCGTTTGGCGGACTGGCCGACGAGTATCCCTATGGCGACGACGACCCCATGTACTTCTCCGACACCGAGCCTTGGGAACCGAACCTCACCACCTTGCACGACTTCAGCAGCAAGTGGCAGAACCTCATCGACGACGGACGCGCCAGCCTCATCGAGGGCGGCGGCTACCTGTCGAAAGGCGTCTGGCGCGGAAAGGAGGACTGCAGGATGCGCACCAACGAGGAGCCCGACTTCTGCCCCGTCTGCCAGCAAGCCTTGCGGCGGCTCATCAATTTCTATACCGAGTGACGCTACGCTAACAACTACGATATGAACCTGAAACGAACCATCATCTTGCTTGCCCTCGTCGCAGCGGCAGGGCTGGCACAGGCACAGGGGTGGGTCTCTGTGCAGAGTGTAGGCGTATTGCCAACCAACACGCCAAAAGAGAACCGCCAGAACCTTCAGCAAGCCATCGATAAGATGAGTCCCTTGGGCGGCGTCTTGTATGTGGAGCCGGCCCGCGGCGGCTATCCCATGGAGGGCGGTCTCGTCCTCAGACGTAACGTGACGCTTCTCGGCGCCCACGGCCCAACGGGACGCGGCACGGCGCTGCCCGACCGCTCAGGCCCCACAGGCTCACTCTTCGTCATCACCGACCGCAAGCAGCCCTTCCTCACCGTGGAGTCCGCCACACAGGTGCGCGGCATACAGTTCTACTATCCAGAACAGACTTATCAGGACGGAAGCCGCATCATCCCCTATCCGCCCACGATATGCACGTCGCCCAAACAGAACGTGCAGGGCGTCACCCTGAGCTGCCTGACTTTCTACGGCGAGTATATGGCGATGGACTTCCGTGCCAAAGCCCCACACATGTGTGAACAGATTCTCTTCGAGCATTGCTACGGCTATCCACTCAGCGGACAATTCATTGCCATCGACCGCTGCTACGACGTGCCGCGCATCCTCCACTGCCACGTAAACCCCGCCAATATGAGGGAGTTCAAGCGGTCTTTCTCGCGCGAAGTCATCGACGAAGTCGTACGTCAGAAAACATATACATATTGGATAGACCATACGGACAACGCCCAACTGATGGACCTCTTCACATTTGGCGTCTACGGCGGCATCTATTTGGGCAACGAAACCTACGGACAACTCACTAACTTCAACTTCGACTGCGTCAGCATCGGTGTGCACAAGCTTGGCAGTCAGTGGAAGAACCGCAACTGGCAGATAGCCCAAGGGAGCATCATCGCCAACGCAGGCGAGCGCTTGGAGGACGTCCATCCCATCCTCATCGAAGGCAAGGGGCACACGTCGCTCTCGAATGTCGAGTGCTTCTCGGGCGGCAATCCTGCCCTCACGAACCTCGAGGCATCGTGGGACTACATCACGGTCCGCGACAGTGCCACTGTCTTCCTCAGCGGTTGCCGTATGCAGGGCTACAAGGCAGACACGCCCATCAACGTCTCTGGTGGAGCCAAGATTCGAGCCGTCGGCTGCTTCGACAAAGATAACAACCTGTTGGAACTCGCTCCCTAAAAAAGTTTGTTTTCTTACTTGACATTTCTTGATGTCGTGCGTTATATAGGCAGATGACACAGACAGAGTTCGAACATTTGCTCCTCCAGACGCGCGACAAGATGATGCTTGTTGCCATGAGTTTCTTCCACAATAGGGAGGATGCTGAGGATGTGGTGCAGGAAGTCTGTATGCGAATGCTCGAAAGAGGCTGGAAGAACGGCGACAACACAGAAGCCTTGCTCATCAAAGCCACAAAGAACCTGTGCGTGAGCGTCTGGCGAAGGCAGAGACTGCAACAACAGACATCGCCGTTCATTCCTCCTTTGGAAGGAACGGAGGAGGCTGCAGACGCCCCTCTTTTACAAAAAGAACAGAAAGAAACATTGGAGCAAGCCATCGCTGGTCTGACGCCCTCCGAGCAAAGGTTCATCCGCATGAAGGGCGAAGAGATGAGCATCGAAGAGATGGCAGAACAGACAGGCGTCTCGAAGCGCACGGCAAGCACCATGCTCTGGCAAGCCAAGAAGCGATTACTCACTTTCCTAAAGATAAATAACGATGATTGACAAGGAACTGATACACCAGGCAGCCGAAGACATCGACATCTTCGAGGCCGACCTCACCGAAGAGTTCGAGCAGTTGACCAAGCCGCATCGAACGATTCGCCTCTGGCCACTGGCTGTCGCAGCCTGTGCCGCAGGCATCGCCTTCATCCTTCTCATGCCGCCACGAACAGATGATGGACAACAGACAACAGACAACGGACAACAGACAATGGTCAATGGTCAATGGCGGGTGGCAGGCGGGTTGGAGGCCCAGCTCGTACACCAGCAAGAGATAAAAGAAAAGGGCGAAAGGCTGGCCGCCTACGTCCGAAAATACACAACAAACGAAATGCAATAAAACACTATGAGACGTTTATATATGATTACAACCATCATGCTCGCCGTCCTGAGCCTTGCATCATGCAAACAGCCCCTGCATGAGCGGCAGATTGAGACCGTGGGCGAACTGATGGACAGCCTGATAAACAGAGGAGAACAAGTGTATCAATACATCATCTGCACAAGCGATTCCTCTTACCAGGACGAGCGTTGGTTCCACTATTTCACTGATGAGAAGGACAGCAATGTGAAGAAAAGCAGCCTCCTCTTCCTGAAAGACAAGATGCCAGACTTGCTGGACAAGCTGTCTGAGAAAGCAGAGAAGAGCTACCGCTACTGGGAAGGCGACTCGCTCGACTACAGCATCACCATGAGCAGCAAGCCTCTGGAACTGCTCAGTTTCAAGAGCTACAAGGACAAGCAAATGGGAGGAATCGTCAGCCTTACCCATACCTACATGAGGCCTGCCAAGTATGAAACTGCCCCATACGATGCCACGCCTATTCAAGCAGTCCTTCAGAAGTTCCTCAAAGAGCAGAAGGACGTGAAAACACAAGACGTCTGCTACGAATGGGACGAGGGCGTGCCCTTCACTGACTTCAAGAACGAACAGCTCGACCTTCGATACAAAGGCATTGGTACAGACTCATTGGCTGCGGCAAAGATTACAGGCACACTTTACATTGTCACCATCAAGGGCGAAGGGCGCAGCGATGAACTGTCGGCAGAACTTAACAAGCGCATGACGGCACTGATTACTGAACGACCCATCAAGGGAGCATACTTGTCGTCGTTCTATCCCGGAGGGAAGTGGAAGTTTTATTATATGCAAGCCTTCAGAATCTTTGACAGGCAAAGACGTCGGAAACTTTATGACCTAAAAGTTCAAGTGTTAGGCGACAAGCTCTATATCCTTGAACTCAATTCTGCCGATGCTCCACGTTCTGCCGTCCCATGCAACTGGTGGGCTGTGTCGCGAATCCACAACGACAAGGTCTTCTGGATGAACCTGAGCCGGTAGATCAGAAACAGCCCAGCAGAGTATCAGAAAACATAGCGTGCCTATTTCACAAACTTAACGTGTTAAATTTAAAATATGACGTGCTTAGTTAGCCAACTAGGCACGCCTTGTTTTTTCACAAAGCCTGCCTGAACAAAAATTTATGAATTGCTAATTATGAATTATGAATAATAATTCGTAACTTTGCACCCGCAATAAAGGAAAAGACAAACAAAAAAAATAGAATTATGGCAAAGAAAGCTCTTTTGATGATTCTCGACGGCTGGGGCATCGGCGCTCACGGCAAGGGAGACGTCATCTTCAACACACCGACTCCAAACCTCGACAAACTGAATGCAACCTATCCTCACAGCCAGCTCTTGGCAAGCGGTGAGAACGTCGGTCTGCCTGACGGACAGATGGGTAACTCGGAGGTCGGTCACCTCAACATCGGCGCAGGTCGCATCGTCTATCAGGACCTCGTGAAGATTAACCGCGCTTGTGCCGACGGCAGCATCATGAAGAACCCTGAAATCGTCAGCGCATACGAGTACGCGAAGGCTAACGGCAAGAACGTCCACCTGATGGGTCTGACCTCGAACGGCGGCGTGCACTCTTCGCTCGACCACCTCTTCAAACTCGTGGAGATTGGTAAGGAATACGGCGTAAAGCAGACATTCGTACATTGTTTTATGGACGGTCGCGACACCGACCCGAAGAGCGGCATCGGCTTCATTCAGCAACTCATCGACAAGTGCGACGAGGCAGGCAACGCTGTGATTGCAAGCATCATCGGCCGCTTCTATGCGATGGACCGCGACAAGCGCTGGGAACGCGTGAAGATTGCCTACGACTTGCTCGTCAGCGGTGAGGGCAAGCAGGCCAAGGACCTCATCGAGGCTATGCAGGAAAGCTACGATGAAGGCGTCACCGACGAGTTCATCAAGCCCATCAACAATAGCCTGGTGGACGGCACAATCAAGGAAGGCGACGTCGTCATCTTCTTCAACTACCGCAACGACCGTGCCAAGGAGCTCACCATCGTGCTGACTCAGCAGGACATGATTGAGCAGGGCATGAAGACCATTCCCGGCCTGCAGTACTACTGCATGACGCCGTACGACGCAAGCTTCACCGGTGTGCACATCCTCTTCCCGAAGGAGAACGTCGAGAACACGCTGGGCGAATACATCAGCAGCAAGGGCCTCAAGCAACTCCACACAGCCGAGACAGAGAAGTACGCACACGTGACCTTCTTCTTCAACGGTGGCAGAGAGGCTCCCTACGAAGGCGAGGAACGCATTCTCGTGGCAAGCCCTAAGGTGGCAACCTACGACCTCAAGCCCGAGATGAGCGCCTACGAAGTGAAGGACAAACTGGTGGAAGCCATCAAGCAGGACAAGTACGACTTCATCGTGGTGAACTTCGCGAACGGCGACATGGTGGGTCATACGGGCGTTTACGAAGCCATCGAGGCCGCCGTGAAAGCCGTCGACAAGTGCGTAGGCGAGGTTATCGAGGCTGCTAAGGCAACCGGATACGAGGCTATCATCATTGCCGACCACGGCAACGCCGATAATGCCATCAACCCCGACGGCACTCCCAACACCGCTCACTCGCTCAACCCCGTGCCCTTCATCTACGTTACCGACCGCAAGGACGTCACCGTAGAGAACGGCGTACTGGCCGACGTGGCTCCCAGCATCCTGCACATCATGGGTTTGGAACAGCCGAAGGAGATGACCGGCAAGTGCCTGATTAAGTAACCTCTCCTAAATCCTCTCCTAGGAAAGAACTTAAACTAACTATGGACGTCAAGATAGAGCCTTCCTGGAAGCAGCAATTGGCCGAAGAGTTCAGCAAGCCTTACTTCGCAGAACTGACGCAGTTCGTGCGGCAGGAATACGCTTCGGGTACCTGTTACCCACCTGGCAGGCTCATCTTCAACGCCTTCGATACGACACCATTCAACGAAGTTCGTGTCGTTATCCTTGGTCAAGACCCCTATCACGGCCCCGGACAAGCGCACGGACTCTGCTTCAGCGTGAACGACGGCATACCTTTCCCGCCCTCACTCCAGAATATCTTCAAGGAGATACAGGCCGAGACAGGAGCACCCATCCCGCAGAGCGGCAACCTGACTCGCTGGGCAAAGCAGGGCGTGTTCCTGCTCAACACGTGCCTCAGCGTTCGCGAGCACCAGGCTTTCAGCCATAGTGGAAAGGGATGGGAAACCTTCACGGATGCAGCCATTTCAGCCCTCAGCAGAGGTCGGGACAATCTTGTCTTCATGCTTTGGGGCGCGCCGGCAGGACGAAAAGCCTCCCTCATCGACCAGAGTCGCCACCTTGTCCTGATGAGTGCACACCCAAGCCCCTTGAGTGCCATGCGAGGCTTCATGGGCAACGGGCATTTCCTCAAGTGCAACGAATACCTCACGCAGCATGGGCAAAGGCCAATCGTTTGGTAACCTCATTGAGGTGGGCGACGTCATCCTGCACTCGGATATCCTGACGGAATATTTCTGCTGCGACATCGAACGCTGCCACGGACGCTGCTGCGAAGAGGGAGATGCGGGAGCACCCGTCACGTTGGATGAGATAGGAGACATTGAGGAACAACTCGACGACCTGTGGCCGAGGCTTTCGGCTGGCGCTCAGGCAGTCATCGACAAGCAAGGCGTTGCTTATCCTGACCCTGAAGGCGAACTCGTGACGAGCATCGTGTGCGGCGGCAACTGCGCCTTCAGAGGTCCGCAAGGCTGCCTCCTCAAGCAGAAGCCCATCAGTTGCCACCTATATCCTATCCGCGAGAAGAAGCTCGGACCGCTGACGGGACTGAACTACCATCGTTGGAACATCTGCGAGGATGCCATCCGTCTCGGCACAGAACGCGGCATCCGTCTCTACCAGTTCCTGCGCGAACCACTCATCCGACGCTTCGGAAAAGAATGGTACGACGAACTCTGCAAGACAGCAAACGAACTCAAAAGACAAGGACTACTATAACTAACAATTATCATGAAACGTTTCATTTTTGCCCATTTCATCGCAATTTTTTGCCTTTGCACCAATGCACAAACGAGTCTTGGCTGGGGCAGCATCGACGTGCGTTACTCCAAATCAGAGATGCCGGCACAGACCTCGAAGAAGTCGCCGCTGCTGCGTGCGTGGCGTGGCGAAAGGGTATCGGCACAAGCCGTGCTCACCACACAAAACGAGCTGCAGGACGTCTCCATTGCCGTCAGCGACTTAAAGAACGGACGGAGCATCATACCTGCTGCCGCCGTGAAGAAATATTTCGTGCGCGAAGTGATGGCCGAACCTTTCTACAACAAGAAGGATTCGATGATGGTCAGCGACCGGCTCGACCCCGCCAAGACGACACAGGTGGAAGCAAGAACGACGTTACCCCTTTGGCTCGACATCCACGTGCCAGCCGAAGTGAAAGCCGGCACCTACAGCGGCACCATGACTGTAACGGCCGACGGTAAAAAGTTGTCGCTGCCCTTGCAGGTACAGGTTGCCGACCGCGTGCTACCAGAACCAAGAGAATGGAGTTTCCACCTCGACCTCTGGCAGAATCCTTACGCCGTTGCTCGCATCTTTGACGTGCCGCTCTGGAGCAAGGAGCACTTCGACCGGATGCGTCCGCTCATGCAACTACTCGCGGCTGCCGGGCAGAAAGTTATCACTTGCTCCGTCATCAGCCATCCTTGGAACGGCCAAACCTACGACCCGTTCGAGAGCATGATAGCCAAGATGAAACAACTCGACGGCAGTTGGCGCTACGACTACACCGTGTTCGACCGCTGGGTAGAGTTTATGATGTCGTGCGGAATCACGGAGCAAATCGACTGCTACACCCTCGTGCCCTGGCACTACCGTTTCGACTATTACGACTGCGCAACGAACAGTGTGAAGGAGCTCGCCTGCCGTCCCGGAGAGCAGAAATACCACGATTTCATCGTGCCTTTCCTTCGCGACTTCAGTCGTCACCTTAGGGAGAAGGGTTGGTTTCAGCGCACGCACATCGCCATGGACGAACGCCCAAAGGATCAGATGGAAGCTGCTTGGCAGACGATACAGGATGCCGACCCCGAGTTCAAAATTGAAGGAGCCGCAAACTACAGCGTTGACAGTGAGGCAGCCGACCGCGTGGACGACATCAGCGTCGCTTTCCAATACGACCTCATCAAGGGCGAGGGCTTGAGAAGACGCACTGCTAAGGGACAGAAGATTACCTTCTACACCTGCTGCGGACCGGAACGCCCCAACACCTTCACCTTCTCGCCGCCAGCAGAGTCCGCTTACCTCGGCCTGCACGCCGCTGCCTGCGGCTACGACGGCTATTTGCGTTGGGCTTACAACAGCTGGCCGAAGCAGCCGAATGAAGACAGCCGTTTCGGAAACTGGCCTGCCGGCGACACCTATCTCGTCTATCCCGAGGGCAGCAGCATCCGCTTCGAGCGCCTCGTGGAAGGCATTCAGGCGTACGAGAAAATCCGCCTGCTCCGTCCTGAGCTCAATCTCAAGGGCGCCAAGGACCTCGACGAGATGCTCCGCTACTTCGCGTCCAATAAATACGAGAAGGACGTAGACCCCGTTGCACTGCTTCAGCGGATGAACGACCTCCTCTGGAAATTGAGCAAATAAAACGCCGCGTGCGAGGATTGCAATCCCCGCACGCGGCGTTGCCCTTCCCCGCACGCGGAAATTAAATCGCCGCTTGCAGGGATTTTTTTGCCCTCTGCCGAATCGGCCTTCGCTCAACAAAAAAAAGAAAAACACCGGTTTTTCTTTTGTATTGTCCTCACTTATTCGTACCTTTGCAGCGAAAAGAAAAAACATCGTCATGAGAACATCATTTTTGGATAACAAATGGATGCGTGCAGCAGTGCCTGCGTTGCTAATCCACGCCTGCATCGGTAGTGTTTATTGCTGGTCGCTCCTGAAGGGCGACATCGCGACAGAGGTGGGTTGCTCGGTCAAGGAAATCGAGTTTGCCTTCTCACTCGCCATCTTTTTCCTCGGCATGTCGGCAGCTTTCGGCGGCAGGTTCGTCGAGAAGAACGTTACGGCGGCTTCGGTCGTCTCCTGTCTTTGCTTCAGCACCGGCCTGCTGCTGACCGTCTTCTCTATTTATTCGAAATCGGTGCTTGGCATCATGCTGAGCTACGGCTGCCTGATGGGCATCGGCTTGGGCATCGGTTATCTATCGCCCGTCAAGACGCTGATGCTGTGGTTCAAGGAGCATAAGGGCCTCGCTACGGGCATTGCCATCAGCGGCTTCGGCCTGTCAAAAGTCATCTTCTCGCCCTATATCGAGTGGTGCACGGCAAAATACGATATCAGCACAACGCTCGTTTCGATGTCCGTCATCAGTATCTTCTCGATGCTCACGGCTGCCTGGCTCATCAAGAAGCCTGCGGACTGGGTGGAGCCGAAGGTCAAGTGGAAGCTCAAGGACTACTGGCAGGTTCACAAGAACGGCACGTTCTTGAAGATTTGGTTCGTCTTCTATATCAACATCACTTGCGGCCTCGCGCTCATCGCCTTCGAGAAGAACATCGCCCAGACCGTCGGCATCGCTGCCGTCATGATTGGGCTGCTCTCCTCGCTCACTGCTTTCTTCAACACGGCAGGCCGCTTCGGCTACTCCACCGTGTCCGACTATACCGAGAACAAGCAAACAATCTATAAGATACTGCTCTCCTCGTCGGTGCTCGTCATGCTCTTGGGCGTCGCCTTCGGCAGCAGCGTCGCCATCGTAGTTGTGATGCTCTGCGTCATCAACGCAGGCTACGGCGGTGGCTTCTCGACGTTGCCAACCTTGTTGCAAAGCAAGTTCGGCATGGAGAAAATCAGCACGATTCATGGCCTTGCGCTGAGTGCCTGGGCTTGGGCAGGCTTGAGCGGCAACCAGCTCTCGAACCTCATCATCAACCAGTGGCAAAAGCCCTACGAGTACCTCTACGTCGTGCTCGCCGTGCTCTACCTCATCGCTCTAGCGCTTACCTTCGCTATTCCCAAGAACAAGGAAGCCATCGACTACGAAGAAGAGCAACAGGAGTTCTCGAAGCTCGACCCGTCGTTCATCGAGTAACAGAATGGCAAATCGGCATAAGGTTTACTTAGTCAAACGGCTGCTGCTGGGGAAAAGCTTCTTGGCAGTCTGCCTTTTTGGCTTCATCTTCTCCGTCCGTCCGTTGAACAAGGTGGAGCTCAACCACGAGCTCATCCACGCAGCACAGCAGCGCGAACTCCTCTACCTGCCCTTCTTCATCTGGTACGGCATCGAGTGGCTCGTCCTCTTCATTAAGTATAGGGATAGCATGAAAGCTTACAAGCACCTCCGCTTCGAACAGGAAGCCTACCGCCACCAAAGCGACCTCTCTTATTTAGAAAAGAGGAAGCACTATCATTATATGAAGGGGTAGGCAAAGGTATTATAATACTTTAGCCGAGGAGGCAGTCCAGTATGCAACCAAGCCACGACTGTCTTTTCCTTTTCTATTCTTTGTGTGATAAAATCAGATACTATTTTTTCAGTAACCATCAATTTTGTGGCTCCAGTATTGGTGTGGTATTGCATTTTTCTCTAACTTTGCAGTGGAATTATTAACCTTCTATCATTACTAATAACTATGACATTCATTTCTCTTAAACGATTGTTTATGGGCTTGGCCTTGCTGACTTCTCTGTCGGCAAGCGCACAAGAGTTTGATTCCGAGTTGCAGATGAGCACCGACATCGTCTATTGGTACCGCATCTGCAGCGCCGTGCCCGGAATGGAAGGATATGCCATGACGGACCTCAACGGCGAAGTCGAAGGCGAAGACCACGAAGATGCGCTGAGGATGACGGTCGCCATGCTGCCGACAGAGACGGAGGATTACCGTTCGCAGTGGAAGTTGACGGCAGGCGAGGACGGCAAGGTCGTCATCACCAACCGCGCCACTGGTTTCCAGATCAGCAACACCTCGCAGGGCGTCGGCGACCACAACCTGACATGGCTCACCGCTTCAGGCGCTCCGGGCTTCACCGTCACATCCCTCGGCGACTACGCCTTCAAGCTCGAGAGTGTGGAGGACGACGGTGTGAACCGCTGTCTCGCCCTCGCGGACCGGTCCGCCGAAGCCATCACCTACCCCGAGGCCGGCGAAAGCACCTCCGCCATCGGCTGGAAGTTCTTCCCCGTGGAAATCGACACAGGCATCGGCACGATGGAAGCAGGCCGCACAGTCGTTCAGGTGATGAAGGGACGCATCTTCGTGAAAGGCTGCCCTGAATGGCAACTGTTCAACGCTTCGGGCGAGGAAATGCCGCGCACCGTCGCTCTGCCGACAGGCGTCTATTTGGTCAAGATGGGGCAGAAGTCCATTAAAGTCCTCATTCCATAACAAAGATGATTGTTGAACAACTAAAGATAACGACTATGAAAAAGCATATTCTCCTTTTCTTCCTTGCTGCTCTGTGGATGTCCCAGATGCAGGCACAGAATTATATCGTCACATCGCTGGCAACACCTGAAGCCGCAACCTTCTCGTCGGACCGGATTGTGAACGGCACCATTACCCTTCCCTTCGCGGCAACGACAGAGGCCATTCAGATTGAGACTAATCAGAATGCCGCAACCGTCAGCAGCAATGAAAACTGGTGCGAAGCAAGCTATGCAAATGGGACACTCACCCTCACCGTCACCGAGAACATCGGCGAGGATGCCCGCACCGCAGAACTCTCTGTTCGCAGCAAGGACTTCCATCCACTCATCCTCACCGTCAAGCAGGAAGCACGACTCGTTTTTGCCGTCATCTCCGACACACACGTTGGCAATAACTACGGCGGAGAATACAACGTTAAGGTTCCACGCACACTGCAGAACCTGACAAGCAAAGGCAAGCTCGATGCCCTGGCCGTGGTGGGCGACCTCACCGACAACGGCACGCCTGCCCAATACACCGAGTTCGTGCAGTTCTTCGGTGACAGCCAGAACTTCCTCAACCCCGTCGACAACTTCCTCTTCATGATGGGCAACCACGACAACTATCCCAGCGACAACCAGGGACAGACGAACTACAAGAGCGGCCTGAAGAAGTTCAACGGCAACAGACTTTATCCTCTCGATCAGTACGTCCTCATCAAGGGCTATCCCTTCATCACGATAAGCGTTCGCGGTGGCGCCAACAACGACGACAACAGCGCCAACGGCGCAGTATCTTACCCGAGCACTGTCCTGACAACCGTAAAGCGCTATCTGAAGAAAGCCGCTGAGGATGCACCAGGCAAGCCAATCTTCGTCTTTGCCCACGTAGCTCCCCGCAACACCTGCTACAGCACTTGGGGCGACCTCGAAGGCGCAGCCTGGGCAATGTGGCGGCTGAACTCGCTCCTCAATGAATACCCGCAAGTCGTGGCTTTCTGCGGACACAGTCACTATCCCCTCGGCGACCCGCGCAGCATCCATCAGGGCGCGAACCCCAACAGCGCAAACATGAACTACTACACCGTTATCAATACGGCCAGTGTAACATACTCGGAAATCAATCCGGGCGCAGTGGCTGCAGGCATTCACCCCGAAGGCTTCAAGCAAGTGACCGAGGGCCTGATCATCGAGGAACAGCCCAATGGCGACCTCGAAGTGCGCCGCTACGATACTTATCGCGATGTGGAACTCGATCCCGAACACCGCTGGGTGCTGAAGGCCCCGTTCGACGGTAGCGCGTTCCAGTATGCAGACATTCGCGACAAGGACGACAATCCCAACAACGTACCGCTGCGCACGGGTTGGCCCGCTCCTGCATTTTACAAGAGCGCAGAACTGATGCTGGATGTTTATCCAAACGAAGTGAAGATAACCTTCCCGCAAGCCACCGACAACGAGTGCGTTTTCCGCTATAAGGTTCGCATCCTTAACGGCGAGACAGAAGTTCAAAGTGCTTTCGTCTTCTCGCAGTTCTACCTTACAACAGACATGCCTCAGACGCTCTCCTACACCGTCGATGGCCTGGCTGCAGGCACGAAGTACACGGCCGAGGTCATTGCCTACGACTCTTGGGACAACCAATCCGTGCCTCTCTCAGCCACCTTCACCACGCCTACCGATGATGCTCCCGTTCCCGAGCCTGTCGGTTGGTGGACGTTCGACAATCCTGACAACCTGCTGGAAGGCACTGGTGTTGCCACTCTTCAGGGTGCTCTCCATAGCGCAGGCAATGTCGAACCAGTCGAAGGACCTGCCTTTGCGTACATTAATCCTGTAGATGGTCCGTCGATGAGCGACAGAGCCGCCTCTGTGCCCGTAGGCTCCAGCCTGCTCATGAACACCAACCTCAACACCAACAAACTCTCCACCTACACGTGGCTCATGGACATCCATCTGCCTCAAATCAGCGGCTACACCTCTCTCTTCCAGAACGACCTCACGAACACGAAGGACGCCAGTCTCTTCGTCTATAACGGCACCATAGGTAAGGGCGCTGCCGACCTTGGCTACCACGGCATGATCACCTCGACTGGATGGCATCGCATAGTCTTTGCTGTTCGCGACAACAAAGCAAAGCTCTACATAGACGGCACCCTTGTCAGCCAAAGCACATCTGCCAGCGAGTTGAACTGGCAGCTGAGCACTGGTGCCCTCTTCTTCGCAGACCAAGACGGTGAAGAGCACACGATTGAGATTGCCGACCTGCGTTTCTGGGACAAGATGCTGACGACCACTCAGGTTGCTGAACTGGGAAAGGTTGAGACAAGCGGCGAGCCTGTCGAGGTCACCATACCCGAAGCCTTGGGCGTTTGGACGTTCGACAATCCCAATGACCTGCTGGCAGGCACAGGTACGGCTACGCTGGCGAGCGCAGAGCACGCCACAGACGGCTCGGGCGGCGTGCATGTCTATGCCGACCCCATCCCCGCTTCCTGGATCACTGAAGGACCTGCAGAAGGTAATGGCGCCATCCTCGTCCCCATAGGCTCCAGCCTGCTCATGAACGCCAACCTCGGCACAAGCGAGATAGGAACCTACACCATCCTCTGGGACGTGAAGGGAGCCGACCTCTCAACCTATGTGCCGCTTCTGCAAAACGATCTCACCAACAAGAAGGACGGCAGCCTTTTCTTCAACCAAAACAAAGTGGGACTGGGCGGCTCGCTCTACTACAACGGCCAAATCAACAACAACCAATGGTATCGCATCGTCTTCGTCGTGGAGGCGCCGAACAGGGCGACCCTCTACGTGGACGGCACTCAGGTAAGCTCCTGCGAAAAAGACAACGCTTACAACCTGCACTGGAAGCTTACCACCGGTGCCCTCTTCTTTGCCGACAACGACGGCGAGGAGAAAGCCATCGCTACGTCCGAGATTCGCTTCTGGAACGTGGCACTCGACAACCAGCAGGCAGCCAAACTGGGCGGCGTACCGACCGAATAAAGAAAACTGCAGATACAAAGAAAGCCTTCCCGCTGGCAAGCAGGAAGGCTTTCTTATTCCAAGTCCATAAACATGGCGTGCCGAGTTGGCAAACATGGCACGTCGAATCAACAAACTCGGCACGTCGAATTGACAAACTCGGCACGTCGAATTGACAAACTCGGCGTGCCGCTTTTTTAACATTACCCATTGTCGTAGTATTTGGAGATTACGCGGAAAAGATGTGATTTTACAGGGAATTGCTCTATCTGCCCCTCTTCGTCTGGTACGGCATCGGGTGGTTCGTCCTACTCCCGAAATACAGAGACCGCATGACGGCCTACCGCCACCAGCACGACCCCACGTATCTGGAAAAGAGAAAGCACTACCACTATCTGACGTAAAAACACATTGCTTAAATCACAAGCTTATGCGATTCATGGGTGGCATTGTTTACTAACACAATCCATATTTTTGTTTTTGTATGATTGTGAACAGCCAAGTGACCTCTTATTTTCTTATTTCCTTGTTCTCCTCTGACTTTGGCTTCTTGTTCAAGCGCCATGTGACGTGGAAGAGGGCGTAGGAGGGCAGGACGTTGTAGAAGGTCTCAGTGCGGCCTTGCGCGTTGATGCTGTGGCGGACGTTGGAGAGCTGGCCGAGCATGTCGAAGCCGTCGAGCTGCAGGAGCAGGTTGCCGTGCATGAGTCGCTTTGTGATGCGGGCGTTCCAGACGAGTTCGTTGGTGTTCATCGTCGCGTCGCTGTAGCCTCTGCGCGAGTACATGGTCAGGTCGGTGGCGAACTGGAAGTTCCATGGCAGCTCAATCTGTCCGGCAAGACTGTAGTCGAAGTCGAAGACGTTGATTCGCGTGAAGTCGGCCCGAGCGCTGGTGGAACGCTGATAGTGGAGGTCGCCTTTTGCCGTGAAGTCGAGCTTGTCGGTAGGCTTCCACGAGAGAGAAAGCTCGTCGTCGAAGTAGTTGGAGGCCACGACGCTTCGGGCATTGTTCATCAGGTCAACGCTGTGACTGTGTCTGTGGGTAAAATTCTGCTTGAGGCGCAGACGCTCTTTGTGGTCGAGCGGGAAGTCAACGCCGGCAGAAGCATTGGTGTTCCAGTTGCCGTCGATGTTCTGCGGCGTACTTGTCCGCACACCTGTCTGCTTGTCGTAGAGCACGGCTGTGGCGACAGCATCTTGTGTTGCATCGAAGTTGAACGAGGCATTGACCAAGGTGCGACGCAGCTTCTCGCGATAGTTGCCGTAGATGCTGTGGCTGCGCGAAGGGCGAAGATCGGGGTTGCCGAGTTGGATGTTGAGCGGGTCGCTATCGGTGCGGATATTGAGCAGGCTGCGCATGGATGGTTGCGAGACGTTCGTCTGATAGCCACCCCATATGTTCCGGTTGGTTTTATGATGGGAGTGAGAGAAGTACAGGCTTGCCGACAGACTGGTGGTGCGGCGGCTCATTGTGGTATCAACCTGCGAGCCTTGCCAGTAGTCGAGCGTCTCATGGATGATGGGCAACGAGAGGCTGGCGTTGAGGCTATTATGTGTCCCTGTTGAATCGCTGTAATGGTAGAAGCCGTAGCCTATGGTAGGTGCGTTGTTGACGGTCTTGCTGTGCGAGCGCTGGCTATTGTCGGCATCGAGTGTCCGCAGCATTTCCTCTGTCGAAGGCAACGTGCCGAGAGGATGCAGCTCTGTGTTCGCCCATTCCTCCATCTGGTTCAGCAGGTAGAGACTTCGGTTGCTTTCATTATTATTATAAGAGACTCTATTGGAGAACTCAATGCTATGGTTGTGCTTCTGGTCGAGGGCGAAGGACAGTTCGGGAATAAGGCCGAAGTTGTGTGTGCGGTCGATGTTGGGACGATAACGGTTCCTGAAGTCGGATGCCGCCTCAGTCTTTGGGTAATCCAGCAGGTAATGCTCGAAGACGTCCTCGTATCTGTCGCGGAAGGAGTAACTGTAGTTGATGAAGAGGTTAATGTAGTCGTTGTGGGCAGGACTGACGTTGAAGAAGCCATAGTCGTTAATGTTGATGTGGCGACCCGTGCCTTGTCGACGCGAGATGTCGCGGTTGAGGGCATAGCGTCGCAGCAGGTTCCCCGCGTATGGCGTCATCAGGCTGTCCATCCATGCTTTGCCCCAGCCCTCTGCCACGTCCTCTGCCAGCGTTGCACTCGCGGAGTTGGAGTAGTTCGACCAATGCAGGTATTCCAGCGAGACGCTGTTGTCGAGGTATATGTCCTTGAAGGTTTCCCACAATGAGCCAGACTTTCGCAGACGTATAGAGTGGTCTGTGTTCAGACGAGCGTCGTAGCTGCGGAGCGTGAAGAACGAGCGTCCGTAGGTGTTGCCGCCCTCGAGGAAGGTCTCGCTCGCGGTGTGGTTTGCCTCTTTGCTGTCGGAGTAGGTTCCCTTGATGCTGCCCTGATAGCGGAAGTCCTCGCCTTTCTCGTAGAGACCGTTGGCTCCCAAGGTGTAGCTCGTCGTGATTCCCCGTTCCTGTCTTAGCGGTGACCACTCGCCCTTCTCGCCTGGCGTACGGTAGTCGCTCAGGTTGTTGACGTTGGTGAAGAGTGCGATGCGCGAGTTCGTGGAGTAGCGCATGGCAAAGGCTCGGCCGAGGAAGGGTGGGGCTTTCGTCGTCTCTCCGAAGTCCTCCTGACTGCCGAAGCGTTTGCCTATGCCGCCTTCCGCATTCGCGAGCCATGCCGTGTTGTAGTCGCGCTTCAGTCGCACGTCCATCACCATCTCTTTCTGTGTCGTCTTCTCGCGAATGGTGCCCTTCACGTTGTCGGGTGTCCGTTCGTAGCTTCGAATGTCCTTCACCATGTATGACGGCATGTTGTCAAGGAGCAGCTCGCGGTCGCTGTCGAAGAAGTCCTTGCCGTTGAGCAGCAAGGCATCCACTTTGCGGCCGTTCACGGTTATCTCTCCGCCGCCATGAAGCTCCACGCCCGGCAGCTTCTTGATGAGTGCGTCGAGCATCGAGCCTTCTGCCATCGAGAAGGCATCCGCATCATAGACCAGCGTGTCGCCGTCCATGTAGAACTTCAGCTTAGTGGCCTTCACCACAAGCTCGTCCATGATGGTGGTGGAATCACCGTCCAACATGAGGCTTTGCTGCTTTGCCTTCGGTGCTCGATGCAGGTAGATGGGCTTCAGTTCGCGGTAGCTTTCGCGTTTGTACATCTTCTGGATCTCGAAGGGAGTAAAGCGTGTCTGGTAGCCCTTTGCTTCGAGGCGTAACAGGTACTTGCCCGCCTCCTTGACAGTCGCATCGACATAAGTGTGGAGTTTGTCGTCGTATTTATAGCTCTGCACGTGAACAGTATCGACGAAACTGCTGTCGGCAGCACGGAGGAGTGTCGCTTTCAGGCTGTCGATGCCGTCGTGCGTCAAGTGGTCAGCAACTGTGGCATAGACGTTAAGTTCCCGCTTCTTCGTCTTTGTCGAGTCTGTCTGGCCGTAAGCCGAAAGGCAAAGCAAGCCGACCGCAAATGAGATGAGTGCTTTCTTCATATACTATCCTTATCTATATATAAAACGCACAAAGGGGCAAAATGTTGACAGAAATGGGCGATGATTTAAGTATTTTTAGGATAAAACCGCACGTTTTATAGCTTATTGGGTTATCCCATGCCATAGAAAAGCTCCCGCATCTCACGACGAAGGAGCTTCGTGGCGCCATTTTATTAACTTCTAAAAACCGAGGCAAAATTACAGTTAAAGAGCCAAACGACCAAATAAATCTTGTTTCATCTTGTTTCATGAAACACATTGAAACAAATAATTGGCTTCTTTTCCCGAAATTCTTTGTATTTTTGCAGCAGAAATGACATATAAAGAAGTAAAAGATGGGAATTAAAAAGAGCTTTTGCTTATTCTTTATTCTGCTGATAGCATCCTGTTCCAATGACGGCATCATGGAGAAGATGGAGCAGATAAAGACAGTGGGGAACCACGACCCCGAAACGGCGCTCACGATGCTCGACTCTTTGGAACTTGACGTCCGAGACGGAGGCGAGTACGTCAGAAACAAATACGACCTGCTCCGAATCAGACTCAACGACAAAGCCAACCACATGCCAAGCTCCGACATGATGATAAAGAAGCTGGTGGCTTACTTTGAGGAAAAGGGTTCCGTTCCCGAGAAGCAAGAGGTCTATTACTATGCCGGCAGCATCTACCGCGACCTTCAGGACACGCCCCGCGCCCTGGAGAACTTCTTCAAGTCGCTCGACTTTGCCCTCGACTATCCGAAGGAATGCGACCCCATCATGCTTAGGAACACTTACTCTAACCTTCATTACCTTTTTTATATGGTGAAGGATTATCCTGATGCGCAGGAATATGGACTCAAGGAACTGGAGAGCTGCAGGCAGACAAAGAGCGATGTAGTGTTACCCTTCAATCACATCGCGGCCACATATCTTGACATGGATAGCATGCGACAGGCAGAGGCGGCAAGTGACTCGGCTTTCGCTTACATCATGCAGTCTGGTGACATTCACAAGTATCAGGAGTCGCTCTCCTATCTGCTGTATTACTATTCTTATATGGAAAAAGTGGAGAAGGCAAGGAAGTGTATGTCGCTGATGGAAAGCAATCCACTGGAAAATGGCGATTACTGCACCAGTATGACCTACGCATTCTACTATGAGGCATTGGGCAAGAAAGATTCTGCTGCCATCTATTGCAAGAAGGTTCTCGAGGACGCAAAGGACACGCTCTATATGTATGATGCGGCAAAACATCTTTTCACCTATTACGATGAATTGGGCGACGAGCACAATGCCGCCCGCTATGCCAAAGCATACATGGACATGAGTTCTGCGATGGACTTCGGCAGGCGTCAGGAATTGTCTGCTACGGTCAACAACCAGTACAAGTATCACCTTGACAAGAAGAAGGAGCAGGATTTGAAGGACGAAAAGAAGCAGTACAAGAACATGTTTTTTATTGTCTGTCTCGCTGCTTTGTTGTTGGTTTGTCTCGGCTTCATCTACCATATTTGGAAGAGGAATAGACATCTGAAGGAAGTCGTTGCACTTTTGGAAGAGAATAAAGCGAGGGAGCAGCAACTGGCAGAGCGCGAAGAACAAAACAAGGCAATCATCAAGCTGATGCACAAGACAGAACTTGAAGGAACTGCGGAGGAAGTTATCGAAGCCATACGGCAAGCATCAACAGGCAAGAAAGAGATGACCGCCGCCGAGTGGAAACAACTCTACTATGCTGTTGATGCGCTTTACCCATCGTTCAAAGATAAGTTGGTGAAAGAGCTGGGCAACTATACTGAACAGCAACAACAAGTCTGCTACCTGATGCGCATCGGCCTCTCCAATCCGCAGATTCAGAACATGACCAACCTCTCGCGCCCAACCGTCTGGCGCTGGGTGAAGAAGTATGACTGGGTATTGGAAGCAGATGGCAAAATCACATCAAAGTAAATGGTCTAAAAGGTTCTCACACAAAAAGAAGCATGATTCCGTTGCCTAAGGCTCCGTCGAAATCCAGTCGAAGTCGGCATAGCCGCCTTGTTGCTTTGTGGCATAGCAGAAGATGCCGAAGCGGGAGCCGACAAAGACGGTGAGGTTGAACGACTGCTGCGTCTCGCCACCGAAGCGCTCCCATGTCTTGCCGTCGAGCGAATAGAAGAAATAAGCCTTATTGTCGCCGTACTTGATGGCTGCACGAAGATAGATAATGCCCTTCTTGGGCTTGATGGGCTGCGTTTTCTCGACTGCCTGGAAGTCTCGGCCGGCATTGCGGACTTTGTCTTGACACCAGACGAGCTGGTAGCCTCCTTTCTTTGAGGTCTTCTCCACACAGATTTGGCCGTAAGGGTCTTGGAAGATGCAGATGCCGGCGCGGTCGCCTTCCTTGAGCTTGCTAACGTCGAGCCGAACGGTGCCAAGAGACGGCTGCTCTGGGTCGGCGAAGATACGTTGCGTGAGCATTCCCTGGGCCTGATGGAGCTCCTGACTTGTGCCTATTGTCTTCAAGCGCAGCCAGCCCGGACGCTCTGTGAGGCTCCAAGCAGAAGGAACTGGATTGTGGTTCCATTGCCACTGCATTCCCAAAGAGGTGGAACTGAAGTCGTCGCTGGTGGGCAGCACTTTGATGCGCTTGTCGGCACTTTCGGGGCGAGGCACTTTGTCGACAAAGCTGACGGGAGGCCTTACGCCACCAGCCACGATGGGCCAACCGTCCTTCCACTCGACGGGCAGCAGGTTGGGGAAACGTCCGAGGGCTCCCAAATCCTCCTGCATCACGGTCCACCACTTGCCTTCTGTGTCTTGGAAGAGCGCGCCCTGATGGATGGTGTTGATCTTCCCGTCGTAATGCTTCTCGACGAGCATCTTCTCCTCGAACGGCCCGAAAGGACTCTTCGAACGGAAGGCTGCCTGTCCGCTAGGGAAACCTCCGTAGGTAGCATAAATGTAGTAGTAATCGCCTATCTTATAGACGTGGCAGCCCTCGAGTCCGGAGCGCTCACGAACGATGATTTCTTTCTCCTGAATGAAGTTGAAGTCGGCATCGAGCTCGCACATAGAGATGTTGCAGTAGCCGCACGCGATATAGACCTTGTCGCCGTCGAAAAGCATGCCCGGGTCGTAGTAGTTGCGAGAGAGTCGCTTCACATCCCATTCGCCCTCGGGATCTGCTGCAGAGAGCAACCAGGCCCTGTTGTCGTTACCATTGACGAGAATCCAGAACCGTCCGTTGTGGTACTTCATCGACGAAGCCCACATGCCTTTTGCGTAAGCGTTCTTACCATTGCGGAGGTTGTAGCGGTCATCGTCAAGCAAAGCCTTCAACGGCTGGGAACAGTACTCCCAATTGACGAGATCCTCGCTCTTGATAATGGTTGCTCCGGGAAAGAGCTGCATTGTTGTGCTGACCATGTAGTAGGTCGAACCGACGCGAATGACGTCGGGGTCGGGGAAGTCGGCGCGGACGATGGGGTTGATGTAGTGTGTGCCGGCGTCGCTCGGGTTGACGGGCTGCGACTTCTGAGCTTGTGCCTGAGCTGCCATAACTGTCAGGCAAGCAAAAAGGAAATTCGTTAGTTTCTTCATGACAACATTTTTACGATTTGTTCGAGGTTCTGACGATCAGTCTCATCGAAAGTATTGAGCCGCTCGCTATCGATGTCGAGGACGGCAATTACCTTCCCTTCTTGAAAGATTGGGACGACTATCTCGCTTCTGGAGGCAGATGAACAGGCAATGTGGCCCGGGAACTTATCGACGTCTGGAACGACCTGCGTCTCTTCCTTTAGCCAAGCTGTCCCGCACACTCCCCTACCCTTACGGATACGAGTGCAAGCCATCGGACCTTGGAACGGACCAAGCACGAGCTCGGCGCCTTCCACTCGATAGAAACCTGTCCACCAGAAACCGAAGGTTTCGTGAAGCATCGCCGCCACGTTCGCCATATTGGCAATGAGGTCTGGCTCGTCCTCGACGACTGCCTTTATCTGCGGCAAGAGCGCTTCGTAACGCTCCTGTTTCGTCTCACCTTGTATGATTAACTGTTCTGACATGGGGCCTTACATATCTTGGAAAATATAGGTCACCGTCTTGTCGGCACCGAAAGCACTGTAGAAGTAGCTGACGATTTCGCTGATATGCTCTTCCCATTGCTCGGAAACGAACTTATTGGGAACAGACACGAAGACGTTCTTGTCGCGAACTGCCCAAAGGCTGGCACAAGTCATATACTTGTTGTAGAACTCCTCGCCAAGACGTTCGCGAGCCTTCTCCATCCAGAGATTCCACTTCTCCTGATAGATGGGCTGAACATAAGGACGGTCAGGCTCTTCGTCCTTCACCTCGACAGCTTCCGCAAACTCGGGCTGGTTGGGCTTTTGCTGTTCAAGAAGCCAACGGTAGAGCACCTCCGTAACATAGGCATGAACATTGTCGGGCTGCTTCTCCTCGACGAGTTTGTCTATGCGGTCCAGCTCCGGCTTGAGGTCCAGACCGTCGTATATGAGGTTCTCCAACTTCGCCCACTCGCTAGGCTGAAGAGCGTACTTCGTGATGAGCTTGGCCCGCATCTTGCCCAGGAAAGTTTCGTGCTGCTGAGCCTGCCCCATCTTGCCCTCGATGATGGTGAAGCGGATGCTGTCCGGGTCGCCACGACTGACACCATGAGGATAGACGGGCTCGTACTCGAAGCAAAATTCCACCTTGCCTTCGTCCGAGAGCTTCTTCATCTCCTTCAGTACGGGATCGAGGACATCGCGATGGAAAGCTCCGTACTTGACATAACGGTTCTCGATGATGCGCTTGTGGTCCTTGCTGAAGGTAAGCACGCCGAAGAACTCCTTCAGGTCGATGTAGTTGACGGTACAAGAGCCTATCTTGCGCCAAGCACTCAGATAGATGTAGAGTCGAGGTGTGCGAGGACTGCGGCAAAGTTGGGTGATGCCCTTCAAGTGACGGGTGTAGCCCTTGCGGAGGTTCAGAATCTCGCGAGCACTCTCGTCCACCATCGAAATCTTGATGACACCCTTCCTTCGCTGTCCGCCCTTGTAAGCGACCTTCTCGCCAGCCGCATTTATCTCCGCCTTCGGAAACTCAATCTTGTGAAAGATGTTCTGGCTGACATTATATTCTATGCGTTCGTACTCGTCGTAACGCTTGTAGGACATGTTCACATTCAACAAGGTATTGCACGCCACCTCCAGCTCGTCGTACTTCTTCGGACTGATGCCCAAGTCGCGAAGAGGAATCTCGAAGTTGAGCAAATTGCCTGATAAATCCTCAGGCTTGAACAGAAACGACGATTCGCCCACGCTGAGCTGCTCGCGAATGCGATTCTGCAACTGAGCGATGATGGCAATCATCAAGTTCGTCTGTACCAGCGAGAAGTTTCCACGTATCTGCGTGTAGCTCACAGGATTGAGTATGAAATCCAGCTCGCGATTATTCGCTATCGTCTGCACAAGTTCGTTCTTACTGCTAACAATAGCCGGCCCTTTTTTCTTAGCCATTTCTTCGTCTGTTAATAGTTTTCCTTCGGTGCCAAAGACGTTGTCTTCGACATCGAACACGTTTTCGTCTGCAAAATTATACCATTCCATCGTATTATCCAAATTTTTAAGTGAAAATTTTTATTAATTGTTTTTATATTTGCCTTAGAAGTGTTCCAAGCATTCGCACCTCATTGACTATTTAAGCTCGCACAAAAATTTGTGAGATAATCTCACCACGAACTTCTTCTTATCTTGCACCTTATTGTTCCAAACCTCTTAAACTATTATCTTCCGATACTATGGCACCATTGACTTCCAATAATATAGCATCTTTATCTTCCGATATTATTGCACTACAATTTGCAAAGAAGTTGCACCGACTTCTTCATGCAGGTTTGCACCTTAGTCTACAAGCATATTTGCACCTTAGTCTTCAACGCTTTAATACAAAGGTTTGTGAGAATAACCACACCATAATCTTTAGAGGCACTTGCACCTTGCTTTGTAAACTCATTAGTACATATGTCCGTAACGACATTGGCACGTCAATCTGTAAAGCATTAATACCTTGCTCTGTAAACTCATTGGCATCTTGGTCTATAAACTCACTGGCACCTCGTTCTGCATAAGCATTGGCACGACTATCTATAAATCTTATCGCACCTAGTTTTACTAAGCTTCTGCTCTTTTGTCTGAAAAAAATCACAATTACGGGTATGCCAAACTCCATCACATAAAGCGTTTGACACGCAAGCAAAAGGTTTTTCATATTATTACACAGACCTACAAGGCGCGTTTACAAAGGCTGCCTGGTCGTTTTGCACAGACGACGGTCTATACCTTCGTCGCTCCGAACTTTTTTAATACTTCCCCTACCCTGCTATATATATACTCGGTACCCCCCTTTTTGTTAACCCCTAGAGGCAACTTTTTTTTCAAAATAATGCAAAAATGCCTGATTTTTCACTTTTGTCTGCCCTCTCATTCGACCATCAGAGCACATATAAGTAACCAGCCCACATATTATGTTTATTACGAAAACATTCAAAAGCCGGCAATCAAAGGCCTGGGCTTAACACTGGCCCGATCAAAACCATATTGACAACCCGTATGAGAAACACGAATGCGAACTTAACCCCAACAAACTCCTTCTTGATAAGATCGTCCCATAGTTCTGAGAATGCAACTAAACTATCCCAAGAAAGCCATTGGCAGAACGCCTGCAATGACGCTCAATAAGTCAACCTTTAGGTTGACTAGTATAGAATAAATCACGTGTCTGTCGTAATATTCCTAAAGTTCGCACCTAATCATCACTTTCTCCTTACATAAGCTTCCTATTCCCCTCACCAAATCATCCCAAAGTCCGCACCAGCACTACCCTATCAACTTGATTAACAATCACTTGCAACGAACTATAACTAATATAAATTCATAATTCTATAAAATAGATTTATTTAAAGAATATTCTATATTATATTATATTATTGATTATCTTATATTGTATATATAATCTCGTAACCTATTATATTACAGGGTATTACTTCCTCTTTGGTGCGAACGTTATGAACACAAGGTGCGAAAGTTTGGAACAAATGGTGTTATCTTCAGGTAGTATTGGTGCGAACTTTCGTAACATCTCCCTATCCCCATTCTTTTCTGTTATATCCTGGTTGTATTCGCATATTTAAACATTTGCATACACAAATCATCCTGTCCCCTTGCCGCTTAAATACTTCTATATTCGAATGTCTGGATATTCATATAGCTGAATTCTTCACTATCTATATATCGCAATATTTGATTCTATTTGGGTGTTTACGTATTCTCAAATATTTGAATATATGATGTGGAAATGCCTGTATTCTTGCTATATATCAGCTTAAATATTTGAGTATTTGATTTCTTACGAATATAAAAATACATAAATATTTAAAAATATTTGAGTATTCTCTTGCGGGTTTCGAGGAAAAGTTTTACCTTTGCAACAGAAATCATGGATGGAACTAATCGTGGTGACAAGGCTATTAAGGTTTAAACATCTAGACGTGATGGTCTTGTCTCATGGCTACGACAACCCCATGACAAAGTAATTATCGAAAGAATATGTCACAAGTTATTTCTCTTTTACACGACAAGGGCGGGTGCGCTAAAACAACGACCTGCGTCAATCTGGGCTTTGCGCTCTGGTTACTTGGCAAG
>Ga0247609_10000700_pt1 | contig 44115 bp, 70 predicted proteins | sample 172DNAGHGlowgp2_FD_193487 | JGI IMG/M metagenome (GOLD analysis project Ga0247609, IMG submission 193487) | Sheep rumen microbial communities from Palmerston North, Manawatu-Wanganui, New Zealand - 1728 DNA GHGlow gp2 | ecosystem: Host-associated > Mammals > Digestive system > Stomach > Rumen ... | reverse complement strand
TTTGGCTATTTTTTTATCAAAGTTTTTGGAGCGGTTAAAAATAGATATTTATATGTGGAATTACAAAAATAAGTTTGGTGATAATTAGATTTCACAGAAGATCTTGAGCATCAATGGGGTATGCTCTCTCGACCAAAAAAGACCATTACCCTTTGTTGATGCCTAGTCTTCTTGTGATGCACTACTGTAAAAAAATAGTAAGACACTTGAGATGTGATACAATTTTCAGAGTAGCACTATTTGGTATTATGTTTATGATTGTATTTATACTTTTTCAGATTGGAGAGGCTTGTTTTATCCAATTCTGACTGTGTTAGCGAAGGCTTTTGCACAATAATATTTTGTTCGTAAACATACCAATAATCTATTTCTTGAAAAAAAATTAAATTCACTCCGCAGGATACAATTTGATGCAGACTTCATCAGAACTGAAATCAACTTCTTGTATCATTTCTTGTCCCTGCTCCAATGATAATCCTTGCACGAATGCATTATGAATTGTGATGATTAAACTGTTCCCATTCTTTCGTATTCGTGTTCTGTATCTTACTACTTTTTCTGTCATTAATTATCAATCCTTTTGTAAATTATTCGTATGTATATGTATTGTATTTCTATATTATATAGTTTAGTAACTTGTTACTTACTACAATACATTTAGAATACAACTAAAATAGATACATTTATATACTTTCAAAAATAAAAGAATAATTAGTAATACTGTGCAGGTATTACACTCGACCAAAAAAACCAAATCAATCATTTTTAAAAATTGTATACCAAAAAAAAATTGAAACAATGCAAAACGAATACCTGCACCTATTACTCCAAAAATGACACTTGAGATGAAACAATGAAAAACAAAACTCAACAAACCGATGTTGAGAAAGCTTTAAAACTCGCCCAATACATAGAAACTGGCGAATTCAAAAAAGCCTTTCTGACTGCTTTTATACGAACAATACACGAGAAAGGGCTGAAGCAAAATGTCAAGCACTAAACTAGCATTTAAAGACTTCAGCACCTTCAAAGTAATCGAACACGAAATCTGTTACTCCGAAGCATTGCAGAAATTTGTCTGCAAAGAACAAAACTCTAACCGAGTAATCTGCACAGACAAATCAGACACAGGATGCTTCTTGAAAGCATTAAAAACTTTCAAGGATCTGGACACAGAAAGTGTGCATCATTTCGTACGCTTCCCAAGGGGGGATGTGCAATGAGAGACATTGATGATTACAACAGACTCTTTGTAGAACCACAGTACGATGATATTGATGATGACATTCCTTGTGATGATGATTATTACTACGAGATGCTTGAAGCTGAAGCAGAAGCACATCTTGATGATTACTATGAAGACAAGATGGATGAATTAAGACTCCAAGCCATTATCGAAGCTGAAGAGAATGGGGGATTCAGATGAATTGCATCTACGATGGATATTGTGTCTGCTTTGACTCTGAAGAGCGAGAGAAGTATGGTGATGAACTCTGTATCGATTGCGAGTACAATTACGAGAAGGATGTGTTCTAGATGAATACAGTACTATATAATCTAATTGTTTTTCTCTGCCTTTTCTTCAAGGGTGAAAGGAGACTGGACAGTCAGTACAACAAGTACAAACAAATCACAATTATGTTGTGCTTTATAGTCTTGTGCATATTAGTACTTATCCTATTATGTGTGTTATGCTTTATCATCCAACAGCCCTCTTACTACAGTACTGAACTGGCGATGATATAATATGCAGACACGATTATCTGATTATGATTATGAAAATATGACTTTATACGAACTTGCACAGAGCATCTTGAAAACACTCAAACACGAAGATGAGCAAGATTTCAAGAGAAGAAGATTTTTTATGACAAGGATTGTTCGTGATCAAACACGAAGATGATATTTTTTTGGAGTGAATGAAGATGGCTATGCAAAATAGACTGACACAAGAAAAAACTGGAAAATTCCAATTCAAAAAAAGGAGTAAAATGAACAGAAGAAAAGTACTCATCTATGGTGATGATGGAAGTGGGAAAAGCACTTATGCAGAGACTTACTGCAAGGAGCATAATCTGAATCCAGTTGTGCTTGACCTTGAAGACACAAACTATACAGACTTACCAATGTTGAGCGAATTCGACCTTACAACAGATGTCAAAGCTTACCGCTTTATGAATAGTGTACTCGCAGAAATCAGCGAGAATGAAGAATTCGACACCATCATCATTGATGGAGTAGACAGCCTTATTGAAGCATTCATAAGCAATGCAAATGGGTTGAAATGTTACGCTGACAGAAGCAAGACATTTATCCGCTTCACAAAAGACTGCTTGAAGACTGGCAAGAACCTTATTTTTGTAGGACAGTCCCCAGTAGATCTTGACTATTACAAAGGGTCTGATGCGAAACCGAACAGTTGCATCGTAAAGCTCAATGCAATGGTGAACGAAAAGTACAGACTTGGTGACAAATTCCAAGTCGAGACTGTGAAATATCGTGTGAAGGAGTAATTAGTACTCCTTTCAAATTTTTTTTTATAGGTGATTAAATGACACAAGAAAAAATCGTAACAGAAGGGGTAAAGGATACCCAACCAAACATCCTGCTCCAAGTGAATGAATTCCTTGAAAAGTTACTAGCATTAGAAAAGGAATACCACAAACAAAAAGATGAACTTGATATAGCAGAAGCAAAGATATTAACAGGAACAAACTGGAAGGAAGTGAATGCTGAAAGAGAAGCACAATTATTACCAAAAATCACAAATGAAAGTGGCAGAAAAGCATATGTCACTCTCAAATTAAGCACACAGATTGAAGAACTACATAGAGTTAGTGAAGCATATTCACAGATGAAAAGACAGTATGAGATATTATTTAGGAAATAGGAGTATGAGAATTATGGCAATGAACAAAAACAACAATGTAGAAACAGTAGCACCACTCTTCGGAGTAGAAGTAGAAACAGTACAAGAAACAGAATACTTTGATGTGACTGATTATGAGAAATTCACAATCAATGATGCTGAAGCAGGCACTACCTTCAAGGGCAAACCAAATGTCTTCAGATTCGAGCCAAAGGAAGGGAGAAAAAGCACAAGTGTCAGAATCAGACTCATTGATGATGAAGAGAAAGAACTGCTTGATGCTTATATGAATGTCCCCCTTGATTTCCCTATGATTAAGAATATAAGACAGGGTTTTGACTTCTATCGCAGTACTTTTGATTGCATCAGTTCAATACTGGAGAAAATCAATCCTAATATCGTGAAAGATGCAAGGGGTAACAGAATCAATCGTATAAACAAGATAAACCTTGAAGAAGTAATTGAATACTTAAACAACAAGGAAACAATCACAATTGAAGTCCTTGAAGGAGCAGAAGATAGTGAATATAATTCATTTAGAATAATTGATTGGGAGTAGATTCATTTCTACTCCATTTTTTTTGTAAGGAGAACTGAACAATGTCTGTTGAAATAGAAGATATCACATTATCCGAAGAATACTCTCTACAGATACAGACTGCACGAAAAGAAACACAAGCAACTTACATATTCCTGCGAAATGGGTCACCAGTCAGCGAACTCACAGGAGTCCCACCTTTGCAACTAGCCCCACAATCAGCTATTGCAAGAGAAATCAAGAAAAAAATAGACCCCCAAGGAGTCTACAACAAGAACAAAGTCAATAGTCAGTATGAGTTTGTGAAACAAATCGCAGACACACAACTCGCAATGCTACGAGAAATCGAAGCAGAACAACAACAAATCCAAGATGAAGAAGCCGAAGCGAAGAGACTAGAAGATCTTGCCGAAGCTGAAAAAATCTTGAAGGAGTTGGATCATCCATTGATTTATATTGGCTCTCTTGTTGACTGGGAAACTGCGAGTGAGAGAAAAAACATATTGATTTCTTTCTTGTGTTATTGCTCCCAAGTTTTGCTTCACGAACCAATTAGTGTCATTGGTCTCGGTGAAGGTGGAACAGGGAAAACACATATACAAAATGTGGCACTCTCTATGATTGATTCTTCACACATACTGAATGAGAAAAGCATAACAGAGTCTGCGATGTTCAACCAAGCAAGGGGAGACCCAAGGTTCTACGATGGCAAAATCGTGAATTATGGTGACTTGGGCGGTAATAATGAGCAGGAATTCATAGCTGAAGCTAAAAATCGGCTGAAGGAATTGCAAAGTGATGGGTTCTTGCGAAAGCCAACGAACATTCCTGCTGAAGATGGTGGTTGGGAAGTTGTGGATATGGTATTGGAAGGCAGACCTGCACTCACATATACAACTGTTCCGAATTACAAGTTTGATGACCAAGAAATCAGCAGGAGCATCTTTGTCACTCCGAAGATGACAAACAAGGACTCCTACACGATGCGAACAGTTGTCTGCGAGATGAAGGGTGCGACTTGGCGTAAATGTCAAGAATACCATCAGAAATTTGAGTTAATAAAGATGATGGTTGAACACTTGATTGACTGCTTGGAAGGTGTGGAAATCATTAACATTTACACAAGCGAGATAATGAAATTCCTAGAACACTCAAAGTACTACAAGAGAGACTATGACAAGTACAACAACATTATGAAAGTTATCTGTGCTTTGAACTTCTACAACCACGAACTCATAGAAGTAGAAGGGCAGAAAGTCATCTTCACAACCAAGGATGATTTGCAAATCTTCACCACTCTCTTCAAGGATTATCGTGATGCCAGTAATTGGAATGTAAGCCCCAAAGCGGTGGAAGTCTTGCACGAGATTGAAGACCTTGAACCGCAGATGATAGAAATCTTCAGATTACAAGATGATGATGATGAAGATGAAGGAGATGGAGTTTTCGGTTACAATCGTGAAAAAATCGAAGCGAAAGGCTTCACAGTCAAAGACTATCACAGTCTTTCCAAGTTGAATCTTTCACAGCGAAGTCTGTACAATTACCTTCGTGAGCTTGAAGAAGCCAAACTCTTGAAAGTGGTGAATCGTGATAAAAGGGGAAACCAATACTTGTTATCTCCACATTATCAAAAAACTTCCGAGCCTAGTATGGAGTTGTCTGATGAGATGAAAGAACTCATCGAATATGAGCTAGGGGACTCAATGAGAACCTTAATGGAGAATGATATTCCTACAGATGGTCTTGATATAATGTGGCAAGACCCTAGGGTGGATATTCCGATTTGGAATGTTGTGGAGTTGGCGGATGATCACGATGTTTTGCAGGATGAAAATTGAGTTTTGCAATGTAAGAAATATGCGACATTGCAAAATACGAACCAAGCAGACCCTTTTAAAAATCATTTTTGATGATGCTCCTTCCTTGAAAAGTTGGAAAATTGAGTTTTGCAATTTTGCAATAGGGTAAGGAGGGGGTGTGTAAGTTGACTAACAATTTCAAAACTTGCAAAACCATTGCAAAATAGAAAAACACGAAAAAAAGTCAAAGGAAAAGTGGGTTAAAACCAAAACTGACTATGGAATGAGTTTTGCAATGGGGTATTGCAAAATAGGATTAATGGTGAAAAAGTATGAGCAGTCTAGAAGAAATGTTAAGGAAAGTGAAAAAACAAAGATGGGAAAACCATCAGCAGATAGTTGAAGAGAGAAACACTTGCAACTATAGTGAAGGGAGCGGTTGCAGTCTCTGTAGGAACAAGAACAAATGCATACTTGATGAAGTGCTATGGTCGGATGTATGGGAACTTGAATACTTGCGAAGAAGGAAAGGTGAACTCAATGAAATAATAAGGATTTCAGAGTATGAAAAAGAAGCTATAACTGGCGGAACACAGGATGACAAACAACTACGAAAATGGCTCTACAATAATTATGGAGTCTGCGACAGTTGGTTGGATATCGTGCCAAAAGTAAAGCAGGAATTATCCGAACTTTCTCTAGCTGAAGAAAAACTGGTTCGGAAAATCAATCGTGGAAAAAACAATATGAAAAAATGGAGAGTAACAAATTAGGCTTTATTTACCTAAATAATACTTATAATACATTATTTAGGGAAAAGGAGGCTTCTCCTTTATTTTGCAAGGGTTAGTGAACTAGATTTAAGTCACATAATCACAACAAAAGAAAGAGTCTCTACTCTCCTTATTGCAATATTGCAAAACAGAATATAGGTGGAATACTATGACAACAGTAACTATAGTTGGGATGGATAAATTTTTAGATCTATTAGAGAAACAGAACAATCTCCTTGCAGAGATTGACAAGACATTGACTTGCATTGATGCTGAACTCAATGACTTGATGGGGGATGGTTATACCCTTGAAAGCATCTGTGCAAACCTGCATAATAGTGGCGATGATGATGAAGCTAGAGATTGACTATCGTGAAAGGGGTGAGAATGCAAGGCAGTCATCTCGCAGAGAAAGAGCAGAACTGTATTACACAAGCAAAGGAATTGAAGTGGAATCAAAAAGCTTGGCATTAGGGGACTTCGTATTCGATGACAAAGTCTGTTACGAATATAAAACCATTGATGATTTTATGCAGAGTTTCAACAAGAACCATATCTTTAATCAAGTGACAAATCAATCTGCTTACTACCCATTCAGTTTCTTGATAATTGAAGGCAGTATAAGTAGATATATTGACTCAAAAAGACACTACTTGAAGAAACATTACGAAACACAAAAAGAATACAGCATCAGACTAACTAACAAATACAAAGGTGGTCTCCGAAGATGCAGAAGCATCTGCAATGTCATAACAGTCAATACAGAGCATCAAGCGTTCCAAGAAATGTTCCTGCAGACACAAAAATGCTTGAACTTGAAAGGGTATGGTGCTATGAAAAGGGACAACCTTGCAACAGAATCAGTAGTGGATGTAGTCCTGTGTAGTGTCAAAAACATCAGCACAAAAAAGGCAGATACGATAAAGGAAACACTAGACATAGAAAACTTAAGCGATTTGATGCTTTGCTCTGTTCAAGATTTCACAAGTGTGAAAGGAATTAGCAAAAAAACAGCAACAAACCTGCACCACTTCATACACGAAGGAGAACTCGGAGAAATATAATGCCAATCCACTACATTGGAATAGTATGCCTACTGCTCCTGCTCGGAGTAGTAATGTGCCTACAGGAAAGATGAACTCTCGTGATCAAACAAGGGTGATTATTACAATCTTGAATACTCGAAGTTGCAACAGTCACGATGCAACTAGATTACTACGATATATTGGAGAAATGATGATGATGGATAAGATACACGATACTGAAAAAAAAGACACAAAAGAAAACTTGGACTTCTTGCAATTAGCACTCGACAATCTCAAACTAGGGTACAGGCAATTACTAATTGACCTGCCCTTGGATGATAGTGATGAGATGCTGAACAAGATGTTCCACTCTAGAGTCGAAGACATAGAGTATGTCTTGAACAAGTACAAAAAAATCGTTGATGATGATGACTGACTCCCCCTACTACTCTTCAGACCTACACTTCATATTCAAAGTCAATGATTGTACATTATGTGGTAAATGTGTGCAAGCCTGCTCCAACCAATGCTTAAGCATAAATGGGGGGGGGGCTATATCTCAATGTCACAGAGTGCTGGAAATGTGAAGTCTGCCAAACAGTCTGCACGAATGATGCGATAGAGTTGACATTCAATGTCACAGATCCTGCTGATGCAGATAATGTGAAGCAGGATGATTTCATTGTCAAGCTCTTCAGCAAGGAGTGAATTGGTTATGAATGTTCTGCTCGTTGATTGTGACTTCCCAAACAAGAGAAAAAGCATCAACCATAGTGACCGAATCCCTATTGGGCTGTTGAAGATTGGAAATTATCACAAACATCGTGGGGATACTGTTAAGATGATTCGCCTTGGCAAACAAGAATACACAGACTTCAAAGCAGATGTCTGCTTCGTAACAAGCAGTTTCACATACTACTCCGAAGCGGTGATGAGTGCAGTAAGATGGTGCAGATTCTACCAACCACAAGCATATGTCATCGTTGGTGGAATATGGGCAAGCCTAATGCCACAGAAGTGCAAGGAACTGACTGGAGCAGACAAAATCATCGTAGGAACATACTGTGATGACTATGCGGACTACACATTACTCGATGAGCCGATTGATTTCCAAATACTACACACAACAAGGGGATGCATAAGGAATTGCGGATTCTGTGGAATCACAACAATCGAACCCACTTTCAAGTACAAGAAAACCATCCTTGATGAGATTGAAAAACAAAAACTAGTGTTCTATGACAATAACTTCCTAGCTAATCCATATATTGAAAATATTCTTGGTGAGATGATCCAACTCCGAAAAGATAGAAAATTGAAGAGTGTGACTTGTCAGAGTGGTGTTGATTTGCGAATCCTGTTACGAAAACCACATCTTGCAAGGATGCTGTATGAAGCAGGGTTTCGTGATTGCTACTTCGCTTGGGATAGCAAGGAAGGATTTGACCAAGTTAAAAAGGTTGTGGAGTTACTGGCTGATGCAGGTTTTGAAAGAAGAGCCTGCAAATGCTTTATGCTCTATAATCACGAATTAGGGTATGATGTACTCGAAGAAAAGCGAAGGAAATGCTTTGAACTGGGGATTCAGATAATGGATTGTCGGTACAGACCATTAACCTTGCTTCGTGATGGTTACCGCTCCCACAAACCCCTAGATGATAATTACTACATTCATCCTAATTGGAGCAATCGTGAAGTCAGACAATTCAGAAAAAATGTCCGCAGGCATAACATATGTGTAAGATGGCGAATGACAGACTACTACGATGGACTCAAACAGAAAATAATGAGCAAAGAAGAGTATATGAAATTATCCGCAAAGGAAAAAGAAGAACTGGAAGGATTTTGGAATCCACGAAAACACACAAAACTAGGAGAATAGTAATGCAAACAATAATGTGCAATTACTGTGGAAAAAAGACACGAGTCAGCGAATTACGAATATTCCTACACTACATACTCGGCAAGGAGTATTATGTGCAATGCCCCCATTGTTTGAGCATCAGTAGTTATATCATTCGGTTATGGCTCGTACACAATACTTTGAACGAAACAGAAAAACAATTACAAAAAATAAAACGATAACAATGACTACTGAAAAAACAATCAAATACTTCTCAATGTTTGCTGGCATTGGGGGATTTGAGTGTGGAATAGAAAAAGCAGATACCGAGACCAGTTTTGAATGTGTCGGCTACTCGGAAATAGACAATTATGCGGTGAAAATATATGAAAAACACTATCCAAACCACATTAACTATGGAGATGCAAGACTCATCAATACCAAAGACTTGCCAAACTTTGAGTTCCTCGTTGGAGGATTTCCTTGCCAAGCTTTCAGTCTTGCAGGAAAAAGGAAAGGATTTAACGATACAAGAGGTACGCTCTTTTTTGAGATTGCAAGGGTTCTCAAGGACAAAAGACCCCCATATTTTCTACTCGAAAATGTTAAAGGTCTACTGTCTCACGACAAAGGAAAAACTTTCCAAGTCATACTTGGGGTTCTCTCCAGTTTGGGGTATAATGTTGAATGGCAGGTACTTAATTCTGCCCATTTCGGAGTTCCACAGAAGAGAGAGAGAGTGTTCATTAAAGGATATTCTCGAAGAAAATGTGGATCCGAAATATTATCTCTCCCAAGAACAAGCACAGAAACTGATGAAGGAGTGAAACTAAAGCAACTTAACAAAATTATCAAACCTTTGAAGATTGCTACTGCTACCAAGAAAGGTTATGATGAAGCATTCCCTTGTGATGGGGTAAGACGTGATTATCCAAATGGTTCTACTGGTAGGGGTAGAGTACAAAAAAATCTTGCAGGTACTTTGAGTTGTGGTGGCAATTGGGGTACTGTTGATCAGGATTTCCTAATCCGAAGATTGACTCCAGTTGAATGCGAACGATTACAAGGATTCTCTGATGATTGGACAAAGTGGGGCAAGGATGGAGAGTTGATTAGTGATACTCAACGATATAAGTGTTTGGGCAATGCTGTCACTACAAATGTGGTTACAGCGATAATAGAAGAGATGTTCCAATGAGAGAAGTCAAAGTCAAAGTATGGGGGGGGGTAGGTGAAAAAAAATCAAATAAGGGGACTCAATGGTATATCCAAGACAGGATATATGATAGTGAAGGATTATCCCCTGCGTTAACTACCTACAAATCAGACTATCTAATAATAATACGCAAAAGGAGATGTGACCTTGAAGAAAAAATCAAGGAATTGGAAGAAGGTGAAAAGTGATGGTGCAAAGAAACATAATTGATATCATAATAATGGATACTAATGGAGAAACATATGACATCTCCAATATAATCAGAAAAGGCAATGATGAGTTAACCTTTGTGATTAAGAAACGAGATGATGATTACATTTCACAGGAAGAAGCTGAAGAATTGTATGATGAAGTGAACAAAATATGCTAAAGGATGAGATGGGAATATGACTGAAGATCAGTTATTCGGTGAGAAGGACATTGAAAAAGAAAATGAAGTATTGAGAGAGGAGAATAGGCGATTACGATTATTAGTAAGTGCTTATGAAGATTTGACACAAAAATATTTTGTGGATTTGCGGAAAGTGAAAACAAAGGTGATGTTTGATGAGAAAAATAAGTGAAATAGATAGTGTTTATTCAGTACAAGATGGTAATTGGATCGTTGCTTGGTTTTTTGACAAGACTCTTGCAAAGAATTATGTCAAAAGAGCATACGAGGATTGTAAGTATAATGATTTGAGCATTATTAGGAAACAGGTTAAAATAGAAGTGATTGAAGATGAGTGAGAAGCAAATATCAGTCAAAGAAGTCAATGAGATTGTGGGAAGTATCTTTTCAGAGTATGTTGACAAATATGATAAGATGTCCTTTTCTGAAATTGCTATTGTAGAGAATGTGTTAATAAAACTGCAATGGGCATTTGATACAAAATTTAGGGAGTTGAATGATGAGTGATAAGTTTGTTGTAAGCACTAATGATGTTGGTGAGATTATTGTAACTGATGTTGAAACTGGTAATGTTTATCATTATGGTAGCATGAGTAATTTTTTAGGTTTAATAAGATTGTTGAATGAGCAACAATCTATCATTGATGAGCAGAAAATTGCTATTGATGAAATGATAACTGATTACAAAAATCTTGAAAAAGAGAATGAACGGTTGAAATCAGAATTGAATGATTGTGGATTTTATCTTTATGGTATGTTTGGAGAGATGAATAGCAATCCAGTAGTTTTAAAAAAGTACAAGGAGTTGTTTGATGATGAGTGAAAAAAAGAGATTTGAGTTCTATTCTGATGAGTATCTTGTAGGAATAATTGACACTGCAAGTGGGAAAAAATTAAACCATTTTGCAACTATTGATTTGTTGAATGAACAAGATGAGGAAATCAAGGAACTCCAATTGCAATTGGAGGCATTTAAGGATAAATTGTGTGAGTTGGGAGTGTCTGATGTGAAATTGTATGGGAAAAGGTATTATACTGGATTGGAGGAATGGTTGGAATGAGTGAGAAACGATTTGAACTGTTAGATGAAACAATATTTGACAATCAAAAACAAGCAGAAGATGGTGGCAGAGTTACTTATTGGGTTGTTGAATATCAACAAAGACAAGAGTTAGTTGACTTATTGAATGAGTTAAACGATGAAAGTGAGCAGTTAAAAGAACAATTACAATTAATAAGGAAAGATTTAACTCATATAATGTTACTTTTATTAAATGATGAGATTGTTAAACAGTTATCTGATTATGATATGAAAGTATTTGAAAGATTATCAAAAGCATAGGTGATGTGGAATGACTGAAAAACGATTTAAACTCGCATATGAAAAAGGGATGGAAGCAATCTTTGAAGATTTATCCAAATACCCCTATCCAAGGAGAATGAGTAATAAAGAAGTGGAAAGAAAGTTGAATGAGCAGGATGAGAAAATCAAGGAACTGGAAAAAGAAAATGACACCCTGCGAATGATAACTGGGAAAGACCTTTTCAAGGAAATTGACTACCTAAAAGAAGACATCCAACAACTCGAAAAAGAGAAGGTTGAAGCTCATCATTTAAACCTATTAGCAAGCGGTTTTCTCATCGAAAATGGATTAGCAAAAGAATTCCTAGAATGGAGCAAGGAAAATGACTGAAAAACGATTTGAATTAACAAAAGCAGACCCATCCATCAGCCAATGGAGAATCTACGATTACCACAACGAAAATGCATACTTCATTAACGCAGATGAACACACCCTACAATGCCTTGTAGATGTACTCAACACTCAAGAAGCAATAATAAACAATCTTGAAAAAGTCAAGGAAGAAGCAGAGGATTTACTACTAAAAATCTACAAACAACTCAAGCTACACTATATGCCAAACGCTGAAGAACAAGTCAACAAAATAATAGATGAACTAATGGGAGCTAATGATCACGATGATGACATATGAACAAATCAAAACCGAGTACCTACAAGGAGAAACACCAGTCAACGAAATCAAAAAACAAAACAACCTAACCCCCTATGAATGGAGAACAATCCAAAAACAGATAACACAAGAAACAAACTACAGAAGACAAGGAAGACCATCAAAACCAAAAAGAAGAAACAGGGGAACAGTAACAAAATGCAAGTATGAAACAACATATCGTGTCTCAAGAGTACTGCAAGGAAAACGATATGATTATGGCAGATACTACAGCAAACACGAAGCAGAAATAGTCCGCCAAAAACTCCTAGAAAACGATTGGGACAAGAACAAACTCCCACAGATACAACAAGAAGCAAAAGAACAAATCAGACAAGAACAAACTCCAATCAAACAAACACTACTCCCCACAAGACCCAAAAAAACACCCTGCTACTTAACCAACCTTGAAAAAACCATCACTGATCTTGGCGGAGTCGATTACATCAAAAAACAAAGATGGAACAAAAAAACTAAACGAGAACTCGCAAAAGAACTACACACAACAGAACAAACACTCCACAAATACCTACAAAAACACGATATCAATTGGAGAAAATTACCACGCAGGCGAACAAGACCCAGCAGACTCGAAGGAGTCACCATCGAGAAAATATGCAAACTCAAAAAACAAGGCTACTCCGCACGAGCAATCGCAAACAAATACCATCTCAAAAGTCCGCAAAGCATCTACAGATACTGCACAAACCAAGGTACTAATTGGAGTCAGATATAATGACTAGTCTACGAGAAGAATTCGAGAAAAAGAAAAAAGAATACACAATCAAGAACAGGAACGATTACAATCAAACTGTGAAAACACTCAACGAAAAAGGCGGAGTCGGATACCTAAAAAAATGCAAACTCGAAGGAAAATCAGTAATGACAATTGCAAAAGAGAACAATACAAAAACCGACCACATCCACCATTACCTGCGAAGCAAGGGCAAAACTTGGAAAGACCTACCATACCCAAAGGATGAAAAAAAGGAACTGCGAATAGACAAATTCAGAAAACTATTGCTCACAAAAGAAAACTACAAGAAACTCCTAGAAGCAGGACTCACAGACAACAACATACAACTCTTCTTCCAATTCATCAAAAAAGAAGATTACGAAGAATATGTCAACAAATTTAGGGATCATACAAGGGGAGTGAATGAAGATGATTGATGACTCCGAATATGTGAAAAGAAACGAAGCAAACTACAAACGATTACGAACAAGAATACACAAAGATGTCGAATTATACTTGAGACAACTCAACAGGGGACTTCGTGAAGAGTATGACAATATCAATTACAAGGATATGATAATCATCTCAAACAAACTAGGTGAGAAATTAGCAAACCTTGATGCACTCGACCAACTGCACGAGCAAACACTACATACCCCCAGCAGGAAATGGCTGAACAAACTAGTCTTCAACGATTAACAATAGGGAGTGATTAGTATGAGTAAGAATTATCTAGAACTTGAACTTCAAGCAATCACACAACAAGAAGCACGAATACAGAAAATGATTCAGACTGGACAAGAACATTGCCTAGACACAACCGAACTCGAACAACACCTTGAATGGTTAAGGAACAGGAGAAAAAAACTGCTAAATGAGAAAAAATTATAAGACTTAAAAAGTCTTTAAATATATAAAAAAAGACCAAATAAAGAGTAATATTAAAAAAGAAGACCATAGAAGAGTTTTGCAAGGGCTAGTGGACTAGCTGAAAGCGACATAATCGAAGAAAAACACACTCTATCCACACACCCCATTGCAAAATTGCAAAACAAGAAAAAAAGAAATAGTTGATAAAAAATATGACAAAAAGAGACATACAATACTTGTTGCGAAAATACGAAACCAAACAAGCAGGCGAACCCAACAACAACAAGTATATGCAAGAATGGAGAACCAAACAAAAACTACGCACCGCAGACACAATAATGCAAGAAATGAGAATCACAGGAACAGACAAAGAAATAATCTATAACATAATAAAGAATGTCGAACTCAAAGAACTCCACAGAAACGCAAAATGCGAAACCATCATAACAGCAATATGCTTCTACACAAAGAAACTACGAAACACAAGCCTGCGAGTACAAAACTATAGAGTCTGCAATGAACACGATCTAACCGAGAACATTTACAGCACAATCATAACAAGACTCTGCAATTACTACCAACAACACACCTTCCTTTTTTAGAACACCATCACATCACCCCATTATTACATTTACTCCTTCTTTTTTTATTTCATATAACCGCTAGGTTATGTATTAAGAATAAGCTACAATAATTATAAATCCTTCTCTTGGATTCAATAAAATCAAAAGTATAAACTTATCAGTATCTAGGATTTTGATTCCGAATTTCTTATCAACTAATTCAGATGTGATATCAAAATCTTTCTTGGCAATGCTTGACTTTATTGAAAAGGATTCCTATACTATTGTAGCTTTTTACTATATATATTCGCTCCAAATTTTTTTGAAAAAATACAAATACAACATAATATCATCAAAAAAAAAGGTTTTAGTGATGGTTCAAAACATTGTGGTGGTTCGATTCCACCCCTAAAACATCCACAAAAGGAAAAATAACCCCTTTTGTGAACATCTGAACTAAACCCTATAGAGTAAATATAAAATCCTCTGAAAAACATTAGGAAAATATGCAAAAACCATACAAAATGGGACTACAACGAATAAGCAGGGAGAAAACAATTGTGGGAGATGACACATTTTTTTCCTTCTAGTACAAAAAAAGAATCATTTATTGTCTTGAATGCCATAGTTCATTGTTTCACCTATAAGTTTACTATCACAAAATAAACCCCCACACACACAATCCCCCCTACTTATTCCCCATAGTCCCCACACTAAAAAAAAGAATCATAATAATCATTAATAATGTGTTGATATAATATGACCCCCACCAAAACCACAAAACCACAACCCCCACTAACGAATTATGACTGGGTCACAGAATACAATACTCAAATACAACGAATCGTAAAACTCGAAGAACAAAACAAAGCATTACAACAACAAATACAACACTTAACCGAAATAACCGAAAACAATACAAACATACTCACCAATATCCGAATAGCACAAGAAACAGAACGAGCATTACGAAAACAAGATGAAGAAGAACGAGAATCACGATACACAATACAAATCGGACTCATCAGCAGTATAACAGCAACAGTAATAGCCTTCATCATAACAAACATAATCAAAATAATCTAGTGATCAAACTATGACAACCACAGAACTCCAAAAACCAATATGGAAAAAACAAAAAAAAGAATCCAGTAACGCCTACTGTTGGTTTCAAGAGTTCCTAAACTACCCCACCTACGAAATACAAAAATTCTATGAACACATCCAAAACAATCCAAGGGAAATCCAAAAAACGAATGGAAAAAAAGCGAAGATACCTACATTGAATACTATGTATAATTGGAGTCAGAGATGTTCTTGGCGGAAAAGGAAGGAAGCCTTCTTGGAAAATGAAGCGAATGAAAGAACCTTGTATTTAAGGCAACTTCGGTTGAAGCATTCAAGGGAAGAACTTGATTTGCTACACGAGATTAAGATGACACAATTGAGGAATATCCGAGACCAAATCCGAACTGGTCAGAAGAGCGGTTATGACTTCAATCAAAATATGCAAGGAATCAAAGTCATCAATGATATGGACTTGTTGGAGCTGGGTGAAGCGACAGAGAATGTACAGCAGAAAATCACAGCCGATATCAAACAAGAAACTAAATCCGACAACGAATTACTATTAAAAGTTGCGGATATGAAAAAGGAGAGAAAAGAAGTTGCAGATGAAGAGAAGTGATTTCAGATTCACCGATGCAGACTACCTACTCTACGCTCATACAATATATAATAACCCTTATATCCATTTCGACTTGTACCCCCTGCAGGAAGATATTGCAATGTTATCCTGCCAAAACTTCGATGGCGTGAACAGGCTCTTGACTGGGGGAGCAGGTGGTGGTGGAAAAACAATGCTACTCTCCGCACTAGCACTACAATTTATGAATTATCCAAATTATCGTTGCCTAGTCACAAGAAAGGGATATAGGGAACTAATTGGAAGTGGAAGCGTATTCGACATCATCAAAAGAGTCGAAGGACTCAATGTCCGAGAATCCAGTCCAATCAAAATCACATCCCCTTGTGGTGCGGAAATACATTTCAAAGCATTCGCAGATGAAAGACACAAACAAGATGTCAAAGGAGAATCTTACCACACTATCCTCAACGATGAAGCCAGCGAACTTGATGAGAGTGTGTTAAGATTCTTGAATCGTAGTGTCCGAAAATCCACAGATGATCCAATCCCACTTCGAGTAGTGAATGCAAGCAACCCTTCAGCAACATCAACTACTGAATACCTGCGAGACAAGTATGTGGATGGTGAATTGCCCTATGTTGAGATGGGTTACAAAGACAATCCCTATATCGACACTAGGACTTATGAAGAAGCTTTGATGGAACTGGATTATATCGATAGACAATATCAGATGAAAGGGAATTGGCATTACAAAGTCCAAGTTGGAGATTTGATTAACAGGGATGAGATAGAAGCACAACTAGTCACAAACCTGCAAACACCATTACAACTCCAATTAATCGGAATTGACCTTGCAGGGAAAGGCAAAGACAAATTCGCAATCTGTTGCTACGAACTACTAGCAAATGGATGGGAGTATATTCGTGACTTCGCACAGACACAATCCAGCTATGTGGAAGACTTACTGCTTCGGTTCGTGATGAAATATAACAAGCCGAACGAGTACCCCACAACATCAGCAGTTGTGATAGAGCAGGAAGGTGGTGGAAGTCCAGTCTACGCTCAACGATACTTCCAAGACCTACTATCCGATTTTGGGATACCTGTAATGCTCAAACATCCAAGTGGCTCAAAATTTCAGAGAGCAAGACCCCTACTACATAGCATCAAAATGGGGAACACAAAACTCAACAAAGAATCAACTGATATGGATGAATTCATAGATGAAAGTGTCGGACTCAACCCCATCAAGAATGACAAATCACCGAACCTTGTAGATAGTGCAAGTCTCGTTCGGAATTACCTTCACGAAGAAATCATCGGAAAACAAACACGATTCACAACTGGAAGGAGAATAGGTGGATAATATGAAGATTACTGGAAAAATCATTAATACTGAAATGGCAAGGATTCACAAAAGCGTTGCTAACAATTTGAATAATATGCACTTGTTCAGTAGTGTCAAAAAAGATACTGCAGATACAAGCACAGAATTGAAAACACCAGTCACTATGGAGACTGCAGTATATGTTTTCGAGAATAGCAGTTATGTAGCGAAATCCTGCAGAATACTCGCCAAAGACATCATACTGAATGACATCACATTGACACTAGATAATGATGTTGAAGATGCTGAAGCAGATACAGTAGTGCAGAAAATCACTGACTACTTGCTCGAGAATCAGACAGAACTCTACAACCTTGCAGTTGATTACTATTATGCTGGATGGGGTGCAATCGAGTATGCATATGACAGTACAAGATTCACACTCCGACAAATACCAATCTACACCTGCAAAGTAGTGCAAGTGAGAATTGGCAAGGAAGAATACTACCTGCTCCGACAGAAAGTCAACACAGAAGTCCACTATTTCAAAATAATGGGTGAGAACTACCCAATCAACTTCACAACATATGAAGGTGAAGAGTTGAAGGATTGTGCCATCCTTGGGGGTGACAATTTCTACGAATTCTTCAGCTTGCCACTTTGGGTGAATGAGTCTGACAAGATCTTCACAGAGATTGCAATCAGCAAGAAAAATTACAGCACCATCTCCACAGGTAATATCGCAAGTGGTGTGCTGAATATCAATCTCGAGCCACAATTGAAAGCTCCTGTTCAATACGATGAGAATGGTGATGCGGTGAAAGTGCAGTCTCGTGAAGAAGTCATCTCCGAAGAACTGGCGGAAGCGAATGGTGGTACTGCAGTATTGTTCACAGAATCCAATCGCCCTGTTACTTTAGATTACATCAAACTTGAGAATAATAATTACGATTACTTGAATACTATACAAGAAAAGGCGGAACAGTCTGTACTCAACTGTTATGGAATCCCCCTAACAAGGTTGATGATTAATACCGAGAAAGAATCAATGAACAGTAATAAGACCCAGTCTATATGGGAAATCTATACTCTTGATTTGAAGAATGAGCAGAAGAAATTCAAAGACTTCATCAAAGAACTCATCTATGACTTGTACAAGATTCGTGTTGATGTGGAAATGAGTGTCCCTATCTTCTCTGACAAACGAGAGACCGAAGTCGGACTACTGATTGAACAATGGAACAATGGCTTACTCACACTCCAGCAGACTATTACTGGATTAAGCCAATACAATGACATCATCAACTTGAACGATTACGATTTCACAGTCAACACAAGCCTATGGGATTACCGCAAACTAGATTCCTATTACCAATCCCTTGACTCTGCAAGTGAAGAAGAACTCGCACAGATAGAAGAAATACTCCGAACAATCGAATAAAAAAATAGGGAGTTGATTCACAGATGCGAATGAACAAATACTACCAAAGTTACTTGCAAGAGCGGAGAATCACAATCAAAAAAGATGCACGAAGATTACTGCATCGGAAAATTCAGCAAATCAACAATCGATTAGTCGATAAGAAAATACTTGAGTACGATACAACATCTGACACCACAATCGACACTTTCAAACCTGCGGTGTATGGTAGTGAGATCATAAAGCTCAATCGGATTGCTACTGCTCAAGACTTCCAAAGATTATTGAATAACAGTATGGTCACCAAGGCAGACTGGAGCAGACTCGTTGCGAACAATACTGCACGAGATGTAGCGGACAAGATTACTGCGAAAGAGATTCAGAGAATCGAGAGTAATTTGAAAGCGGTTGAGAATGTGATGAATGATGCAAGTGTCAACATTTCACAGTACAAGACTTTGATTGAGAAGTTGCCCCCTACTACGAGCAGACAAGAAATATTGAATCGTACCCTTGAAAGGGGTCACAACCTTCGTGGCAGAGAATACACTCAACGAGAACTTGAACAATTATCTCGTGACCTTGAAAGATACAAAAGCAATCGACTAGACTACGAGACAAAGCGGATGGAGAATCAACAAGCTTATCGAGAAGGACTCGACAGAATCCATCAGACAAAGACTTGGAATTGGAGTGAACTTGAGAATACAAGACACTCACAAATGGATGGTCAGACAGTTGACTTCGCAAGTAAATTTGAAGTTGTGAACGAAGTGACTGGAGACACAGATTACTTATTGTTCGCTGGAGATATTGACAACGAACATAACAACTGCAGTAACACTTGCAACTGTCAATGCTGGACAAGTTACGAGAATGAAGAAGTGACAGTTGAAAACCAATCCTATAGCCTATCCGAAGTCGCTTACAGTAGTGATGCACAAGGATGGCAATAACATTATACTCATACACTTTATATGAGAATTACATTAGCAAAACTGATGAAGGAGGGAGGACAGAATGAAATGACCCTAATATGCAAAAAGAATGCATTGTATGTGAAAGCTTGTGTCATCGCAAATGGCATAGCCGACACCGATGGAGACATACTCAATACTCAAGAAATCAAAGAAATCTTCACTTCATTCAACAATCAAGATTCCTTTGAAGTGCATCATAATGACTTGCCCTTGCAGGAAGTTAGTCTGCTTGAGAATTACATTAGCAAAACTGATGAAACACTCGGACTAATGACCATCCCTAGTGGTAGTTGGATGATAGTAATAAGAGTCGACAATCCGAATATCCAAGAAAGAATACTTCAAGGAGAATTCGGCGGAGTCAGTCTCTCCAATCGTGTCAAATCCGAATGCAGTATCAACCTTACAGGAGAAGTCCGATACAAGGATCTTCCGAAGATGGATTGTGTAATCCCAAGATTCATCAGTTTTGTTGATAACCCTGCGAATAGGATTGGCTTGCACATATATGATTATGATACATATATACGAAAATCTAAAAAGGAGAACCCTGTTATGGATATGAAAGAATTCATTGATGGTTTGAAAGCTTTAATCAGCAAGGTGGAAGATGAAGAACCTTCTGAAGCTGAAGTTGAGAAAAGTGATGAAGAACCAAAGGAAGAAGAAGATGATGATGTTGTGGAAACAGTAGAAGATGAGACCGAAACTTCCGAAGAAGAGACTCCAAAGATTAAGAAAGAAGAGTCCAAAGAAGAAGTTGCTGAAGAATCATCCGAAGATGAAACCACAGAAAAAGAAGAAACTGATGTGACTCTTGAAGAAAGAGTAGCGAAACTTGAAGAACAAATAGCAAAATTATTAGAAACCGAAGAGTCTGCAGATGAAGAAACTTCTGAAACCCAAGTTGAAGAAGTTGAAGCAGAAGCAGAAGAATCTCCGAAAATCACCAAATCAAGAAAAGTCATTAAGACTGATGCGAAAATCAGAACCAAGAATTTCTATGAGATTCGTGGCAGAGACCCTGTGACAGGTTGCAAAATCAGAAGATAATTTTTTGAGGTAATACATATGATAAGCAAAACCCATATTGAAGCAAACTCCCCATTTATTGTCAAATGGGCGAAAGCATTAACCGATGCAAATAATCAAGTAACTGAAGGTGTTCTTGAAGCACCTAGTGAAGAATTCATCACTCGTATTGATGAAGAAGCAGAATTCCTTTCCGACTTAAGATTCGTGGAAATGGATGGAAAACAAGCAGACATTCAAAGTCTTCGTGCAAGAGTTGACTTGCAGAATATGATGAAAGTAAGCGGAGCAAGTGCAGGTACTCAAATCACCAATGTATCTGAAGTCGCAGAGACTGTTCCAGCGTTAATGAAGACTGTACTCGATGCTCATTTCTTCACCGCCTACACTTGGATTCCAAAATCCTTCTTACTCTCCAATATTGAGAAAGAAGCATTCATCAGAAAATATGAGTCTTTGATGATTCCTTCTTGTGCTTTTTCAGCTGACCAAATCGCTATCTTCGGAAAAGTCCCATCAGCCAGTCAAACTAGTGCAGGTTACGAAGCATTGAATGGTATCCTTGCACAATTAGATTCTGTTGCAGATTACTATGATGATCACAAAGCAACTAACCCAAAACTGCCGATGGGAAAATTCACCGACATAGATGCATATACAACTAATGTGTCCTTGATTGACCAAATCGATGCTATGCTCCAGCAATTCACTACTCAAGGTGGAAAAAGGAAACTCGCTAACATCTATGTATCTTCAAAGATGGAAGCATTACTTATCGCTGAAGCAAGTAAGAGACAAACCGAAAGGGGTGATGCCTACTTCTTCGATGATGCTGGAAACTTGGTACTTCGTGGCAGAACTGTCAAACAGTTAGATGCATTAGACAACCCAGTCAACTCCTATGGTGATGTTGTTCTTATCGCAAACCCAGATTCTATTGCTTATGCTCCACTCTTGGATGTTACATCTGAAGGGGAGTACTCTGTTGAACACAAAGCTTACTTGACTAGTGTTGATATGGCTTTCGATGTTGGTATTATATTCTCTGAAGATGCTTTGTACTCCGAGGTGGTGTACGAAGATCCCAATGCCTAATCAAGAAACAGATGATTATGCGACTGAAGACTCTGATGACACAACCTTCAATATACACATAACTGTAAGTGATGGAACTGATGCTGTTGAAGGAGCAAAAGTCAAATTCGGAGAAATCAACCGCACAACTGGTAAGCTAGGCGGAGCAAACATCTATAACATCACCGCAGGCAGTTACACTCTCGAAGTGACTGCGGATGGTTTTGAAGACTACACCAGTACTGTTGTAGTTGATGGTGATGAAGATGTGAGTGTCACCCTAACCGCTTCAGTTGTGCCAAAGGACTAGAATACATATCTTAATTTTGTGAGAATCCATTGATGATTCTCCAAACACTTTTTTCGGAGATGAAAAACGATGGATGCTACATATAATACAACAATACAAGAACAAATACTCGCCGAACTCGATGGATGGAGAATAAGTGATAATGCAGAGACAATCACAAATGAAAGCATCAATCCATTTGTGACTGTGGCTGAAGCGAATGAATCTGCAAACAAAACAGTAACTGCTTCAGAATTGCAACACTTCTATGAAGTTGCTCTTGACAAAGCATTACTCTACACAAACCGCTTGAATATTGATGATTTGACCGAAGTGGAAGGGAGACTCTACCTGCGTGGAGTTGTGAAACTCACCGCAAGTGATCTGTGGAATAAATATAACATAATGGTCAATGATTCGGATATGGAAGCAACACCAAGCACCAGTTATGGTGGAGTATTATACAAGCAAAGTATGGATATCCTACATCAATTCATAAACCAACATTTGACTAATATTCATACTGTGCAGAAAGCTTCAGAAGAGAACACTAGTGACTGGTGGATTGTATGAGTAATTTTGCGGAAGACATCAGCACAATACTCCGAGTGAATATCAATACTGATGAGCTTGAAGAAGCATTGGGTATGATGGAAAGCGATGAAAACCTATCCCTATTCCTCGATTTAATACTTGACATTGGGAAGAAGATTGAAGACACAAAACAATGTGAAGGAACAGTTGCGGAAGCATTAGGCAAACAATTAGCAGATTATCAGCAGGAACTGACAAGGCATCACTACCAAACTGGGATGATGTTCAACAGTTTCGATGTATTAGATGATGCTGATAATTCTCGCATCATAACGAATACTGCAACAAACCCCTTTAACGATTTCCCTTATCCAGTAATATTTGAGACTGGAAGTGCATATTATGGTGGAGACCCTTATATTGATGATTCAATCAATGCCTTGGATGAGGATGTTGAGTATGCCTTCGAGGGCGAACTGGACAAGATATGGATGTGAAAATGATGGAAGATACAGACTTGACAAGTGATATCCTAGTATACAATATTCTTCGAGAAACTGATGACCCTATCATTCGTGCTTGTAATTTGAAATTCATAGACAAATCAGTCCCAGCGGAAGAAGACTCAACAATCTATATAGCGAATGTCACACTCAACCCCCAACTGGATACTTTCACTATGACCGAGTATGATGCGAATGTGAACATCTTCGTGAAGACAAAGCAAACAGATTACCTGTCTGCAAGCAGATTCCTGCGAACAGTCTTGAAACATATCAAACTAGTCTTGAAAAAGAATAGAAGATGCAGACAAAGAAGCATCAAATTCGCTCAAACAACCTTCCAGTATGGAAGCACATATACTTTGAAGGGTGTGACTTTGATGATTCAGATGAAAGAATCTGAAGATATGAGTTATGATCTCGAAGAAGATATTTCTTGTATTGCTGATTTCAGAGTTGATGTGAATGGCAAAGAAGAAGATGAAGGATGAGTCAATGAAAGAAGAGCCAAAGAAGGAAGCTCCTTTTGATGTTGAAAACGCATTACTTACTGTGAATCGTTTCCTTCGTGAAGGCTTCAAAAGTTTCATTGAAGACAAGAAAGTCAAGACTCAAAAAGAGTTTGACAAACTACTACAAGAATATGGAGAATAATTACGATGACTATTAACGAACCTACTGTGATTGTGCAGGATGTTGAGAAAATCGCAGAACGCCCATATGGGAACGCAGGGAAAATCGCATTGATTGGTGTGTTCCCATCTACTGATAGTTCTACTGCGGTTGATGTGTACACTACCCTTGATTCTGCACAGTCAAAACTGAAAGGAAGTGCAACTGCTTCACAATTAGAAAACAATGTTGCATATGGTTGCTTGCCTTACATTTTCGCACAAGGCAAACAATCCAAGGGTGCAGAACAGGTACTGATTGTGAATTTGTCCGCTATCGTGGAGAATGCAACACTCACTAATAATACCCTTGCAACAGCACTTAATCTGCTTGCGGAAGAAGATTTCGACATACTGACCATCGCAGATGCAATCGCACTCGGCACAGAAGGTACTCTGAACACTATGTGGACTACCTTGCACACTTTTGCAAAGGAGATGTATGCGAATCAGAAACCCTTCGGAATCATTACTGGTGTGACCTTGCCTGCACAATCTGATGAAACTGGTGTGGCTATGGCAACTGCATTCAAGACCCTGTTCCAAGATAAAGGAATCTACAAGGCAGTAACCACTCCTGTCATATTGAAAGGTGAGACCGATGCATTATCAATCGCACAGAGCGGTTGTTGGCACAGTAGCTTCACAGCAGGTAGAACTGTGAACAGATCTGAGACTGCGAAGGTTTATGAAGACCTAATTGGTCAAGACACAAAATCATTATACCCTATTATTGAAGCAACTACTAAATTGGATTGGGAGAAGCTTGTGGATAATGGTTTCCACACCACCAAGTATAGGAATCGCAGGACTAACACTATTGAGTGTATTACAAACTTGACTCCGACAAAGAATGCTGATGGCAGTCTTCGTGATATGAAGATTGAGAGAGTCAAGAACTATATCGTTAAGAGACTGGCTCTTCGTGATGTTCTCGGTGAAGACAATACTGACATCACCCTTGGTTATGTGAAAGGATTGTTCGAGTATGAGAAGAAACTTGCGATACAGAACAATTACTTGACCGATATGGAGTACAATATCCTGCAATGTTCATCAAAATGTATCCAATGTGAATTGGCATTGGAGATTGCTGATGTTGTCCGAACTGTCAAGTTGAATATAAGCCTTGAAATCACCCCATTTGAGGAGGAATAATTATGAGTGCAGAATTATTCGATGTACAAGTAAATATTGATGGATTACTCTTGAAATATGGTACAAAAGTATCTTATGACAAAAACAGAGATTCCAGTACTACTAACACTTTTGATGGAGATGTCAACACAATTGCAAAGAATACTGGGGGAACAATCAGCTTTGAAGGATTGGTCTTACCAACCGATGTTGAAGATGCAATTCGTTTAGAAGAGATGCTGGAGAACAACAACATCAAAGTGGTAACTATCGTGGGAACTTCCTATACTGGAAATGGAGACCCTTACAGAAAGACTGTTATCGGAACTAATGCTATCGTGAACTCTGATAGTCAAGAATTCAGTCCAAGTGATGCTTCAACTATGAGCTTGGAATTCGGTGTTAACACTCTTACTGTACAGAACGAGACCATCTAAATTTTTTTTTAATTAACAAACTAGGAGAATCAGATTATTTTTTTTGGTTCTCCATTTTTTTTATAGATTTACAATTATTACAAGGAAAGGGATACTATGGCAAATAATGAAAGGAAGGACATCGCAATTGAGGATATGGTCAGTAACATTGAAGAAAAAATAACCAACAACGAATATTATGAGGATGTTACCATAGAATACAAGGATTGCAACATCCATTGTAGATTAAGACCAATTTCACAAGCGAAGTTTGTAAAAATTACTAATGATAGGAAAAAGATGGAGACTGCAGAATTCAACACACTCGTAGTATGCGAAGGGCTATTAAACAAGTTCGACAACAAACCCTTCAAGAAATCTCAAATCGAAGAATTGTTTGATGGGGGATTAGTTAGCATACTCGCAATGAAGATACTTGAGATGAGTGGAATAACACAATCTGCAGAACAACTGAAACGATTACAAAATTTTTAAGGAAACTTCTCAATTATGAAAAAGGGGAACTGGGGCATATCACAAGACTCGTTGATTTGAAATTCATACATATCACGATGAAAGATTATGCTAATGCTTCACCATTGCAGATTCTTGCGTGGACTATAATCGATAACGAAATACGAAGATGGAGAAGCAAACAAAAACCAGTAGTAATATACTGATTGAGAAGGAATTTTGGAGAAAAGAAAAATGGTTTCATATGAATTAGATATCAATTTCAACACAGACACCAGCGGAATTGAAGAAGCAAGGGACATCCTTTCAGAGATGCGAGATGTTGCAGAAGAAGTTGGAGCATCTGTAAGCAACATAGATAGTAGCGGATTGGAAGATATGGGGGAGAGTGCATCTACAACCAAGGACAATTTAGGCGGTGCATCTGATGAAATGGATGGGTTGAAAGAGAAAACCGAAGAAACCAACGAATCGATGAAAGAAACTGCAGACTCAAGTGCAGGAATCGGAACAGCCCTAACTGGCATTGCAGGAGCAATGGGCTTGGATATGATGATAACCAAAGCCGACAACATCAACACAAGCTGGAATCAATTATCACTCACATTCGCAAATACTGGAGTGTCAATGGATACTCTGAAATCCAAATCTGCAGAATTAAGCTCCGAGACTGGAAGAAGCGGAACACAAGTTCGTGACTACTTCAATCAGATGGGTATTGCTGGAATCACCAATGTTGACTTGCTCTCAACATCCTTCAAAAATATGACTGGGAGAGCATATCAGACTGGATCATCAGTAGAGCAAATGGAATCTTCAGTTCAAAGGATGGTGATGAGTGGTAATGCAGGTGCGAAAATGCTCTCAAGACTTGGTATCTCCAGTACTGCACTCGCAGATGCTCTCGGTGTGACTGAAGATCAAGCGGAAGCGACTTTCAAATCCTTGTCTACTGAAGAACGATTAGATGCTTTGAATAAGGCTATGGGTGATGGTACTGAAGCGAATGAGATGTACAAGAACAGTTATGCTGGTTTGAAAGAACAAGCAGAAATCAGTATTGGCGGTTTGATGTCCACGATTGGTCAGTCTATTCTTCCTGTGGTTATCCCTGCCATCAAGATGGCAACTGATGGTTTGAATGCTTTGAAGGATATGGTTAAAGGGTTGCCACAGCCTTTAATGAGTGTTTTTGGAATCTTCGGTGGGGGCATCGTGGCAGTCACTACTGTTGTCGGAACACTTGGAGCATTAGGTAAAGTTGGTTCGAGTGTGGTCGGTGGTTTGAAGAGTATGAAGAAAGGATTTGATACTCTGAAAGGAGCATTGAGTACTGCGAAGAAAATGACAGATGCTTTGCGGACTGCGGAATCAGTTAGTGAGGGGGTTCGTAGTGCCTTGGCGATAGCTACAGGGGCTGAAGCGGTTGCTGAAGAAGGAAGTGCTGTTGCGAAGACAAGTGCTGTTGCTCCGACATCTGCTCTCGCAGTAGCAGAAAACTTGTTGCTTTCCCCAATCGTATTAGTGACTCTCGCTATTGTGGGATTAATTGCAGTACTGTGGTACTTATACAACAATAATGAACAAGTCAAACAAGGTATTGACTCATTAATCGCAACCTTTAAAGGGGTCTTTGATTCTGTGATGTCCCTTGTAGGAGCGGTCATTACAGCGATAATCCCAGTAATTCAAGATGTGTTGATGCACATACAGAACATAATCAACATTTTCACAACACTCATCGAAGGGGATGTAAGTCTCGAAAAGGCAATGTTCCTAACTTGGATGCAAATTCAGAACATAATCCAAACAGTCACACAGTTTATCATTGGCATATTATCATCTTTCGCACAAGCTTTATGGACTTTTATTTTTCAAGGGTTTACTCGTGCAAAACTCACAATCATTACACAAGTGAACTTGTGGAAATTGCAAGCCATACAAGGGGTAACCAATATGGTGAGTGGTATTGTGAGTAAGGTCACCAGTCTCCCACAGCGAATTGGTTCTGCGATCAGCGGAGTTACCAGTAGGATTACCAAGCCTTTCACAGATGCATACAACACTATCAAGCCAATCATCGACAAAGTGAAGGAAGCTTGGGACTTGCTCAATAAAGTAGGGATGAGTGGCTATGAAGGTTGGGATGACTCAAGCCTTGGTTATGAAGGTTGGGATGGCAATGCATTGAATAGTGCTTTGTCACAGAGTGTCAATCAGAACACTACATCACAAGTCAACAATTTCAACATCAATGGCATAATCGAAGAAGAAGCGAGTCGGTACATCGTTGATAGTGTTAACAGCGAGTTGAGAAGGCAGAGACTCATAAGGGGGGTATAGATAGTATGGCACAGTTAAAACTTGGCAACTTGGAAATCCGCAACATCGTGGACAAGGTTGATGTGAAAACCGACTCCGATTACTCAAAGAGTAAGTATATTGGCAAAGTGGGAAGCACATCAAATTTCATCAGCGAAACTGGAAAAGTCATAACCTTTGAGAACATCTGTGCGAACTACGAAGAAAGCACACAAGGAAACAACTCACGATTTGAAGATTACTCCAATCTTGCTACACAATACAAGAAGAAAGCAGGAACACTCGTGTCCGAATCGGATGCCAAACTCGATGGAAAATACAAGGTCACCAATTTCGAGTACGAAGAAGACACTAATCATAACTTCACAATTAAATGGGAACTGACTGAAGAAGTCACCTTCAATCAAACCAAAAAGACTTTCAGAACCTTCGGAAAGAAGAAGTCTACGAAGAAGAAAAAAACCACAAAAGCGAATTCAAAAGTGAATAGCACAAGCAAATACTTGCTGAAGAAGTGCGGTGTCCTGTCCACGAAGAAAGGTGGTGCGAAATGTGTGAAAACCTTGCAGAAATTCCTACAAAGTCTTGGATACTATAAGGGATACAAAGTCGATGGCAAGTACTTGAAGCACACAGAGAAAGCAGTCAAGCAAGTGCAAACAAAGTACAAAATCAAAGTCACAAAAGCCAACAAGGGCGTGTGGGACAAGAAAACAAAGGAATACTTCAAAAAGAAGTACAAAATCAACTAGAAGGTGATGATTTTGGCAATAGGCACACTATATTACAGCCACTCAACTGCTCGTGGAGAAGCAATATTCACAAGCATCCCCTTCTACGATGCAAGCATTGAATGGAATCGGACAGAAGCTTCAACTATGAGTTTCAAATCACCAGTCCGACTCTCTGAAGCCGACAGGATACGATACGAAGCAACAGATACTAGAAGAAACTTCGGCGGACAAGTAACCAAGGTCAAAGCAACCGCCAAGGATGATTATGAATACGAAGTCATCAGTTATTTGAGATTGTATCATTCAAAAATCACATTCAGTTGCAAGAATATGACCGCATCAAAGATTATGAAGAAAATCTTGAAGAAAGATGCTAACCAACTATCGACTGCAGGAATCACAGAGACTAGTATCATACACGGAAAGTTGAAATGGGTGAACACTAGCATATGGGATATTGCGAATCAGTTGTGCTACCTTGAACACAAATTTGGCAATGATATTGGATGCCATATTGATGAGAATGGGACAATGCGATTCGGCTACTCTTTGAATAATCAAGAAGGGTATGTTTTCACGAATGTCATTGACTATTCTGAAGAGTATGACAGTAGCGATTTTATCACACAATACTCTGTCACCTACAATGGTAAGGTTGTTGCTAGCAGTAGTGCGAATCAGTCCTTGATTGCGAAGTGGGGTGTGATAAGTGAAGTTGAAGATTGCACAACTTCCAAATCCACATCTTCAAATTCTGCAGGCAAGACTGCAACAACTACTACTGATGCGAATGCTGAAGCAAACATCAAGAAATGGAAGATTGAATCAAAGATAGTGAAACTCGCACAACAAATCACAAATGGCAAAAAGTCGGACAAAGCAAAAGCCAAGGCAATATGGGATTGGATGAGAAACCACATCAAATACTCATATTATGCCTGCACAAGAAAGAATGCACTTGGTACTTTGAATGCTCGTGCAGGTAATTGTGCAGACCAAACACACTTGTATATGTGCTTGGCGTATGCTAGTGGCTTGGAAGTCCGATGCAACCATATCAATGGTCATTTCTTCCCCCAAACCAAGATTAATGGCAAATGGTTTGATACTGATACTGTGACTCGCCGAGGATGGGGCGGTCACTGGGGAAATGGGGGTCATTGGGCGTACCACTCTGACCCACACAAATTCAACTGCTAAAGGAGGATATGATTATGGCACAACTTAAAGGACAGAGAGCAACTTTCTCTGATGATAAGAAAACGATTACCACAAGAGCATACCCTAAAAAAAGTGGATATGCTTACAAGATTCAAGAAAAGACTTGGAAAAATTACTGCCCTTTGTGTAAGAAGAGCGGAACTCTCACATTCAACCCTAAAAAAGCTCCTGAAGCCGAATTGACCTGTGGGAATGGACATCCGCCCCATTATGGTGGCGGTTGTGATGCAGATTTCTGCTGTGTTAGTGGCTTGGATACCCATAGTGGCAAACCTTGGGGGAAATTGACTCCTGCAACAGCGACTCCGAACAAAAGAACAAAAGTCGCAAGCAGTAAGACAAAGAGTCAGAAATGCAGTATGACTCGTGCAGAAGCAAAAACAAAGGCAAAACAATCACTCAACACAAAGACAGACTTCAAAGCAACCTTGGAAATCAGTAACATTGGCAATTTGAAAACTGGAGACCTTTGCGAAGTCAGTCTAGACAAATTCCCAAACACAAAAGGCAAAGCACTCTACATTGACAAGATGAAAGAAGACATCGACAATCAGACTCTCACACTTGATCTCATAGAAGGCAAAAACCATTACGCCCAAACCTATGATGGTCAAGATGTCGCTCGCTCAAAGGATGGGACAATCCTTGGAAATAGCAAATCAAACCCACTTAACGCCAAGTGCAGTAATGTGAACTTGAAAATAGGTTTGAAGGCGGATAGTAAGATTGCGAAGAAAATCTTGCATAAAGGTCAAGAACTTGGAACTATCAAGAAATGCTATAAATGGTTAAGGATTGCAAGTGCTGGTGGAACTGGTGGTTGGAAGTATAAGAAGTACACAGACCACATTGTCAAGTCCGAGAAGTACAATAAGTTTGGTGAGCAGTCTGCGAAGAAATGCTGGGACAGTAAAACTGCTAACTGTTGTGATTTCAGCTGGCTTTTCGCAATGCTCACAAAAGGAGCGACTGGGAAACCTGCAGGGATAAGAAAAGGAACATACACATTGAATGGAAAGACTAAGGGTCATATGTGGAATTACAGCGGTACAAAAACATATGATTGCAGTAGCAATGCGAAGAAAAGCATTGAGATGAAGAAAATCGAGAAGGTGAGCTAGTTGGCGGATGAAGAGATATATGGTTGCGACTACTCTTCAGAAGGCTTTGTATCTTCAACAGGGGACATCGGACTGGTAAGCGAATTAGCTAATGCGAGACAATCTATACGAAATCAACTCTTGACTCGTGTGGGAACATATCCTAGTATCGATTCGGATTATGGTAGTGAATGCTTTGATGTACTTGGAGAAGACAAAAACAATGCAACAATGCAAGCCCTTGCAGTATATGTGAAAGAAGCCTTACTAAAACAAGAGAGAGTCGCAAGTATTGAAAATATTGAACCAAAAATCACAGAAAATGGATTCAAGGTACTCATACACATACTGCTCGTGAATGGTACTGAAGAAGAATTAATAATTGATATAGGAGAATAAGAGAGTGGCTGAAGAAGACATAGAATTCACCACCCTTGATGGTGATGACATAACCAAGTCAGATATTCGTGATGAGATACAAGAAATGTACCTAGATGCGAATACCGAAGGATACACAAAAATAACCGACTTCAGTATCGGTAGCGAAGCATATCACTTGATTGATACACTCGCAAATCTTATGCTTGAACATATCGAGATGAATGATGACAATGCGAAACAACTGCTCATCTCCACCGCCGAAGGAGAATTCCTTGATAGCTGGGGGGACAGAGTAGGAGTCCACAGGGGAACTGCAAGTGCATCCGAAGGCGTAGTCACATTCAGCCTGCCAACAGGGTATGCAAGCGAAAACACAATCACAATCCCAGTTGGAACTGTAGTCGCTACAGATGATGCAATCGGATTCACAACAGAAACCGAAGTCATACTCAACAGTACAAACTTGACTGGGACTGCCGAAGTCATATCTGAAGAAGATGGGGAGTATAATAATGTTCTTGCAGGCACTATCGTACACATACTTTCGGATAGTGTACCGAATATCGTAACTGTCACTAACGAATCTGCTATGACTGGTGCGACAGATATTGAAGAAGATGATCCCTACCGACAACGATTAATTCTTGCTCCTTTTAATTTTCCTGTGAATAGTCGAAGGTGGTTTATGACTGCTCCTTTGGATGATGAGAGTGTAGCTGAAGCAGTAAGTGATTTGTATGGTGTGAAATCTGATTTGAGTACTACAGATATACTACTGTATTTCAAACCTACAAGTCTTGGTAGTGAATTGACTGATTGCAATTGTCAAGCAGATCTTCGTGAGTATGAGAATGATACTGTTAGGATGATGACAAAAGCAGAGTGCCGATTGAAGCAATTCTTCAACCTTGAAGAAAATGATATCATTGGTTTGAATTTGAGCATACTCCCTGCGAGTAGCAAGACTTTCTTGGTTGATGAAGAGATTGATGGTGTGGAGTACTCCTATGCTATTGCGGTGATGTGGGATAGTGAAGATTATCCGAATGCGACTTTGTCAAGCATCTCTGATAGTGTTCGTAGTGTGATTACTCAATTCAATGATGCTGGTTTGATTGGCAATAGTTTTGTTGCAACCAACTTGGCTGTACTGATTGAAGAGCAGGTTGAAGAAGTGACTGTTTGCAGAATTGTGCAGACTGATGGTGAGAATTATCGTGAAGTGACTGATGAGATGCCAGTCAATCAGAACGAGTATTATATTGCTAATCCGAATGTGGATATCATCAAAGCAAGCTTCAAGAGTGTGATTGTAAGGGATGATGCATAATGGCTTACGATGGCTCTAGTTTGTATGGGGATATTATTTGTGATGATTATTATGACACACAGAATAATCTTATGAATCCCCCATCCGATGTTGGTTTTTTCTTCTACAAGATAGTTGGTGGTGCTTTTGACAGGATGAGTGAGATTTGCAGTAATTTCTTGAATGATTGTGATGTGCTGACTTGTGTTCTTGTTAATCGTGAGTTTGGGACAAATGTATCTGATTTCAAGAGCAAGAGTGTGGATACTGATTATGTTGTGACAACAGATTACGAATCATTCGACCATTACCGCTACGATAAGTCTACAGATACTTTTGTCTTCGTAGAAACAACCGACAATGCATTCATAACAAGAACAAAACTAGACACTAGATGGGGCAAGGAGTACGATTTGCCAAGACCTTGGATAACTGATGATGATGAAAATTATCGGCAATTGTATGATAATGAGTATCGTGTGTACTTGTATATGAATCTCTGCAGACTCTTGACCTTGCAGGATATCAGAATCGTAAGTGAAAGATGCTTCAATACTGAAAATGATTCTGTAGTAATCACAGAAGTGCCGAGTGGGATTTTCACATTGACAGATATGCTTACTGATAATCAATCACTTGCAGGGGTAACAGATTACATTAATGATGATAGTGAAGTGCATCTGACAGATATGCTTTCAAGGAATGTAGCAACTTTCACACAAATCAACATCCCTGCACAAGGGTGGGATACACAATTCCTAGCACTTGTCAAAGAATTCGCATCACTAAAAGGCAATGTACTCATACAGGAAGTGACTGGATGATTGATTATGAATTGCTAGTCATCGCAATGAAAGACAGCATTTTGGAAGATGACTGGGATAAGTACGATTTCGAGAGCATTGCAAAAAACAGTACCCCCTGCTGGGATGATACAGCAGTAATGTGCAGAGCAAACGATTTTCAAATGATAATAGATGCAATAAGTTATGATGTGCTTGATGTAAGCACAAACGATGCAAGCGGAGAATAGATAATTATGACAGGATATTTCACAAATAACAGCAGACCCTACGCAGAGCAATTCAACGATGGCATACTGCTCGCAGATGCTTTTGACTTGACAATATATTCAAGTCTGCCTAGTATGTACTCTGATGGAAGCTTCAATAGTAATCTGAATGTTGACAGATTGGCAGGAGTCTCACTTGTGACTATGATTGCGAACAATAATGTGACTGTGACAAGCACAAGCTTGACTGGGACAGGCACTATCACTTTCAGAGTCTACCCCAACTTCGCACTCTTCGAGAAATGGAGCAAGATCAGTTGGGAAGCGGATGGTGATGTGTCTTGCAGTCTAGCAAAAATAGATGGGACTCCTATCGGCGTAAATGTGGGGAATAGTTCTGCATTGGCAAGTAATGTTGAATTATCAAAGCTTCAACAGATAGATGTGACTTTCACTTTGTCTGATGCGACAATCACAAGCCTAACTTTTGAGTACTCTGCAAATAGCAAGGATAGGGTTGTTGCAAGTGTTTCAAAGGCGAATGTGACTGGTTTGGAAGATGACTTGCAATCATTCAAGGATTTCATTGACTGCTTGATTGCACGATTGGATCAGGGAGTATAGAAGATGTCTGATGATTTTTTCAATAACCTACAAGCAATTACTGACAATATGAGTGATATCGCTTTCACGAAGTATGCGACAATCACCGAAGTGGGAGCGGATGGTACTTGCACCGCAAAGGAAGATGAAGAAGAGGGAGTAACACACGAAAATGTATTGCTCTTGTCCCATAATCTCCAAGTCGGTGACAAGGTTGTCATTGGCTTCGTGGACAACAGCATCTACAACCCTGTGATACTTGGCAGTATGAATGAGACCTTCGGAGATTCGTATACCAAAGGCGAACTGGATGGTTTTGTCAATTGTCTGATTGAGAGATTAGATTCTGCGGATGGTCAGAGTGGTGGCGATGTTGTCGGTTTTGATGTGGATATCGATATGAGATTTACAGGCGTAAGCGGAAGAGATGACACAATCACATTAAGTGCGAATGTAGTATATGTGACAGGAGAATAGTGAAATGGCTGATAAGACAATTAGTGGTATAGTGACTTGGTTGAAAGGTTGGTTTTATGACAAAGATGAGATAACTACCAAGGAGAATGCTTTGCAGACACAGATTAATAATAAGGCGAGTCAGAGTGATTTGAATACTCTTTCAAGTACTGTGAGTGGAAAGCTGGATGCGAGTGATTATGTTGTGGATAGTGCATTATCGGATAGTAGTACTAATCCAGTACAGAATAAGGTAATTAATACTGCATTAAGCGGTAAAGCGAATAGCAATCATAATCATACTACTGCGAATGTGACAGAGGCGAGTGCATTATCTCATATTGGCACATCTGCGAATGCAACACAACACGATGTGAATACTGCGATTGACAATATCATTGGTAACCTTACTGGTGCAGATATAATAAAGGTAGTTACTACATTGCCAACTGCATCCGCAAGCACTATGAATGCATTGTACTTACTTTCAAGCAATAGTCAATATGATATCTATATTACTGTTGAGAGTAGTGGATCATATGCTTGGGAGAAGTTGGATGATGATGTGTTATCTGATTTGAGTGTTGCTTGGGGTGATATTACTGGGAAACCATCAAGTTTCACACCAACAAGTCATAGTAGTACAGCGACTACTTATGGTGTTGGTAGTGCTAGTAATTATGGACATAACAAGGTAATTGACAATCTGAATCAATCTGCGAATCAGAATGGTTATTCTTTGTCTGCTCATCAAGGTTATGTTTTGAATCAGAACAAGGCAGAGAAATCCGAGGTGATTGATTGGGATAGTTTGACTTTTGTTCCAAAAGCAACCGACAGTACTGGTGCAATAACCTTTGATTATCTTGAGTAGGTGGTACTATGAGCAAGACCATTAGTGGGATTGTTACTTGGCTTCGTAACTGGTTTTATACTAAAGCAGAGGTGGACTCACTTATCAGTACTGGTGGTGGAATAATCAGTATAGAAGACACCGACCTATTCGATGTACTACAATGTGTAATTGATAACTTTGACAACTTCGATGATGAGATTATCTTCCTTGATGATTTGTCATCTGATATGAGTAGTCAGTATAGCACACGAGGACACATCAAGAGTGGAAGTTATCCTATTACCCTCTCTTATGATAGTAGTGTTCCCTGTTATAATATGAGTGCGAGTGGTGGAGACAGTTTCACTTGGTTCATTATTCCGAACTTGCAAGGTTTGGATAATATCAGAGTAACTGCAACTGCGAAGATTAACAATAGTAGTGCATATGCTCAAATCTTCCTAGGCTTATGTGACACATTGGTACAGACAAGCAGTAGCAGTTACAAATTCGATTTTGTGCGAATAAGAGGGGATAACAAGCTTGATGCAGTTAAGAATGATAGCGACACATTCAGTAATAGTGTAACTGTCTTGAATACTGTTGTTAAATTAGTGTTTGAACGAAATGGGAACACTATAACTGGAAGAGTCTACAATAGTGATGGAACTACCTTGTTATCACAGAACAATTACACTACAACAAATAATTATAGTAACCCTTATTATTTTGTGGGTTTGATGAGCAGATACAGTAACTACACATACAACTTATATGATTTAAGAGTGGAGAGTTTATAATATGGCTGATGAAACAATTTCTGAAAAATGTGAAACATTATACAACAAACTGAACAGGTTTGTGGCAAGTGTGATTAGCAGAGATGTCACACCGAAGATTAGCAACTTGAACACAGAAGTGTGGGGGAGTAATACTCAAACAGGGGATAGCAGAATTGACACCTTGGAATCTGATGTTAATTCGTTAAGCACCAGTATAACGAACCTTATACAAATCCAGTATGTTGAAAGTGGTGCGAAATCAATTAACAATGGTACTAATATTACTGTTACACATACTGTTACTGCTTGTCCAAGTGGCTACAGTTGGTTATGGGTGCAAAGGGATAGTTACCGTGTAGCCCAAACCGATGTAAACCTAAATGGCACAACATTCTCTTACAAACTGCATAATTATACTGGGAGTAACAGTACCTCGTGTTATGTGAGGGGTTGGCTTGTGTTTTACCCAAGCACTTGGAATATTTAACTTTACTGGCTTGGAGTAGGGTCATTTGTTATCCAAGTCGCTCCAAGTAGTAATCCGACATCTTGAGTGGTACTGTTAATCCACCATACTCTTGCATTTAACTGTCCATTTGGTTGAGCGATAAAGGTTATTTGATGTTCTTTCTCATTGTTCAGCCAATACATATTCTGAAAATACATATTCTGTACTGGTTTGAAACCATTTGGGATAGTCAAGTAAGTGTAGGTTGCACCTCTTGTAGTTGTGTTTGTTGCTTTGACATTGTCGGTCATTTCAAACTGCACAACCTTACCTACTCTACGAAAAGTGCCAAGACTTGTACGATAACTGAAGCAATTGTTTGTGATAAATGTTCCACTTGCTTCATAGATGTTCGTTATACTGGTGAAAAAAGAACAAATGACAGAAGAAAAAAAATAATAAAAATGATAGGAAAAGAGGATTATGCCACGAATAACACAAAAAAACATAATCAATGAAACAACCGAAATCAAAAGCTGAAAAAAAATAAGATGAGATGATCAAAATGACAACCCTACGATTTAATAAAAAAATGCTCCAAGATGGAGCAAAAAGAATGAACACTTGGCTCAAAAAAGGCGAAGGGTATCCTAATTGGTTAAAAATGACTGATATGGATAAACACAAAGAATACAAACTCACACCACAACAATACAATGGATTATATGAAAATGTGAACTTGTTTTGGGTAAAGAATGGCAGATACCCAAACTATGCCAGTCTTGACCACAATGCAACCTATAACTGCTTGGTTATGGATTATCAAAATGTGAACTATAGTTGTGCAAGTCAATCCTTAAGTATGGCTTCACAATTACTATTCAACCCAAAAACAGAAAGCCAATGTATTAAAGCATTAGGATCTGCTCCAAAAGTAGGTACATCTCCACAACAACTCATTGACAATGCTCCGAAGTTAGGTTTCAAGATAATCCCAATCGAAAGGAATGCAAAAAGTGTCAAAGCACAATTAAAGAAAGGATTCCAAGTAATCTGCCATTGGCAAGTAGACCAAACAAGAAGTTGCAAAGGAGATTACATCTCAAAATTTGGGCATTATGGCTTGATATGGAGAACCACCGATACTGAATATGTAGTCGCAGACCCAAGCAAGGGAGTCAGCAGGAAATACAAATTCACTTGCCTTGACAAAGCCAACAAAGGATACAGACAAAACTACTATGCAATCAAACCCAAATAGGAGAAAAATATGACAATACCAACAAGCTTCAAAAAGAAAAGCAGATTAATCACAGCAATAAGTTTTGTAATCACCATACTCGCTTTCATAAGTGCGGAAGAATGGGCGAGCGTATTGCCCCAAGACTTTGTCTTCCTTGCACCCACAATCGTTGCAATAATCGGTTACATCGCATCACAATTGTCCGAAGAAGCGAGAGTGGTTAGAGCGGAAGAAATTGCAGTCAAGAAAGCGGAAGGGGAGCAGACTGGAGTAACACTCAATGAAGAACCTATCTTGAATGATGAGTATGTGTACTCTGAAACAGTTGCTCCGAACACTAATGATGATGATGGGGGTTGTTAGGAGAAAAATATTATATAATATTAATATATAATATTAATTAGTAACTCCTTTTTGGGGGTTACTGTGTTTTAGTGTTCCAAAAAAAAGGGTTACTTTTGCAGTAGCCCTTTAATTTTTTTTATACTTATTTTTTGATATAGTTATCCACAATGTATATCTATTTGAAAAAACATATACAGATTTGACCAAAAAAGAACAATTTTACCTAAAAAAGATAGGATAACTAATAATTTATGGTATAATTAACAGGCTAGTTACCCCTACTTTTTCAAAAGGATTAGTTTTCAAATGCTCTCTCACACAAAAACTAACTATTTCTACAAAGAGAAGTGAGCATTATGAAAGAAGAAGACAAAATATTACTGCACGAAATCGGAGTAACACGAAACCTATCCCCTAGCAGTCTCAAAGTATACAGGAATGCAATGCAAAACTATACTAGTTATTGTGGAAGATCTTTCACAGACTTATTAGGTGAAGCTGAAGATGAAGAAGAACAGGGGGTAAGGTGGAAGCATCGCCGAGTCCGAACTTACCTGCTCGGATTCCGAGCCTATTTGTTGGAAAAATATGAGTACAAGGAGACTATCAGAAGATATTTCACGATAGTGCAGACAATATACCGACATTACGAGATTGAGCTTCAACCATTGCCTAGGAGCAGTATGAATACGAAGAAATCCCCACAAGTAATGTATGATGACTTGCCCACAAAGGATTTGATTCGCAAAGCCCTAACGATGTCAAATCAGAAACTGTCTGCAATAATCTTGCTAATCTGTAGTGGGGGGATGGGTCGGACTGAAGTCGCAAATCTCACAGTACAGGACTTCATAGATGCGACAGGGGACTATCATAACAAAACGGATATCCACGATGTCTTAACCACACTATCCGAGAAGGATTATATCATACCAACTTGGCATTTAAGGAGACAGAAAACAAACAAACATTACCTTACTTTTTCAAGCAATGAGTCTACGAAGCAGATAATCAGTTATTTGCAATCTTCAAATCGTAATCTCAAGAATGATAGTAGTTTGTTTGATATTCAAGCACAATCAATCAGTCTAGCCTTTCAAAGCGTGAACGATGCACTCCACCTTGGTCGAAAAGGAACACACAGACTCTTCAGACCGCATATGCTACGAAAATACCATTCAAGCAATCTGTCACAAGGGGAGAACTGTTTGACAGAGTCTGAAATCGACTTCTTACAAGGCAGGACAAATACGAAACTGCACGAATCATATTTTTTGTATGATCACGAGAAGTTGAAACAGAAATACTGTTTGAAAGTTGCTGATTTGTGTGTGACAAATGATGTGAGTGTCAAAGAGTATAGTGCTTTGAAGGTTGAGTATGATAATTTGCTTGAAAATATTGATTCGTATGTTGAATCTGCTTTTGAAGAAGCTATGAGCAAGTTTTATGAACAATTCGAGTAACCAATACTTTTATATATTAGTATTACTAAATAGTAATACAAGAAATATTTTTTGGAGAAATCTATTATGAACACTAGAACAGACATCGAAAAAGCATATGATAAAGTTGGAATTGCAATCAAGGAGCTTGTAGAAGTCCTTGTAGACTCTGATGACAAACTCGAAAATGTACTCGCAGAACTTGTGAAAGACCCTGCTTGCGAATGTGGAAATGCAATCGGAATCTTCGCAGAAGCAAGATACAAGAATGCAGTACTCGACAAGGCAAGAGCAGAAGGATACAAACTTGAACTGGATGACTGGCAAGACCTGATCAGCTACTCCAAGGGGGACTGCTGATGATTGTAACCAATGAAGCAGAATTCAGAGAAGCAATACAAGAAATGATTGCAAAAAGGAATGGTTATCGAAGGAACAGAGCAAGGAAGTACTACATCAAAACAGTTGAAACCGAAGACCTTATCTGTGTTGGGGGTTATAATCGAATACATCTCCGACTAGGTACTCCAAGACCTTTCCAAGAAGTGTGGTGCTACAACATCATATGGAACAAGCGGAACAATACCTTACTTCTGAATGATGATAACACTATCTTCAAGGATTTTGAGAAAACCGACTTCAGCAAAATTGATGCAAGTGCTATTGATACTATGGGAAAGCTTACACAAGCAATCTACAGCCTTGATACCATTCGTGAAGTTGTGTTTTTACATTTTTAATTTTTTCTTTTTTTTCTCTTTTTTATTTTTTTTTTCGTGATCATTTGACTGCTTTTTCCACCTTTTTAGCGATACATTTATATAGTGGTATTACTCATATATATTACTATGAAATGATTACTTTTATAGTCCTACTTGGAGGAACACTAATATGAATTACATTAGAAACGAAAACTTAACTGTGCAACAGACTGTCGAAATCCTTGGGAACATCCCAACCAAGCACATTTCCGAACTCCGCTTCGAGTACCTTGAGAAGGGTGGCTTCAGAGTGGACTTCATCGCAGAAACCCTTGATGGAGCAAAATGGTATGACTTCGTATATGCGGACAACAAGCTTGCAAAGGAAATCAGATATGCTGTGCTTGACACCCTGCAAGAACAAGGAGTGACAATACACTCCTAAAACCCTATTTTTTTTGGTGATGGTGATATTATGGATGCATTTGACAGAGCTTTTATGAGATGTAGCAAAGAAGAACAAGAGCAGATCTTGAGTATGAGTGCGGAAGATTTCGCACGAGATTTATTACGAACATTCAAACACGAAGATGGTGATTCAGATGACTAACGAGAAATTGTCAAGAACAGAGATTGAAGAATTACTCACACAGTATTGTGTGGAAAAGGAAACTGTGGTGGAAATCCTGCTTAATCAAAGCAGATTCTACCCTACTGAAGAAACAACCACATACAGACTCTGCAAAGACTTCCTTACCCTTGGGAGCAATGCACTCAAAGAGTACATTTGGGGAGTTCTCGTTGATAATGATTTTCTACAAACTATCGTAGAACAGATGCAACCAATCAGAGAGAGAAACTGGATTCGTGAGTTCTACACAAGAAGCAAAAACCCAGTCTTGAGTGATGTAGACTACGAAGACTGCTTCTATGTTGAATCCCAATTTGAAGGACAGTATGGCACTCAATTTTGGATTAACTTCAACAATACTGATTCCCATCTTACTGCTTTGCCTTCAAGGAAAGCTCTGACTCAAAAACTTGAAGCAGGGAAATTCTATCGTTGCACCAAACACGAATGCAACGAAGGTAGGGGGTACACTTACCACGATTACGAATTTGAAGAAATCACTGAAGAGGAGTATTTCCGAAGCATCAGCAAAGTAATGAGTAGAGACATTTACAATCAGATGTACAGAAACTATGACTAAACTGGGGGTAAGAATTTTTGATTCCCCTACCATCAAATTTTTAAAAACAAAAAAAACACTATGGAGCGAATAAATATGATTCTTGAATTAGCAAAAACTGAAAAAGATGTAACTGAAACTTTAGAACTGTGTACAAAACAAGGATTTTCTGTGAGAACCGAGATCAATGTGACTGACACAAGCAACATTCTGACATACAAAATGACAGCCCTTGTTGATGAAAGGGGGGATGGTTGCAAATCCATTAAAGAATTGGGGGAGTTGAGTTTTGAGTTGGATGATGATGTCCTTGACAAATGTCCGAAGCCGAACTGTAGTAGTGTGTACCGATTCGGAGTGAAAATGATTAAGGACTGTCTTGAGAATGTGAGTATGAAAACATTATACGATACAATGTTTGTCTTCAGCAATGCAAGTTTTTATATGGGTCATAGAGACAAGTATTTGAACTGTCTTGAATGGATACTCGATGACAATGCCACCGATTCCCTTTATCGCACAGTCACATATGGGGTGTGTCCTGCAAGTGAATGCACCTATGCCATTGGAGACTTGACTGGCAGAAGAAGGGACAATTATGAAATCTACCATTTCCTGCTAATTGAGAAGAAAGCTGAACTGAAAAAATGGGTTTTGGAGAATCACAATTTCACCGATGATGAGAAGAGACTCCTACATTATTTCCGAGAAGGTGGTGCTGAATGAACTGGGAACTTGAACGATTACTGTGGGAGTTGTCACAATGTGGGGATGACTTCGAGAAATATGATGTTGAACAAGACTTACAAGATTTGGAAGTAACTGGGGGAGAAGCACTTTGATGCTTTCCCCCTATTTTTTTTCAAAAGATTTCGCATCGTTTAAAATAGGTGCAGGCTCGTGGAAACGATAAGCATAAGGGAGAAGTCTTACGATTTATCATCAAAGGTTTGCTTATTTTCATCTAGCATAATTTTTTGGAGAATTAAATGGAAACTATATATAGTTGCAACAACAGAAGTAATAATTACTAATAATACAAAGGTGTAATACTATGTTTTTCAAGAGACAATATGATTATACAATAATTGACAAGAATGTGACAGAAGAAGAAATAAAAGAAGTATTGAAAGAGAACAACATCCACTTGAGCATAGAAGACCCAAGCGGAAAATGGGCAGGCTTCAGCCACTACTATGGAATCAAGAATGGCTTCAATACTGTAAAAAGCGGAAGCTTCGCACATATGGTCAGCCTGTTCTTGACTGGATTGGGAGCATCCTGTGGGACTGAAATGTATTACAAGGAAGAAGAAATAGAATTCACACTCCTGCAAGCAATCACAAATATGATGAAACTACAAGACATCACAGAAGAAAACAAAGCCAAAATGGTTTTTGAATTCATCTTCAATTTCTACCAATCCGATGCAGAACTCTACGAAAAAACATTCACAACCTTCACAATGAAACTAACATATAGTGAATATGAAAAATTCAATAATGTCCAAGGCGAAACCAAAGCCGACAAATTCAGAACATTACTCGCAAATTACGAGTAAACTTTCGTGATCATCTGACACAAAAAAATTTTTTTTATTGGGGGGCATTACTTTTCAGATGCTCTCTCACTTTTTTTATATATCTTGCTTGACAATATAAGATTGGTTACTCCTTTTTTAAAATTCAGATTTTTTTGCTTCAAAAAAAAAGAATCGTTTGGCTATTTTTTTATCAAAGTTTTTGGAGCGGTTAAAAATAGATATTTATATGTGGAATTACAAAAATAAGTTTGGTGATAATTAGATTTCACAGAAGATCTTGAGCATCAATGGGGTATGCTCT
>Ga0247609_10000699_pt1 | contig 44211 bp, 61 predicted proteins | sample 172DNAGHGlowgp2_FD_193487 | JGI IMG/M metagenome (GOLD analysis project Ga0247609, IMG submission 193487) | Sheep rumen microbial communities from Palmerston North, Manawatu-Wanganui, New Zealand - 1728 DNA GHGlow gp2 | ecosystem: Host-associated > Mammals > Digestive system > Stomach > Rumen ... | reverse complement strand
GGGCGGCATTCATATACTTGCAACAATATTATTTTTATGACATGCCGGCATGGATGTTTACATACAACGGCAATCAGCGGGTTGCGCAAGGCGTTAAGAAGTTAAAGTCGCAAACTTTGAAATTCCCTGCGTTGACTGATCCAAACCCATTGCAATTGATAAAAACTAATCTTGGTGATGGCACAATTCAAAAAATGTCCGTAAATTTGTCAAGTCGAAACGCAAACACCACGCTGAAATATGATACCGAATAACAATTTGTCTGTGTTGCCGTGGTACACTTCCATCGAGCACCAGAACGCCCGGAAATGGTGGGTTTACGGGCGTGTATATCCATTGTTCACGCCGGCCGGGTTTGTCCTGCCGTTCCAAATCATGATCCCACATGGCGAAAACATTGTAATAAACACAATCAATCTATACAATGCAACGACCGGTGCGTTGATTGAGAATGCAAGGGCAAAATTGGTCAATACCGGATTGACGGTTAAACAATTTGCGAACTTTGGATACGATGTTGTTGTTTATCCGGGCCAAGTGCCAGCATTTACAGAGATGAATAACGGCCGATATTATTTTGCGGCAACGATCAATTACGTAACTTATTATTCCGAAATTTTCACGGTGGTGAATGACACACAACCATATTTGAAAATTGAATGGTGGGATAATCAAGATTTCATCATGGATGCGGGGGCCATCGTTTACACTGAACCGGCGTTCAAAAATGCCCTATATCTGATGGCGGACATTGCAAAACCGGAATATCCGTTCGAAGAGGAAGGAGAAACACGTGACGGTTACTTTTTCCCGATCAAGCAGATTTCGGAAAAACGTTACAGGTTCAATTTCCTTGCGTCCGAGTACCTGTTAGACGTGATGCGATTTATCCGAATGGCAGATTATGCACAAATCACGAAAAACGGGCAAACTTATAGTCTTGACACGTTCTTGATCACACCCGAGTGGGAGGATAATGGCGACGTCGCGGCCGTCGAAGCGGTTTTTGACACCGCAACCGTCGCAAAGAAAATCGGCTTGGGTTTTACGAGAGCCCTACGGGGCGACTTTAACGATGATTTCAATAACGATTTCAACAACAATTGATATGTCAAATTACGCAACTTTAATCGCAGCAATTCAGTCTGTAATTACAGAGAATGGCAACAATGAGATAACCGGAACGATCTTACAACAAACGCTGTTGTCAATGATCAACTCTCTTGGAATCGGTTATCAATTTGTCGGGATTGCAACGCCTGATACGATCCCTGGAACACCTGACCAACGAGTTTTTTTTATTGCCTCATCCGGTACGTATCCGAATTTCGGTCCTGCTGTAATTCCGGACGGAAAATTGGCAGTGTTCTATTATGATACGAGTTGGCATAATGCAACCTGTGATGTAACAGCGGTATTTCAGACGGGTCAAAGTGTCACTCAGATCGCCATTGACAACACTCATCTTGCGAATCCCAAGGACGGTGCCTTGCCAACTGCCAATGATGTATTGCAGCTGAAAGCCAAGTTGGATGGGGTGACTGCTGAAGATATTAAAGTTACACCTATTGAAGATTGGCATCCAGAAGGAAGCTCGAGCGGTTATTATAATAATGGAAGTTGGACAAATAATAGTAATTTCAAGAATACAAGAATAGATGTTAGTGGCTATGAATCTATAAGGTTTCTTGGCTATAATCATCATTTTAATTCATTCACTCCTCAGTATGTATTCTTTGACGATAATAATAACCCGATAGGAGGTTATCATGAGTATTATGATTCAACTATTGAAGATGGCAAAGATATTGAATTGAACTTGTTGGTCCCAGATGGGGCAAAATATCTTGTATGTCTTTACAAGGCATATTATGCCAGTGGCGGTACAACTTATATTTCAGAAAGCAAGTTCTATGCGTATCTTCAAAAGGGTGATACAGTTGTTGGCTTAATTGATAAAAGCAAGGTGCAAGTTGTTGACAACCTTGATACTGATGACGCAACAAAAGCGTTATCAGCAAAACAAGGCAAAATACTTTCAGAAGAAATATTTGGGGAAATCACATACGATTATGATGTTGATGTCAATATCCAATACAGATTGGATTTCACTTTTAGACCTGTAACAACAGAACTTAATTCATACGCAGTTACTGGAAGAGCTAATGGCGTTTATTATGTCAATTCGGAATGGTATACCGATTTTGTAGAAGGAAACAGACTTTATGTGAAAGCTGGAACTAATGCACCTACATATCTAATGTTCTTAAAACAAAATTTAGGAAAAATATCTGCTGGTAGTAACAAAACTTTGCAATGGTTAGTTGACGGTGACTATTTATGTTCAAATCACTATAATAGTGTTTCAAACACTTGGACATCAGCCATTGTTATTCCAGCTGGTGAAGAATCATATATTGATATTCCACAAGATTGTCATAGAATAATTATCGGATTAAATACAACTTACGTCGAACTTGAACCTTGTCAATTCATAAAAATAGGAATTGCTAAAAGAGAAGGCGGAATTGCTGATGAAATACAGGAATTGGATGAAAGGACAACACAAAACAGCAATGAAATCGAAGAACTATATGATAGTATCTACGGAGAAGAAACCTTAATTGAAAATGAAGTAAATTTTGATAGTGTTTCTGTAAAAACTGGACAACTTTTAAGTAGTAGCATTGCAGGTAGTTCTTCAGGTGTAAATGGGCGTATTTGGGTAGTTCCAGTAAATACTGGTGATACTTTAGAAATAACAGCACAATCTGATAAGGCTGTATATTTATGTATATTAAATGACAATCCAACAATACCACCCAATGGTATTCCAGCAGAAGACATTCCCATTGCAACAAATTGCGAAGGTTACATTACAAGCGGAGCAGGTAATTATCGTATGGTAATTGGTGCAGGTAGTAGTGCTACAATTAATATTGCCAACAATTCGGATGCTAAATATGTTTATGTGCAGAAATTGTTTCATTCATCCACAACACCTCTAACTCCCCAGTCTTTCGTTATTCAAAAAGAAAAAAGAGAGGGTGGCATTATTGATGAAAGTAAGGTGGACGCTGGTTTTTATTTGACTATTGAGCATGGAGATATCGATGGAAGTGGAAAGATAATCCCAGACGATAATAAGGCTGTAACCAATTTTATCAACAATGGAAATGGTTTTTACATTGAACTTGAAAATGGGTTTTATGTAGAAAGAGCGGTGCTTTACGATAAAAGTGGAAATTTAGTCACATACAACTACTATGTCCACAGTACATCAGGTCATGCTTCAACAGATAATAACTGTTGGGGTAACAACGAGCAGTTGCCACAATTCTTGGTTAGACTGGTGTTAAAGAGCGAATCTGACATAAGCGTACCTTTAAACAATATTGTAAAGAGATTTGTTTATTTGAACGACAACAGATTGACGAAGGTGCTACCACAAAATTTGGATTACGCAAAATTCATGTATAAACTGCATCAGTTGACCAATGTTATATGGGTTCCTGTTGAGAAGGCACAGCATAACTATGGGGGTGACGGCATCAATAATGTCTTATGGTTCCTTAAAGGCACGATTGTAACTGGTGTTCCGTATAGTACAGAAACAGAGTATTCTAAATTTATAGGAATTGATGTTGCGTTGCGAACATTTTTAAGTGCTGCAAAAAACAAGCGTTCTGTTATTTACACAGAATGTGTTGAACAAAGTCATGCAAGAAGCGCCTATGGTCTTTCATATCATGGGGAAGCAAATTATACAGGCAATTTCTATGGGTCTGTTTGCACTGGACTGACAAGTTATCTCTTAGGATATAATGTCAATGAATATGTTGGCAGCATGGATACTAAACTTGGCAACGCTAATAAAATTGCTCACGGGAAGGAAACTTTGTATTGGGGAGATAATGTAGTGACAATTGACGATTTGGCACAGCAACTACAGCCGATGGACATCATATTGAATTCTTCGCACATTAGTGTTATATCCGATGTATATAAAGATGAATATGGTGTTGTTCAATATGTTGTTTGGACCGAGCAAACTGGACCAACGGCAAGAATGATACCTTACAGCAAAGATATGCTTGCAAAGAGATTCGCCAATAAAGAGTTTAGTATTTATAGGCTGCCTTCTGAGACTTGGGCTGATGCTCTTGCAAAGGATGTAGAAAATACAAAAGATATAATTCAAAATTCGTTCTTTGACTTTGAGCCTAAAGATGTGGAAATAGACCCAGATATTTCAACATTTGAAGGGGAGTATGCCGTATTTGTAGATAATGCCGACAATGACAATACTGATAGCTACAATAATTACAAGGCGTTTTTGAATATCCATCGTGGTAGAGTTTATGGGTCCTTACAGATATTCAGAGAAGATGAAGATGTATCAACCGCTTCACCCATTGAAGTGAATATTAGTACCAACAGTGGCACATTTATCTATAATTCATCAATATATGCTGATGATTCTATGGATAAAGATGACTGGATTGTTGTCGATTTGATGCAGTTGTCGCCTAAGTTGGCTGCTGGTAAATATAAGGCTCGTGTTGTAGGTTCGAATATTGAAAGTGGGTTTACACACTTCCAAATTGTTAGAATTTCTATGACACCAACTTGGAATGGAAACTATGTTACTCGTCTTGACTTTAATGTTGAGGGTGGTGATGCTGTTTCCGTTTCGCAACAAAATAATATTCGTCCAATAAGAATAATGGATATTAGTGCTTCTGAACAAGGACGAGGATATGTAACTTTTAGTGGTGCCGGATGGAATGCTTCTGATTATTATATTAAGTTAGTAGTTCGTGCAGATTATGGCACTGCTGTAAAGAAAATAAATAAGAGTAGTTATTCATCTTAATGTTTTGCAAGATTATCAACGACATTAATGGATAAATAATGACAGAGCGTAATATTATAGGAGGCTTTATGGCGGCTGTACTTTCACCATTTATTGAGGGGTGGCAACGGATCATCTGGTTTCTCATCCTTGCCATCATTCTCATATTGGGCGATTTGAGATTTGGCATCGCAGCCGCAAAGAAGCGAGGCGAACACATCCGCCCGTCACGGGCTGTCAGACGCAGCCTTAACAAGTTGGTAGATTACATTTGCTGGCTGAGCATCGCAACGGTGGTTGGTGTCAATTTCGGCAGCGTGTTCGGATTGCCGCTGCTATCGGTCATCATCATGGCGGTGGTGTGCGTGATCGAGTTGTCATCCATCATCGACAATTATCTTGAGTACAAAGGCATTAAAAAGAAAATCAACGTAATCAAGCTAATTGCCAAGCTGTTCAAACGTCCAGAGATAGAAGATGTGTTGGAACCGACAGAAGAAACGGAAAACGAAAATTAAAAACAATAAATCATGAAGCCGGAAAACATAGATGCAATTATCATCCATTGTTCTGCAACCCCGGAGGGCAAGGATATACGCGCCAAGGACATTGACGCAATGCACAAACAGAAGGGGTGGAAGATGATCGGGTACAATTACGTGATCGACTTGGACGGTACGATCGAGACAGGGCGACCGCTAACGATGGACGGTGCGCATTGTGCCAACAAGGGTTTTTCGGGCCGTCCGTACAATTGCCATTCAATCGGCATCTGTTATATCGGAGGTCTGGAAGCAACGACCAATTCGAAAGGACAGATCGTCGCAAAACTTAACGAGAAAGGGAAGACGATACCGAAGGACACCCGGACGATGGAGCAAAAAAAGGCCATGCACAAGTTGGTTTTCGAACTCATGGACAAATACCCGATTGTTGAAGTGCTTGGCCATCGCGACACGTCGCCGGATCTCAACGGTGACGGTTTCATTAACCGTTACGAATGGACCAAGGCATGTCCGTGTTTTGAAGTCAAAAACGAATTTCCGATTGTGACTATCATAGGACACCGGGACAAATAACAAAATCATTAACCATTAAAAACAATTTGCCATGAATGAAATTCTTGATTTGATTAACTCAAAGATCGCCGGGCAAGGCTCCGCTGTTGACATTGGCGGCGCCTTGCCGACCATTCTTTCCGCCATCGCCGGTGCCGCATTCCCGATTGAGGTAACGGACATTACGGCATTGACCGGAGAACAACTTGACGCGTTGGAAATTGGCGCAAAGGTTGCCAAGAAAACCGGAACAGCAAAACACCTGTACGTCGTTTCGTACAAAGATGCCGAAAACGGCGGTTTGTGCTTGACGTACACAGATGCGTCCACGGTGGAAACCGTTTCGTATGACCATACGGAAAGCGGTTGGTCCTACAATTCGACCGATAAAACAAACATCGGTGGAGAATGAAAGCGTGGATCAAGATTGCCGCCGTGGTTGCCGTAATTCTTGCGGCAACCATTGCGTTTATTTGGGCGAACCGGACAATTGATCGGTTGACCGCCGAACGTGACCGGTACAAAGGCAACACGGAAACGTTGTTGTCGGACGTTGAACATTACATGGTCCGGGATTCGTTGAACGCCGCCCGGGTGCAATCGCTTGAATTGACCGTAAAGGAATATGAACGATTCCGGGCCGATGATGCGGCTTTGATTAAAGAGTTGAAACAACGTAATCGAGATTTGTCCGCCGTGAACAAAACACAATCGCAGACGATCATTGAGTTATTGGCCGTTCCAAAAGATACCGTGATTGTTCGTGATTCAGTGTTGGTACCGGCCGTGGCGGTCCATTGCGGGGATGCGTGGTTTGATTTTGACGGCATGTTGACACGAGACGCGTTCACTGGCACGTTGGTCAACAGGGATTCGTTGTTGATCGCTGAAACCGTGAAATATAGACGTTTCCTTGGGTTCTTGTGGAAGACAAACAAGGTTGTTGACCGTTTTGTGGATGTTGTGAGCAAGAATCCGCACACGTCAATTATCGGTGTTGAGCACGTAGTTATTGAAGAATAATTGTATTTTTGCACGCTCCTCTTATTAAAAACAGGGTTATTATTTTTTTACCCCGGTAAACAGTTGCCGCTGTACCGGGGTTTTTTGTTTTGTTTTAGATTTTGTTGATTTTTTTGCATTCTGACGCATTTTGATTGCCGGATGATATAATTTATCATCCGCAAAAAAATAACGTCGCAAATCGAATTTTTTGAAAAAATAACTTTTTTTTAAAAAAAATAAAAAAAAACACTTGATAATTAAAAAAAGAGTTGTAATTTTGCATCGTGGTTGATGAACGACCCAACGCCCCTGGGCGGTTCCCGAAGAAGAAATAAAACGCAAAGACAATGGAAACGTTAAAGTACACAACGCGAGAAATTAACAGGAACTACAAAATCAAGGTTTCCGGAATATATAAAGGCCACAAGATAAACACGCTTGTCGGCGTGTCCGGGTTGCTCGATATTGTCAACGACATCCAATTAACTAACCGTCTATTGGATCGCGCTTTTAACGACATGACTGATTGTTGCGTGTGCAAGTTGCGACGTGGTATCAAGATTTCATTTTATGTTTCATGAATTGCGAGATAAATGGATATATAAATGGCGAGATACGATAAATATCACATCCAATGGAATAAAGATCAATTGCAACCGATCCCGTTTTGGTTGACAATTAACAAATGGAAGGTTATACGATTTATTTTGAAGAATATATGAAGGCTATTACAGAATCAAAATGGCCGATCGTTGAAGATCAACGCGGATTCGTTGATGAATCCGGGTGCCGTCGTTACACCATGACGTATGACGAATTGCAATCCATGTATAAACAGATGGAAAAATTTTGTTGCCGATTGCACGCAACAGGAATACCAAGAAAACAAGGAATCGATAATTGGTGTTTTTACCCTATTACACAAACATATCAACGCTGAAATTTTCAAATGAAATGGAAACGAATATTATAATAGAGGAATTGGAAAACATTGCCGGCATGTTGGCCGGCACCAAACAAGAATACTATTACCAACAGAAAGTTGCCGATGCCCTGGTTGTCGAATGTGTTCGTATGCGTGAAGTTTTCAGCCGTGAAGAAATGCGGTTCTTGCGTGAATTCTACAATCCGCAACAAAAACATTGCTATCGCAATGCGTCAACACTCGTTAAACTAATGTCACATCCATTGGCGAAAAACATGTTTAAAAAACCGGTCAAATACGTCGAAGGTTACGCGTATGCCGCCGGCCTGCTTCCGATCGAACACGCATTTGTCAAGTATGACGAAGAATACATTGACCCGACGTTTGAACGGGCGTTGAAACTTGATGTCCGTAAAGAAATGTACGTTTCGCTGATTGAATTGGAACCTGCAACAATGATGAAATATGAGTTGGAAACGGGTTGTTACGGCGAATTGTACAAATACGATTATTGTTGTAAAAACGATCCGTCAATGGCCGAAAGAATCCGTGCCATGAATCCCAATAAACAGTAATCAAAAGAGAAACCAGGCTTGGTCACGTGGCCTGGTTTCTCAAAGTGACTCGATGGCGATACGAAAGACGCGACAAAGATAGGAAATGTTTGGAAATTTGAGGTGGATTTCAGCTAAAAAACAATGCGTTTTAAATTAAAACAAAAAAAACATAATAAAATATTTGGTAATTAAAAAAACATCTTTATATTTACATCGGAAAATCAAGACCCCGACCGGGCGGCTACCCGGAACAAGTTATGACATTCAAAAACGATGAAAATTTACAATTATTGACGATGGCCGCAATTGCGGTGAACGGAAAGGAAACTGACGCGGAAAAACATGGCCGCGAACTGTACGACGGTCTAGTGGATGCCGGATTGATGGAAGATACAATGGATAATGTTGGTCTTACAATCAAAAAGGCACTCGGAAACCAACACGTCAAAGATGTTTGTAATTTCCTTTGCTCAATATATGGAATACCGATCCCATCCGGATTGTTCGATGTGTTCTGCAAATTGGAAATCGTGTCCGAGGGTTGCCCGGAATGTGGCGGAAAATTGGAGTTTTGCGAAACAGAGGGACACGAATTGAATGATGGCGACTATTGGACGCCCAATTCTTGGGTTGTTGACTTTTACGTTTATAGATGTGCCTATTGTGGCGAAACAATTAAAACTGAAAAAGAGTTATGATTAGAATTGAACAGGCGTTGGCCCGCGCAAAAGAACAGGGCAAGAAAGTTCGAAAAAAGGATCTGGCAGAGAAATTATGGCCGGATTCAGACCCGGTTGCCCAGCAGGTCAACATGACGGGATTGTGTAACGGAAAAACATCACGTATCAAACCGGAGTGGGTTAAGATCATTTGTGAGATGACCGGATGTACGGCCGATTTTTTGTTAGGAATTTCAAATGAATAAAGTCATGAAAAAAGAAAATCTTTTGGATTTGTTTTGGGCCATTGTGTGGGGCCTTGTTACCGTGTTGGCCATTGTCGGTATCTTCTGGAACCCGTCTTCGGTAATAAGTGCGGTATTGTCAGGATGTATGTTCGCGGTTTTTGTCGTCGAATACATCAAGGAAAAAAGGAAAAACTAACCATTAAAAAGCGATACGATGAAACACGAAGAACAATTTGAAAACACAGAAAAAAATGAAAATGTAACAGAGGTTTTCCCGGGAATGACCGTTGAGGAAATCCGCGCTGTATTCTTCAATGCCGATGCGTTGAAAGAACCGCCATACAGGGTTTTCCAACTCAATTCAGACGGATATCGGTACTATTACCGTTACAACGAGTTCGGGGAGCCTGAATTCTACCCTTCTGTCACGACATTGCTAAAACAAGTCATGCCAACGCCGCCGGCATTGTTGGATTGGATTGCCGCCAATGGCAAGGAGGGTTCGACGGAGAAACGCGACATTGCCGCTGCATACGGAACGTTCATGCACGCCCAATTTGAGACTTTGTTAATCAACAGGCGTTATGATTTTGACAACGTTCCGTCTGTTTTGTCTGAATACATGGAGCGAGAAATCGTACCGGAATCACTGTTTTCTCAATGGGTTGTCAAGATCAGGAAAGATGTTTTGGCATTCGCCCAGTTTGTCAAGGACTACAACATTAAACCGTTGGCCGTTGAGATCGGTCTGGTGCATCCGCATTTTCATTACGCCGGGTGTCTGGACTTGCCATGTGTAATGACTGATCCGAAGACGGGAAAGACGTTCACTGCAATAGTGGATTTCAAGAGTGGCCGCAAGGGTTTCTACGAGGAACACGAATTGCAGTTGCATTTGTACCGGGAAATGTGGAATGTCAATTTTGAGAACGTCCAGATTGAGCGTGTGTTCAACTTTTCTCCGAAAGATTGGCGCGGTGCCAAGCCGACGTACAATTTGAAAGATCAAACCGATTCGGCAAATGCCAAGAAGTTGCCCTATCTGTTGGCACTGGCCACGATCGAGGATGAAAAGCGCGACAATACGTTGACAATCGTTCATGGCGTTTTGGAACTTGACCGTGGTAAGATTGCAGACAACGTGTTAACGCTGTCGCTTGCTGAACTTATCCGTTCAAAAAAGGATGCAAAAGACACCCCGGAACGTCCGGCCAACGCACCGGAACCAGCACAAGAACCGGAAACGCCAAAAAGGGCCGCAAAATCGCGCGGAAAACGCACGAAAGAATCGGAAATGATAAATACATCATCCGAAACGCAAAGCGCTCTAAAAAACGAAATTTCGGAAAAATTACCGATCGAGAATGAGCCAACGCCGGAACAATTAGCGGAAGTCGCAAAACAGGCAGAGAAGGAAGATTTGTTGAACTCTGAAATCGAATTGTAATTATGACGGTAAAAGATTTAACGATTGGTTCCCCGCTTTACCGGGTACAATTGGATTCAATAGATGTGGCCCGTGTGCGTCTTATTGAACAATTCACAGACGGGACACGTTCGGTTGAATTAAACACAACTTGGAGAGAGCGTTGTAATGCCAAAGAGGATGCAACCGAAATTCCAAATAGCAGTTCGACATATTTTTGGTATGTTAACATTGAGGACGCTGAATTGGCCCAACTTATGCAACGTTCAGAATGCGTCGAAAAATTGAAAAAAGAAATGGAAAATGCACAAAATAGATTTGCCGATGCGATCAAACGTTATGCGTTTTCCGAACCATCAACACCAAAAGAAATCTAATCATGAACGGAAGAATATACAGGCCAGAACAGGGCGGTGCGATGCTTGAATTGCCGGAAATAGGCCGTTTGCACATCGGTAGAAAACAGACAGGTCAAAATGGCAAGGAATACCCGGTATCGGTTGACTACTTTATTCCAGCCGGGAAATATGCCGGATTGTTCCAACAGGCGTATGGAGATAAGCCGCAAACAATTACGATTGTTTTCCCGGATGATGATCCGGCCAACGTATGCAATGAACGGTACGAATACCGCGACGATAAGGGTGCTTTGGTTGCCCGTGGCGATGGACGGACGTTTGAGATTTGGGACGGAAAGAAGTATGCCCCGTATTCAGTTGACCAATATCCGGACATCATGGACCAGATAACAAAACGCAATCCGACGAAACGTGGTGCCGACAATTGGGACGTGTCGTTGACGCTGCGTTTTATCATCCCGGCCGTTCGCGGTGTCGTTGGTGTGTGGCAGTTCTCGACAAAGGGCGCGGCATCGTCGATCAAAAACATTCGAAACTCTTTTGATGGCGTGCAGATCTTACGCGGTACTGTGTGCCAAACGCCGTTTGATTTGTCGGTTCAGTTCGCAAAGAGCAATAAACCAGGTGTCAATTCACGTTATCCTGTCGTTTCCCTTGTTGCGAACGACACGCGTATTGACGAGATCCGCAAGGCGATTGCTCCGACACAAAGTATTTCGTTATTGTTACCTAATGAATCGAAAAACACTGAAAAATGAAAGCAAACGAATTGATGATAGGCGATTACGTTAGTACGCCCAAGGGTATTTTCAGAGTGACTGCCATTCAAGACAACGATGTAATCTTTACTGATTATGCAGACGACATAAGTGGAGCATGTGACATTGAAGATATACAACCAATCATAATCAACGAGGAAATTCTTTTGAGGTTTGGTGTCGGGTTTTGCACTTCCAAAAGTAACCCAATGCACGGTTGGTTGACTGATAGTATGCCTGATGGCAAACTGTTTCGGGCTGAATACAACAAAGCAACAGCGCAATCAGGCAAGGTGTTAGGCGTGCAGATCCTTGGAAATTGTGGCTATGTTAAAAAAACATTCAATTTGCCTTTGCCAAAGTATGTTCATGAACTTCAACACGCATTGAAACTATGCGGAATAGAAATAGAAATAAACTTTTAGTATCATGGAAAACAAAAGAAAGTGTATCAAAGGCTTCGACAGTGAACTCAAATGCAGAGACTTCCAGTACGAAGTCGGATCCTCTCATTGGCATCCGCGCCGCAATTGTTGACGGTGTGACAATCAAGGCTGACACGTGGTACACGGTTCGCAATGGAGAATTTGTAGAAGTAACAGAATAAGTAAACGAATAGGAGCATAAGCAATGAGTCGAGAAATTATAGACGAAGTGGTTGGTCTGTCAAGGAATGGCTATGCCATTGAAGAGATTGCCGAGGAACTACACCTCGAAGAAACCGAAGTTGCCGACATCTTGGAAGAGGAGGGCGAGTTATGAAAGCAAACGAACTGATGATTGGAGATTGGGTAATGTTTCCAAACTCCATTGAAAAGGTACAAGAAGTAGCTTATATAGAGGGTAAAGGATATTGTGCAAGTTTTGCGGCAAGCGCAACTTTATTCCCAATACCTATAGACAAACTTAAACCGATCCCTCTCACTACAGAAATCCTTGAAAAGAGCGGATTAGAACACAACAAAGGAGAAATGTATTATCATGGAAAATTGATGTATCATCATGAATCTAAATACGTTTCTATATGTTATGGAGCAAATAATTATTGGCATCTACATATCAATAATGGTTGCGATTTTTCAAAGGCTATCAAGTACGTCCACGAACTTCAACACGCATTAAAACTTTGTGGAATTGAAAAAACCATTAAATTATGAGTAATAAATTAGGATGGACTTCCAAGAAACAGGCAAAGAAACTTGTTGATGCGGGATTAGACGTTAATACAGCCGATATGGCATATCGGAGGTTTAGAGTTGGAAGTGATTTCGAATGGTCACCAGAGTGTGTGCCGTACAAAAATTATCTAAAGCAAGATGATGATGGCTGTTCTTTCCCGGTTAATTTGGTAAAACCATGTTGGAGTCTCGGAGCATTGATCAATTTAATGCCTAATTTCACTATGGATTCAACTGGATGGTGTTTGTTTTCTATTGACTCGGATCCATATAGTGATTATTACCACGAAATTAAATGTGACGAGAACGGTGAAGATGACGGAACATCAAGCATCATGGATAATGTCGTTGAAATGGTATTATTTATGAAAAGAAATGGCATTCACATGAATGCAATCGATGAAAAAATTTTATGAGGAATATTTTGGATGTGAACTTTAAATATTATCTTTGCAAGCAAATATCGGTTGCTGCCACGACCGAATGAAAATTTAAAGTGCCCTGTAAAGTACAAAAATCGTGGCAGCGATTTTCTGGAAATATGGGGCCTTGTTTTTTATGAACTATCGAAAATTATACGAAAATCATTATGGCATTAAAATTCCACCGGATTTTGATATACACCATATCGACGGGACAGAGGAAACAATGCGATTGCTCCGACACAAAGTCTTTCTTTATTGTTGCCTAATGAATCAAAAACATTGAAAAATGAAGAATAAGACAGAAAGCAAGCACAAGGGCATGATGGTTAAGGACGTGCCGGAGAGCTACCGTAGATGGCTCCTCGACAACTTCGACTGGAAAGACACCAACGACCGCCTGCGCAAGGCACTACTCGTATCACTTGGGAGGGCATGACGATGAGCGGAGACAAACCCATACTGGATGCCTGCTGCGGAAGCCGAATGTTCTGGTTTGACAAAGACAACCCGCTCGTGGAGTTCATGGACATCCGAGACGAAGAAGTCTTTTTGACGGACGGGCAATTGGTGATGGTGCATCCAAACACCATCGGCGACTTCACAGCCATGCCATACCCGGACAACCACTTCAAAATGGTGGTTTTCGACCCACCGCACATGGTGTGGGCAGGAGACCAATCAAACATCCGAAAGAAATACGGAGTGCTTGACAAAGACTGGAAGACAGAGCTGGCCATGGGCTTCAAGGAATGCTTCCGAGTGCTGGAACCCTACGGAACGCTCATCTTCAAGTGGAACGAGACACAGCTGAAGTTGAAGACCGTCCTCGCGCTCACAGACGAAAAACCCCTCTTCGGCCACCGAGGAGGAAGCAGGACAATATGGGTTGCTTTTATGAAGATACCAAAAACACAATGACAATGGAAATCACAGGAAAGGTACACTGCTTCTTCGAGCAAAGCGGGACATTCAAGAACGAGTTCATCAAGCTCGGCATCCCGGCAGAGGACTACGACATCCAGAACAACTTCGGACAGACTGACCACACCGATGACCTCTTCAAAGCGATTGAGGATGCTTACGATGGTAAGCCGAGCCTGTTCGATAACATCACACAGGACGATTTCATCATTGCTTTCTTCCCGTGCATCTACTTTTGCGCACCATCGCAAATAAACTTCACTTGGGGCTGTATCAACTACCGATGTATGACCGTCAAGCAGAAGACCGACGCAATCTTGGAACGCGATAAGAGACGTTCCTACTTCTACGGATCCGCTATCAAGATGTTTGCTATTGCTCAAGAGCGAGGTTTGCGGCTTGTCATGGAGAACCCATGGAGTGAGAACACATACCTTAAGGCGAACTTCATAATGCCGCCCGCGCTCATCGACAACAACCGCATGTTGCGTGGCGACTATCGTGTAAAGCCTACCGCCTATTGGTTCGTCAACTGCAAGCCGACAAACGGATGCTCAATTCAGTTCGATAAACTGAAAGAGAAGAAAACGCACATGACGAGCAGGGGTTCCAGTGTGGAGGGTGTATGCTCCGAAGATCGTAGCATGATTTCGCCCGACTACGCCCGAAATTTTATTTGTGACTTTATACTTGGGAAAGAGCAAACAAACTCACAATTAACACTATTTCAATATGGAAACACGAACGTTTAAAATAGATAATTACATCACAGTACCAGGTTTCGCGATTGTTGAATTGGGATTGTCAGGTAATGAATTGTTGTGCTATTCGCTCATCTACGGATTCACACAAGACAAAGAAACAGAATTTAGGGGTTCATTGAATTACGTTGCATCGGCATTGAACGTCACGAAACAGAACGCGAAGAAAATCATTGACAGATTGATCGAGCGTGGTTTGGTCGATAAGAGGGAAATGTATTTTTCCGGTGTTAAATTCTGTCATTATGTCGCAAACAGACACGGCGTTGCTGAAACAGCAACGGGGCGGTATCAAAACAATAACGGGGGCGTTGCTGAAACAGCAACAGGGGGTGTTATTGAATCAGCACCCAATATTGATAATAAAGATAATATACTTGATATTAATACAGATAATTCCGCCAACGGCGGTTTGTTTTCGGATTCCGATTTTGAAACCGTAACAATTACAAGGCCGCGACGGACATCTGAACAGGCCGCGTGTCTTTTTGAGAACTCGCGTTTTGTCGATTTTGAAAAGTTTGCAGCCGAATTCAAAGGACCCGAATTCAAAAATGTTGATATTGTCTATTACTACCATGCCGTTGCTGATTGGTCGGCACAAAAAGGCAAAAAAATGAAAGATTGGATCGCAACGGCGCGAAACTTCATTCGTGGCGACATGGAAAAAAAGAAACTTCACACGATCGGGAATTCCGGCGGTGCGTTGTCCCCGGATGCAATAGAATATTTACGTTCAATGGCTGATTGATTATGGAAACAGGTGTATCAATTTACAAACCAAAATCGGCGGTTGTTGTCCGCCGGGAAATGGCTAACGTTCCAGCAGTGATGAACGCCTTGGGACCCGTTGACCGTTCCGTGTTCCTTGCTTCCACAGCCAAAACCATTGCAGAATATGACAACGTTGAACTGGCAAAGGATCTTGCGAAGGCGTTAAAGTTCATTGCGAAGGATGTTGGTGTCAGATCAACCGACGAATCCGATCAAGGGTACATGGTTGTAAGGTTGTGCGAAATCCTAAAACGTTATTACTATTGGCTGACGTTGCGTGATTTCCGGATGGCGTTCGAGATGTCGATTACCGGAGAATTGGATGATTACTTGCCAAAAGGACGCGACGGTCAACCAGACCGTGGCCATTACCAACAGTTCAATGCGGAATATGTTTGCAAAATCTTGAACGCATACAGGTTGCGCCGTGACGAGGTGTTGAAAAAGGCTTACAACGCGATGCCGGAGCCGGAACAAAAAGTCGATAAGAAAGAGGAAATCAAGTGGCGCAACATAACCAAGCGCGAATGTATTGATGCATTCGAATTTTTCAAGGAAAACAAAAAGATGCCAGACATCAGTACAATTTCTGAAATGTTGTTTTACAACCTATTAGCATCCGTTGGATTGGCTCCGGAAATCGTTGTTACAATGGTTGAGCAAAAGGCAGCCTTTGACAAGACCATTAAAGATTTTGCCGAACTCGGAAAGTTCTGGGATGTCAAGAGGCTGAAAAACGACGGACCAGAATCGCCGGAATTACAGGGTGGTGCGTTTATGATGGCACGTCGCAAGGCGTTGGAAGATGCTTTTGAAAAGATGGTTTCAAATGGAATCGTTATAACTGACTACATTAAGTTTGAGTGATGGCAAGAATCGGTTTAATAGACGTTGATGGGAAAGGCTTCCCAAACATACCGTTGATGAAATTATCGGCGTGGCACAAGGGGAAAGGCGATGAAGTTCAATGGTACGAACCGATGTTTTCTGGCCATTTTGACAGGGTTTATTTGTCAAAAGTATTTTCGTTTACTAACGATTATCAATACCCAATCAATGCAGACGTTGTAATACGTGGTGGTACGGGTTATTGCATAAATATTAAAGACGGAAAAGAAATATTTGATTGTTGTAAAAACAATAATTTGCCGCATGATGTAGAGCATATTTATCCGGATTATTCAATCTATCCAAAATTGACTAAGGACACGGCGTTTGGATTTTTAACGAGAGGTTGTCCGCGGGGTTGCGAATTTTGCATTGTTGGGAAAAAAGAGGGACAAAGATCATTTAAAGTTGCTGATTTGAGTGAATTTTGGTCTGGCCAACGTAAAATAATACTATGTGATCCTAATATTTTAGCTTGCGACGAATGGCAGGATTTGTTTCAACAACTTATTGATTCCGTTTCAGAAATTGATTTCAACCAAGGTTTGGATATTCGTTTAATGACGGAAGAAAAAGCCAAAATGTTGAATAAAATAAAAATAAAAGAAATTCACTTTGCTTGGGATCGGTACAAAGACAAGGAATTGATATTGAATAAACTTGAATTGTTCGCATCGTTAACAAATCAAAACATAAACGGCCACCATGCAATAGTTTATACAATCGTAAACTTTGACACCACAATAGAACAAGATTTGGAACGTATCTATATTTTGCGTGATTTGGGTTTTTGGCCTTATGTGATGATTTACGATAAATCACATTGCAAACAAGTTTACAAGGACATGCAAAGATGGGTTAACAACAGAATCATTTTTGGTAAGTGTAAAAGATTTAAAGATTATAATAGAAGTTATTAAATGGAAGACAAGATCAGAATAAATTGTGTTATTGGCATTGATCCGGGTGCCAACGGTGGCATTGCCATTTACATACCGGGACAAAACACAAAAGTTGCAAAAATGCCAAAGGATATTTCGGATTTGCGAGATTTTTTCGCTTACTATTGCGAAAACTTCAAACCGATTGTTTTTCTCGAAAAACTATCTGTTCGTCCGGATGATGTCATGGTACAGGGTGACCGGGCCGCGATGGGTAAGATGTATCGCATACAAAAATTGATGGCCAATTTCGAACATTTGAAAGCGTTGGCGGAAACGTCCGGTGTCCCTTATGTCATGGTCCATCCCATGACATGGCAGACGGGTTTGAATTTGCGCATTCGTGGGCAGCATGAAGACAAGGCCGATCGTAAACGCCGTTATCAAGATCATGCAGGAAAGTTGTATCCGGGCGTAAAAGTAACGTTATGGAATGCGGACGCGCTGTTGATCATGCACTTTGGACGCTGGGCGTTAATGAACAGACGGCAATGGGTCAAAGAACAGTTGCCGAAACGAGAATATGATAAGTTGTTTTAATATGTAACGAATAAATCATGAACGAAATACTACAAAAACGGATTGAGGAAGAGGCAAGAAACTATGCCGACAGCCTCGCATTGCCCGAATGGGACAAACGATCAATACACGCGATCGACTTCAAGAAAGGTGCTATTTTCGCCTTGCAGAACCAGTGGATAAGCGTGGATGAAGCGTTGCCAGATGATGACGAAAATGTTTTGCTGACTTTCAATGACGGACATATCATCGTTGCATACCACAGTGGTAATTATTGGTGGTGGTGTGATGGTTTTGTTTGTGGAATAAAAACAAACGGACAGCCAATGTATTCATCATCGCAAAGGATTGAGGTTGACGATAATCCAACCCATTGGATTCCTATCCCCAAAATGAAAGGAGGCGAGAAATGACCACTAAAAACATAGTTAACGCAACAATAGTTCTTGAATTTGACAATGGCGAATATGCGATTACTGGAACTAAAAACGAAGTTGTGATTGATGTTTGCTGTTCATTGTTAAAGTTTATAAGAATGCCAGAGGCATACTTTCAGAATTGTTCATTAGCAGAGTTAGACATTGAAGTAGGCGAGGAATGAGTTTTAATCAGACCAAATAAAATCGATTATTAAATTGTATAATGAGAAGATTTTTTGTTATTGTTACTCCCAATTGTTCCCACCGACAATCAATTAAGGTTGGATCAAAGGAGTGTACACAATGCGATGATTTCCTCGGTGGCATAATCGAAAACTTTGTCGATTGCAAACACGAACCACAACAGGAAAAAAACGTCGTGCAACCGATTATAAAAGAACAGCCGGCAAAGAAACGAGGCCGTCCAGCGAAAAAGGCCAATTCCAAGCCCGTTAACAAACGCAATCTGAAAAAATGATAAATTACACATGGAAGAAGTCCCTCAAATCGAAGATTTGAAAAAAATAACGCCAGAACAGGCGGTGGATTACATCCGTTTTGTTGCAACGATGCGACACAATCAACGCCGTTATTTTGCGACCAGAAATCCCCAAGTGTTGGATTTGTCGAAACTGATGGAAAGAGATTTGGACGCGCTTAACGATCAGTTGTTGAATCCTTCATTAAAATTGTTTTGATATTTTTTTGCATTTTTTGAAAAAAATAAAAAAAACACTTGCAAATTAAAAAATTATCCTTAATTTTGCATCGTGATTGATAAATGATCCAACGCACCGGGGCGTTTTCCCGTGAAAAACAAAAAAGCAATACGATGTACATTAAAAGATTGGAATTACTGAATTTCCAAGTTATCAAAGAGTTTTCCGCCGACTTTGACGGAACTGTTTATTTCGTGACCGGCGACAACGAATTGGGTAAATCCACGTTGTTAAAGGCCATTGGCGCATTATTGACCGGCCAACGCGACGACGTGTTGCGAAACGGCGCGTCAAAGGGCTTTGCCAAAATGGTCGTGGGCGACGACGGAGAAGAATACGACGTACAATTGTCGTTCACGGAAGCGAACCCGCGTGGAACCCTTACAATCAAACAGAAAACAACCGGGATGGCGACCAACAACGTTTCGATGTTGCAACGCATTTTCGGGTATCAAGATTTCGACGCCGTGGAATTTTCCCGATGGTCCGAAACCGCCGAGGGCCGACGCAAACAAATTGCCGTGGTAAAGTCCCTGTTGGCACCGCAAATCCGTGAACGCATTGAAGAAATCGACAAGGAGGTTTCCGGACTGAAAACTGAACGCACCGGGATCAACCGTGATGTCAAAACGTTTGCCGGATTCGTTGAAACAATGGAACGACAATTGGAGCCGGGCGATATTGAGCGATACGCCAAACCTGTTGATGTTACGGAGTTGATGGAAAAGCAACGCACGAATGCCGCGTTGATCGAGAAGGCCAAGACGGTACGTGCCTCACTTGCACTTCGAACGGAACAATTGGAAGCAATCCCGGGACGTGAGCGTAAGATCGACGAAGATTTAGCCGCTAAAAAGGCCGAACTTGAAGCCCGTGTTGAAGAAGCGAGAATCGCCTATGAAGAAGCGCTTGCGCAGGCAAAAAACGATCGTGAAAACTTGAAAAAGGAAAAAGCAGATCTTGAAACACGCAAGTCGAACGCAGAAGAATGGTTGAGAAAGTATGAAGAAAACAACCCGGAAAAGACGGATGTTCCGCAACTACTTGAACAGGCGGAAGCCCACAATAAGAAACATTCGTTGGTTGAGCAATACAGGGAGAAGAAACAACAATACGATGCTGTTACGGCCAAGGCCGGAGAAATGGACGAAAAGATTGATTCATTGGGCAAGGAACGCGCCAATTTGATTTCTTCCGCAGAATTGCCGATTGATGGGTTGACCTTTACGGACGATGGTCTGGAATTGAACGGCGTGCCGTTTGTTCCCGGCAAGGTTTCTGATTCACAGGTAATGGAGATCGCGGCAAAACTTATCATCGCCTGCAATCCAAAAGTCAAGGTGTTCAGGATCGCACGCGGAGAATCGTTGGGCGCAAAGCGTCTTGAAACGATCATTGACATTGCTAAACGAAACGGTTTCCAAGGTTTCATTGAGCAGGTACAACGTGGACAAACTGAAATGTTGGTCGAGGAATACACGGAAAAATAATGGACTATACCCGGGGTTGTCGTTGGCGGCTCCGGGTTGTTAAATTAAAGCGAAATGGACTACAAAACCGCATTGAATGTCATTAAGAACGTTGACAAAATCCGTTCATGTAAGGCATTGCAGGGCGTTTCTGTTGAACAACTGATCAACTCGGAACGTTATCGCAACAATATTGCTGCATATCTTAAAGAGCAACAGGAAACGAGAAAAACAACGATCGCATCATACAAGGCGATGCACAAGTTGGGCGGTCCAAAAGGTTATAAGTTGCCGGCGCACGTTGTTGATCATTTCATTAACTGGACGGTTGACATGTTTGTTGCCGAGTTTATCAATGTGCTTGCAAAGTGTTCCGAATTGAGTTTTGCAGAACGTCAATACATTGAACAATTGGGGAAACAAGCCTACAACTTGACCGTTGCGCAATATGTCATTGAGGAATTCCCGGAATTGGAAACCGAATTATTGAACAAGTCCAACGCCAATTGACATGAAAACGCAAAAGATAAGTGAATCTGGATTGATCGGAACTGATGGCCGTTTGCGTATGCCGATGGACAGGTTGAATGAATGGTTTGCACAACACAAGGGCGAGCGTGTTGTTATCCGTTTCGAAGCGGCCGCGCCCGGATCAAGCGAACTTCAATTGGCTTATTATTTCAACTATATTGTTCCAACGATCCAAACGGCCCTACTTGAAACAGGCGAACGGAAGACTGAAAAACAGGTCGATTTATGGCTACGCCAGCAATGCGGATCGTGCTACAACGATTACGGTGGATTGTTGGAAGCCCGGCAAATTTCCAAACCGGATTTTTCCGATTTTTTAGAGTGGCTTAAACAGTTTGCCGCAGAAAACCTTTATGTTTATATAGAAGATCCAAGAACAATTTAAAAGCGATACGAAAATGACAATTAAAGATGTTTTGGTGTTTGACACTGAAACGACCGGTTTGCCCGAAAAAAAGGCGAAATGGGACGTTGACTATATGGAATTTCCACACATCGTTCAACTTGCATGGATTCACGGATGCAAGGAAGAAAACCACATCATCAGGCCCGAAGGTTGGGAAATACCACAAGAAACCGTCGAAATCCACGGAATCACCACGGAATATGCGTTGGAACACGGAGAACCGTTTGCCGCCGTCGTGGATATGTTCATACAGGATTGCCACGATGCCGGTTTGATTTGCGGCCACAATATCTATTTTGACACAAGTTTCGTCAAGGCAAATATATTGAGGGAATTAGGACGGGAATACTACGAAGCGAACGATGTTGAATCCGCCTTGCACAAAGGAAAGAGAATTGACACGATGCGTGCGACTGTCAAGTGGGTTGATGCCAGGACTCCATCCGGGATGAAGAAGTGGCCAAAACTTGAAGAATTGTATTCGCGTTGTTTCCCTGGCGAAACATTTCCGGCGCATGATGCGTTGGAGGATGTAAAGGCCGTTGCACGTTGTTTGCCTTTGTTGGTTGAACGTGGATTGGTTGAATTGAAATTGAAGGAGTACGACAACATAGAAGTGGAGAATGAAAGTACGACAGCCGCAACAATCGCATCTGAATCGGCAAAGAAGTTTGGAACGGGTCCGGAAAAGGCCGGAAACGGCCAAAATACAAACGCAAAACATCAAAATGATATATTAATCATCCGGCAAACGAAAACGCCGCAAATCGGAGATTTTGTAAAAATAACCGATGTTGCTGCCGAGTTGTTGGAACAAAACGATTTTTAACATGGCATCTAAAACAGTAACGTTCTACAATACGCCAAGTTTTTACCTCGAATACACTAAAAACTGGTTGGAGCAGAAAAAGTCACAGAAAGTGAATCCGGCGGAAATCGCCGTGATTTCGGATATATGCAAATTGGTCGAAATCGCCGTTGGCGTATTGGACCCTGTATAGTCAGAAACTGCAACAAAACAAAACTAACTATCATGTCAGAAAAACCATTACAGACACCAAGTGAAAAGAATTTCAATCTTTCAAAGGTGAAGTTGAACCCTAATGGAGGTTTGAAAGCAGAGTATCAAATTACGGAAACTGTTGGCGGAGAGCCTTCTGTTACCGATTACAACGCTTCCGTAACGCGTGACATCCACCCGGATTTGCGTGGGCTTTTTGAGGATCTTAGACCTATCGTTGCGCGTGTCTTCAACATCACTTCGTTTCTTACATTGCTTGAATCTGTGGAAATGAAGGCCACGAAACAACAGAAGGAAAACGCCCGTTCATTTGCCGACGAGTTGATCCAAAAAATTGACGTTCGCGGCTTGTCATGGTCAGGAACAGAAGACAATGTTGGCATCGTCATCACGTCGGTTTTCGAAACGCAAAACGGTTTGAAAACTTGCATCAATACACCGAGAATTAAGATTGGCCAAATCTCGTTCGGCTTTGAAGAAGAGTTGGAACAGATTGTCGATCTGGTCAAGAAAGAGGTTTACGAATTTCTTTTTAACGGGAAACAGGCCCAATTGTCCTTGTTCGGAGACACGCCGGATAACGGTAATGTTGACGAAAATCCGATGTAATATGGAACCGATTGTTATTGACACCCAAGAATTGTATGATCTTGCGCGCCAACGGGGTTATGAACCGTTGTGCGACCGCCGTTTTGCGGTTGAAATCAATTTGAGGGTGTCAATACAACGGTCGTTATTCGGAAGGGGACACGCGCCGGAAGAAAACGAACGGTTTTACCGTTTTTGTTGGGAACATTACCCGCATGTATGTTCCGAAACGATGCGGCCGTTGCATGAATATTCGGCGGCGTATGTTTCGCACATTCTGACACGCGGCGCACACCCGGAAATGGCACATGACCCGCGCAATGTCAACATTCTTTGTTGGGAAATGCACAACAGATGGGAAAACGGCGACCGGCAAAACATGAGAATATACAGATCTAACATGCTAATTTGTGAACAATTAAAAAAAGAATATGAAACCATTGGATTTTGATGGCGTTAACGTCATTTTCGGCACGAACCAACCGGAATATCAACCGTTGCCCGGCGAATGCATTGGCAAGCCGGAAACCGGCCAAGTGATTACATGTTGGGGGTTGGATGCTGATGAACTTAAAATCGTACAGGAAACCGGAAGAATTTTTGTTTCGGTTTTGACGTTCGGTCAACGTTTGCAGCCAATATTATGTTCGGTTGTCAAACCAACACCATACGATCCGGAATGAAACAGGATTGGAACGAAGTAGTGCGAAGATCAATACGTATGGACTTCGCAAATGCGAATTTCAAACGGTATGGAAACGCACCGAAGACACCGCACCCAATCAATACAAAACGTGTCTTGGCAATCAATGAGCGATGCGAATATTACAAGTTCAAAAAACACATTGTCGGACGTTTGGTGCGTATTGTCGAAAATGCGACATCCGGTGTATGGGTAGAATTTGTCAATGACGAAGACAGAAAGAACCTCAACAACGCGGCCGGATGGTCTGACAAAAAACGCCTGTATCTATTGACAGGACCTAAATTTGATGATTGAAAAACAAAAAAAACAAACACCATGAACAAAATATTTTTGAGAGGAAACGTCGGGCAAGATCCGACAATACACGATTTCGCCAACGGCGGAAAGGTAGCACAATTCACATTGGCCACAACAGAGAGAGGGTTTACGACACGCGACGGCAAGCAGATTCCGGACGTGACAGACTGGCACAACATTGTTGTAAAGCAATCGGGATTGGCCAATGTAGTGCAGCAATATGTCAAGAAGGGAACGTCGCTTTTAGTCGTCGGGAAGTCCCGTACAAGATCATACCAAGATAATGCCGGGCAAACTCGCTATGTTACGGAAGTCATTGTCGATGAAATGGAATTGTTGAACAGAAAACCGGATCAGTCACAGTCACAAACAACAGGATATGACAACGAAGGTTTTATATGGTGAATCATTATGCAGATCAACAAGAAAGACTACAAGCCAGAACAACACGACATGTTTAAGGCATTGACGGTCAAACAGCCGTATGCCGATCTACTGACGCGTGTTGTTTACCGTGACGAAAACGGCGAATATCACGCCGAGAAAAAAATCGAGGTAAGAACGCGAAACATCAATTACCGTGGCGATCTCCTTATTTGTTCGTCTAAAAAACCGAATGACATCCCGGGACGCATGGCCGGCGTAACTTGCGGTTTCGTTGAATTGTACGACGTAAAACCCGTTGAACAATTCACGGCCGAAGATTGGGCCGCGACTTGCATTCCGGAAAAGGACCGACCAAGTAAGGGTTACGGATGGTTAATGAGGAATCCAAGACGAGTTGTCGAAATGCCAATCAAAGGTCAACTTGGACTTTACGACATCGTAGTCCCGAAAAATGACATAACGGAATATCCACGCAACGTTGCGATCGGTAACGAAGATTGGGAAATAATACAAAAAAGAATTAAGCATGGAAAATAATTGGGAAAATAAATTGACCGCATTTGATGCGCAATTATGCAAGATGGTTGAATCATTGACCAAACTGCCGTGTGAACCGAAATTCGGTGGAGATCATTACATCATCGAAGTTGATTACGGAACCAGTGATCCGCAGTTTGTGTCCGCCGTCTGGCTTGCCATCGAAGGCCGCGCCGGTGCTCGTTTGCAGGATATGAAAGATGATCCGGAACGCCATTGTTTGGTGGCCCGGATCATGTTCCACAAAGGAAGATGCAAAGACGCGGCGTTTGTCCCTAAAATTGAAACTGAATCATGAAAGAAAACGAACCAATTTTAATGACCGAGGAATTTTGGTCTGATTCCCCGTTGTCAATTGTAAGATATTACGGACACATTCAGATGGGAGGAAACGAATATATAATTGTCAATAAGGAAGGGAAGAGTATTTTTGAATGTTCGATGGAAGCCGATGAACAAGGACGTGATTATGCAATACCCCAGGGAGATCCTTGTGACTTGTGCAGGGCAGATGTTGTCCCGATCTACAGAAAATTAGGACGTGAAAAATTCATTGAATTCTTAGAACAAAATCCCGATGTATGGACGTTGAAGGAAATAAGAAAAAGGCTGAAGCAGTTGAACCAAAGCAATTGACGTGCGCCGATTGCTGGTATTGCACTTGGACTGATTTGTGGACCTCCGCATGTATCAAGTTTGAGTTACCGGTAAAAGCTGACGGCCCGGCATGTATCTCAATTTATCGGAAAAATTGATTTATCTTTGCAGCAAAATAATTGAGTTATGGCAAAAGATAACGGGACAATCGAACAGGCCGAACCCAATAAAAGAGGCCGGAAACCGAAATGGACCGATGAAAAGGTCCAAAAAATATGCGAGGCAATTGCCAACGGGAAGTCATACAAAGATGCGATGTTGGCGGGGCGAGTAAGCCACGACACGTTTTATAGGCATTTGCGTGATGATAAGGATTTTTCGGATAAGGTTAAAAAGGCCGAATCCCAATACCAAGATTGGTATGATTCGCAAGTCGTTGTCGATTCGAAAAGATCATTGCTTGAACTGATCCGCGGGTATGAATGGGATGAAGTGACAACCGAAACGATACCGGCAAAAGGCGACAAACCCGCTATTACTAAAACAAAAGTCGTACACAAAAAAGCGGCACCAAGCGCGACGGCAATTATCTTTGCATTATGCAACCGTGATCCGGAGAATTGGAAGAATAGGATCAACAACGAATTGTCCGGTAAGCTAGAAACCGACAACAAGCCGGGAATAACATTGGCCAACGTGCCGGATGAATTGCTTGCCCAAGTAATAGACGCAATCAACGGAAAGTGATGGCGGAATTCGACACAATCCAAACAACAAGATTGTTGACGGAACACCCGGAATTGTTTTTGCAAGAGGGGGCGCGGCGGCGGTTTGATTGGTTCGTAAGGTATATGAAACCATCATACCAAGTTACACCGTTCCATCAATCATATATGCGCATTCTTGAAATGTTTGCAAGGGGCCGCGTTAAAAACCTAATCATACAGGCGGCCCCCCAGCATGGTAAGTCGGAGTTAAGTTCACGAATGTTGCCCGCGTATCGGTTGGGATTAAAACCCGATACCAAGATAGCAATATGTTCATACGCCGCAACCATTGCGAAGGATTTCAACCGCGATGTGCAACGTATCATTGATACGAAAGAATACAACGCCGTATTCCCGGAAACACAATTGAACGGCTCTAACGTAGTAACGGTATCGAACAACTATTTGCGAAACTCGGATGTGTTTGAAGTTGTTGGCCACACGGGTTCTTTGCGCGTAGTTGGTCGTGGCGGTTCTTTGACATCTAAAACCGTAGATGTGATGATATTTGACGATTTGTACAAGGATGCCAGCGAAGCCAACAGTCCACAAATACGGCAAACGGCGTGGGATTGGTACACGAAAGTAGCCCGAACAAGATTGCACAATGATTCACAGCAGTTGATTGTTTTTACGCGTTGGCATCCCGACGATATTATAGGCAAGATCATTGAGACGGAGAATGTGATATTTGCCGAAAAGTGGTCGGATTTTGAAAATGTTACGCCGGGGGATTGGGTGTTGGTAAACTTTGAAGCCATCAAGACAGGAAAGGCAACCGAAATCGACGAAAGGGAACCTGGCATGGCATTGTGGCCAGCCCGGCATTCATTGGACCGTTTGACGGCACAGAAGCAATTGGACCCTGTCGGTTTCCAATGCCTGTACCAAGGCGACCCGGGCAATGCGGAAGGAAAGTTGTACCAACCCTTCAAGACTTGGGTTGAAAAATCGGAATGGGGCAAATACATACGTTCGGGTTGTTATGTGGACGTAGCGGATGAAGGAGACGATTTTCTGTTTGCTGCATCATACGACATCTACCGTTCAGAAAGCCAGATTTGGAACGAGGCGAAACACCGGATGGAACCGTTGTTGTTTGCTTTGATTACCGATATTGAGTTCACCGACGAATCGACGGATGTTACAACGGTAACGGTACCGCGACTGATCAACACTAACAACGTACAGAAGGCGTGGATAGAATCGAACAACGGCGGATCTCAATTTGAGAAGGTCGTTAAAAAGAAAGTGCGGGCGTTGACTGTTGCGTTTTACCAGAGCAACAACAAGGAATCAAGGATAGTCACCAATGCGCCGTTTGTCAACCAACATATCATTATGCCGTTCGGTTGGGAAACAAGATACAAGAAGTTCCACGATCACATAACGTCTTTTTTGCGGAAATTCGATGCGAACACGCATGATGATGACGCGGACGGGTTGACCGGGATTTACGAAAAGGAAATCGCGGATGGCAATGCCAAACCATACAATGCGACAACGAGGGGGATCCGGGTTCATTGATATTTGCCAATTTTTCAAGATTTGGCAAGAAACTTTCCATTATAAGGAGTTTGGGAAAGGAATTGAATAATTACATATTTTTCAAGAAAAAATCGTTTTGATTCGATTTTTCAAGAAAATAACTATATTTGCAGTCGAAAGCGGCCAAGGGTAAGCCGTCAAGTATCAACAATTAAAACATTAAACCATTATGTCACTTATTTGTCAATGCCCGGCCGCCGCTGCAATCTCGACGATCCCTAACGTCGTTTGCCCGGAAAACTTTGGCCAGATCCAGAAAGTTGCGTTCCAGCGTCTTCACAAGGCCGATGGAACCAAAAACAGTTTCACAACCACCGCATCAATTCTTTTGAAAGCGTCATGGACCGCGCTGTTATCGGCCGCTGACGGTTCGAAAGTTGTGGTTTCTCCCTACATCAACGCTCCTGCCGATTCAGGCGGTGACGCACGTCGTACCGGTGGCGGCAATGATGATCTCGGAGGTATTTCTGAGGTCCTGGGTGGCAACCCCGTCCAGTTCGACGGATCGATGCGTTCCGTTCCGCAGAATGTCATCAAGGTCATGAAGGAATTGGAATGCGAGGCAAACGCCGGCAATCTCGGTGTTTATCTGTTCGACGAGAACGGAAAGATCGAAGCGATCCAAGACGAAACCACCGCGACCACCTACTACCCAATTCCGATTCGTTCCCTGTTTATCGGCTCGAAGATCCACGGGAATTTCGACGCCAAAGACTCCAATGCGATTTCCTGGTTGTATCCGGACAACTATTCGGATAATCTGAAAATCGTTTCGCCTACCGACTTCAACCCGTTAACCGATTTGATCCCGGCATCAAACTAACAAGCAATGAACGCCAAAACGACAATGGTAACGTTGTGCGCTAACGGCGTTACCAGGGAATTTGAGATTACCCATGCTGAAAGATTGTTAAAGATGCCGAACAACGGCGGATGGCATTTGCCAGAAAACAGTAAATTCGAATTTGTGAACAATGGGTTACGACATCGCCAAGATAAGAAAGAAAATCGCGGAAAATAAGCGTTCCGCCACATTGAGCCGTGCGAAACTGCACCAGATGCGTATCAAGTTCCACACGGTCAAGCGCGTTACGACTTTCAATGCACCGTACATTTCTTTGCCATTGACCCAGTTTCTGGCAATGGTCGAAAACATCTTGCCGCATGATAAGTTTGTTTTGTTCAAAGCTCTTTTCCGTTATCCAATCAAAACGAATGAGATAACGGAAATCTGCTTTGACAAGTTAAGCCGTATCTTTGATGGTCGTAACCCTGCATTCAATTACCAGTTCATCAATTCGGCACAACGCGACGATTGGGAACAATACAGGATAACGAAGTTGAACGAGCCTGATGTTTGGGCGACCAAAGGTTGGGAGTTCTTCAAGTCCGAAATCAATTCCGTATTGATCGTTGACGTTCCTCGTGAGCAGAAGACAGAATTGCCGGAACCGTATTTCTATTGGTTGCCGATCGACGATGTTATCACGTACAAGGCTGACCCAACAACGGGACAGATGGATTATATTGTTTTCCGGCGCCGTGATGAAATTGTTGTGTTGGACGATGAGACGTACCGCGTGTGGGATGACAAGAAGCACACCGGACAAATTGACGGTTTGCCGAAGATAGAAGCACCGCACGACCTTGGTTATTGCCCGGCCCGTTTCTTCTGGAACGAGCCGATTTCGCTTGATGAACCGGATGTAAAGGCATCCCCATTGTCCGCTGAACTGGAATCGCTTGATTGGTTCGAATTCTTCCACATTTCCAAACGTCAGTTGGATCTGATGGGTGCGTATCCTATCCTTTCCGGTTACGAACAGAGTTGCGATTTTACGAACGCTGAAAACGGCGACTATTGCGACGGTGGTTTTCTCCGAGACAAACAAGGCCGGTATCGTCTGGACATGGCCGGTTTGCTTTTGCGCTGTCCAAAGTGCGGAAACAAACGGATCATCGGTGCCGGCTCGTTCGTCGAGGTCCCTGTACCAAATCCCGATGAAAACCAACCGGACCTTCGAAATCCCGTGCAGATACTGAACGTTGACCGTGGCGCATTGGAATACAATGTAGAAGAACAAAAGAGGTTGCGTGAGGAAATTATCACGGCCGTAGTCGGTCAGGAAGAAATTGTCACGAACCGCGACGCGTTCAACGAGCAACAGGTGCAAGCGAATTTCGAATCTGTTACGACCGTGTTGATGCGAGTTAAGAAAGGGTTTGAAGCGGCACAACAATGGGTGGATACGACCGTTTGCAAGTTGCGTTACGGCCGTTACTTCATTTCGGCCAACATCAATTACGGCACGGAGTTCTATTTGTATTCCGCTGACGAGTTGCGAAATCGTTACAAGGCTGCCAAGGATGCCGGAGCATCTGAAGCGGAGCTTGACATGATGCAACGTCAGATCATCGAAACGGAATACCGTAATGATCCAATGCAGTTGCGCAGGATGCTATTACTTGCAGAACTTGAACCGTTACGTCACATGTCACGCCAAGAGGTGGCGGAATTGTACGAAAAAAGGTTGGTTTCCGAACAGGACTTGCGTATTAAGTTGAATTTCCCTAATTTTGTCCGCAGGTTTGAAAGGGAAAACACAAACATTTTGGATTTTGGCGAAGCCATTCCGTACCAACGCAAAATTGAAACAATCATGGCCGAATTCAGGCGTTATGCCGATGAGCAGAAACCGGGACCGGCACAAGTCTAACACAAAAATGAAACACGTATGATTACTAAAGATGGGCGCGACACCCCTATTGAGAACCTTACCCAAGACAACTACATTGTCCCCAAGGGAGAGGAACAAAGTTATCACGCCGTAATTGAGGTCGTGCAATACGACCAGAAGACCGGTAAGAAGATCTCCAAACCGCGCGTACAGAAGTTTGGTAAAAAGCAGTTTGAAACGAGTGTTTTGAATTGCCTGAAAAAGCAAGGTTACATAGTAACCATCCTGCACGATCCTAACGCGTGGATCAAAGAGCAACAGGAAAAGGCGGCAAAGACCAAGGCACAACAAGCCGAAGAAAAGGCCAAGGCAGAACAAGAAAAGTTCGATGCCGCCGTTGCAGCAGCAGTCGCCAAGGTGCTTGCCGAACGTGACGCGGCCAACAAAACCGAACAGGATTCCGAGAAAAAAACGGGCCGTCCCAAAAAGGAAACAACCGAATAACAGGATAAAGCCCGAACATTCGCAATAACAAAAAACGACTAACAAACAAAACTATTACAATTATGGCACAGATCGCACAACAGGACAATTTGTTCATTGAAGTCTCCGCACTCGGAACGTTTACCGACGACCAAAAAAATGCACTGGTTGAGAAATTCAAGGCCGGAACGATTCTTGATGTCGTTCAACGTTCGTCCGCCGGTGTTTCCAAGTGCATTGCCGCCTCGTTTGCCGATGTTTCAACCACTCGTACTTACACGTTCGTGTTCGGTGGTGCAACCCTGCAAAGCGTGACAGCAACCGAAACAATTTCAGCCTAAAAAGTTGGCGATACGTGTAAAAGACATTGCAAACAATTCAAAGGGAAAGAATTATGGCACTAACAACCGAATTATTGAACGCCAACGCCGCGACCGCCTCGTTGACTGATGAACAGAAAAACGCTATCGTCGAAATGTCGAGGAATGACGAAACCGCCGTTATCGGTCAGAAGACGGGCGAGATCTATGGCGGTTTGGATGCTGACATTTTGTCTGCATCCGGAATCGCCAAAAACGGAACGGAAAAGACCTACGATTACGCCAAACGTGTTATTGGTGAGATCAAAGGCCAAGCCGGTAACGCCGCAGAACTGCAAAACAAGGTTTCCGAACTGGAGAAGGAGAAAACCCGTTTGGAAGGTGTGATTGCCAAAGGTGGTGCGGATGCCGAAACAAAACGCCAGTTGGATCAGACGAAAGCAGATTTGGCCAACGTAACGAAACAATACACCGATCTTAAAACCGATTACGACAAGGCGAAGACGGAACACGCCAAGGAGTTGTTTGGTTTGAAGATTGACGGCGAATTCGCGAAGGCAACGTCAAACATCAAGTTCAAGGCCGATCTGCCGGCGTCTGTTACATCTGTGCTGATGCAACAGGCAATCGCCAAAGTTAAGGGCATGAATCCCGAATACATTGACGATGGCAACGGTGGAAAGGTATTGGCGTTCATGGAAAACGGCACACCAAAGAGAAATCCGGAAAACAACTTGCGTCCGTACACGGCAACAGAACTGATTTCCGCCGAACTCAAAACGATGGGTGTTTTAGATGAAGGCAGGAGACAGATCGGTGCCGGATCAACAGGTGGCCAAGGCGGGAACGCTGGAGGTTCGAAAACCGTTGATATATCCGGAGCAACGAGCCAAGACCAAGCCCACGAAATCATTGCAAAACAATTGATGCAACAGGGTTTGGTCAATGGATCAAAAGAATTCAACGACGCAATGTCGGCAGCGTGGAAAGAGAACCGCGATGTGTTGAAGGCATTGCCGATTCGTTAAATAGTAAACAACACCGGGTAAAGGGTCAATCCGGCTAATAATTAACCATTAAAAACATTACGCATTATGTCACTTATCGCAACCCGTTTGCAAAACTGGCGTGTCGAAAACCCGGAATTTGACCGTAATATGGCCCGCCCGTTGGAATATGGCGCACTGGACTTCTTTATTGAGCAGACCAATGCCGCAAATTCCATCATCAACCCCAACTTGCGCGACCGTGCCTTTGAATCCATCGGCAACACCGTGCAGATCCCCGTCATCAACTATGATGGCGATGTCACTGTTTCAAACGTCCGTTCATGCGTGATCGGCGACGATGAAAACACGTCCGCATTGTATACCGTCAACTGGGTAACTCTCTCCGTCGGTTTCACGATGGTTCCGCAGTTGTACCGCAACAACGAAATCTCATACGAACACGATTTTGCACGCAAGATGGAAAAGATTTGCCGCGCCCTTGCAACCGCAATGGACGTTCAGGCAATTGCTGCTCTTGAAGCGAACAAGACCCAAGTGTTCAAAGACTCATTGTATTACACTGTCACATCCAATTCCGTGCAGATACCGTGGAACGCTCGCATGGAATTCTTGGCTGACATGAATGCAATGCAGCGTGCAAACGCCTATCCCGAAATGCTCCACGTCATCGGCGGTGCCGGCTTCGATTCGCTGGTCCGCAAGATGGCCGAGCATGACATCTACAACGATGTCAACAAGCGTCTGGAATATGACAACAAAGTGTTCCACTACACCAACAACATCGTCAACGAATCCGGCAAGTTCGCCACCGGTTACATCGTTGCCGATGGCAATGTGGGTGTGTTGACCCGTGTTGACCGCGAGGCGTTGAGCCGCACCCGTGCCAACTTCCACGAATGGGATGTGGTACGTCTGCCGTACATTGATCTTCCGGTCGGTTCGCACTACTACACCGCAGTTGGCGACCAGTCCGGTATCGCCGGTGCTGCATCCGCAGACATGACTTGCAACGTCAAGGAGTACTTCGGTTTTTCTGTTGACATCGCATTCCTTGTTGCTTACAACAGCAATCCGGAAACAGTTGCCAACCCAATCATCAAAGTCGAGGTTGCAACTCCCGGCACCGCCAATCCGTTTGCCCAACCGGTTGAAGTCGTTAACGGAGAGGACAACCCTGTAATGACGCAAGCCGTGCAGGGTTAGCCTTCATTATCTATAATCAATTGTTCGCGGGGACGGGTAACAACAACCCCGTCCCCGTTTTTCGTACTAAGATTTTAACACGTCTAAAAAACGTGTAAACAAAAACGGAATTACTTAACATGATACGATTGCCTGAAATACAAGAAGCATTGTTGAATGTTGTCGGATGGCAGCAGGATTACAACCCGCAAAACCAAATCGACGATGCGTTGTGCCAGACGGAAAGCGGATTGACGTTCCAAGGTGCTCACCCACTTTGCACTTTGGCAAACATCCGTTCGATCATGCCGGACGATTATTTGTATTATTATCCGGCATGGAATCAAATCCAAACATACAAGAAAGGAATGAAGATTCGCCACAATGGTTTTGTTTGGATTGCAAATCACGACAATGTTGGGATTCAACCGGAAGCCAGCGACTTCAATATGGATTTCAATAATGATTTCGGTTCGGAATTGGCTGGTGCTTGGGTTAAATACAACATGCAATCAGATTTCGTGCGACAATTGACCGTTAACGGAATCAATACTGCAATCCAGACGTTCATACAGGAAAAGCAGTTGCAGCAGGAAACGCGCAACTTGCTTGAACGTAGGACGTTCTTTGACGGTGCAGCACGATTGCAGGCGACAATCGACCCGTCCGGTAAGATCGTCGGTTTCGAGATCGTACCTGTCCGTTCCATGGGAGTAACGACGAAGATTGAAAGAATCGGTTTGCAAATGGTAGGAGCCACCGGTAAGGTCCATTTGTATTTGTTCCATTCATCGCAAGTTGAACCAACGCATAAGATTGACTTGGATTTCACGAATACCAACGGCGGTTTCCAATGGTTCACGCCTTCGGAGCCGATCTATCTTCCGTACATTCCCGGAACAGATGGCAATGGCAACGATTCTGGTGGTGCATGGTTCCTGTGTTACAGCCAGAACGAATTGCCGTTGGGGATGCAAGCATTGAATGTGTCTAAGGATTGGTCCGTTGAACCATGCCAGGCGTGTATTGGCGGTTCGATAGAATCATGGCGACAAATGACAAAGTATTTGCAGGTATCCCCGTTCTGCATCAATGCGCCGGCTGACTTCGTTGAGTACCATGAAATGTTCGACATCGGACAACTCGCATATACCAATACGATGAATTACGGATTGAATGTTGAAATTTCGGTGGGTTGCGACCTTACTGATTTCATCATTTCACAGCGTCATATTTTCGCAACGGTAATCCAAAAGCAGGTAGCGGCCAATGTTTTGAGAACAATAGCGATGAATCCGGACGTGCGCGTCAACAGGAACCAAGTGAACGTGACGCGCGACGAACTTCTTTACGAAATCGACGGCGCTCCGCAAGGACGCGCAACCGGTTTGGGGTATGAACTGAAACAGGCTTACAAGGCGTTGTCGATCGACACGCGCGGTTTGGACCGGATATGTTTGCAGTGCAACAACCACGGTGTCAAGTACCGCACCGTTTAGACAATCGAACAAAAAAACGGCGAATGACGGGCGTTTGGAAAACAAATAACACTTACACGATTCCCCGAACCAAACGCCCCGAAACGCAAAAAAACGCTGAAAAAATGGGAATATTGAATGACCTACGGACACGCGTCGCAAATGTCAATGACGGATTGCAGACAGGCGAACTTGTACGCAATACCGTTATGAGGCACCCGGAAGACATAATGGAGTTGCAAAAACAACAATTGTTTTCCGGATTGGCCTCAAATGGTCAAGACATACGCCCATATTATAGTGAAGACTTGAAACCATCCGGATATTTCAAGAGTGCAGAATCGGCAAAACGGTATGTGGCTTGGAAGGAATCCGGTATAACATACCCGTATTCCGCCAATCGCAACCCGGATGCGCCCAACCTATACATTAACGGCCGTTTCCATGATGAACTTGGAGTTGAGTTCACTGATCAAACAGTCGGTGTTGTCGGCACGACCGGATATGCAAAGGGGATCGTTGCGAAATACGGAATTCAAACATTTGGTTTGATGATGTCAAACTGGATGGTCGTGTTTGTCGAACGTGGAGCATACGATGAATTGATGCGTGATATAAGAACGCTACTTTATAGTAATTGAAATAGTAATGCCGTGAAACTCGGCAATGTTTAATCTCAAAATCGTTCAAACATGAAAAAAATTCTTTTTCTGATGGCAGCGTTACTGATGGTTTCTGTAGCGTTTGCCGAAAACGAAACGAAAGTTGTTCCGGAAAACGACATTGGTTATTGTGCCAATCGTGAAAGCACCACTTTCGCATCTGAAAATTATTTAATCGAGGGAGTGGAGGCACCCGCAATGCTCAACATGGAGGTGAGCGAAATTGCCGCCCGTTTCGTCTATGTTAGTTTATGCCCAATTACGATTGGCGATAATAGCATGACGTACGTTTGTTTCCTGTGGCCTTATTACTGTTTCGGTAATAACATTTCAAATTCCATTATTCAGCAAGGTGATGTCGGCCGATGTACACGCCATAGTTCTTTTTGGTTTGCGCTGACAGAACTGATTTAACGCCTATTCATCCGCGTTCGAATAAAAAACCGATGCAGAAACACAGACTTAAAATCTGTCAGCGCATCCAATAAAAGTTGGGGGTGGGTTCGACACCCATCCCCAATAATTGTTTAAGAAATAACAAAACCACAGAAAATGAACAAAGCACCGATAATTGCCAATCCGGTAATGTTGGATGCCATTATAGGCGAGATCCAAAACGGATTGATCGAAAATATAACATGGTTGGACGTTGCTTTTGGACGATCGCAGCGGCTGTCAAAGAACATGAACGGGAAAAAGATCGTCACACCAAACGTGTATTGTGGCGGTTGGAACGGTCATGGCGAAAACGACTACATCGAAGTTTCGCCAGATTCGAAGATCGGAAACTTCTCATTTTTTGAAATTGAAGATCCGCAAACGATCAACGCCGGACCTTGGGCGCGTGAGATAAAGGCTCCATTTGGTTTGATTTTTTGGCTCGACCTTACGCGCGTCTATGGAGAGGCAGACAACCGTAACACGGAGAAATTGAAAGCAGAAATCTTGCGTTGCCTTAATGGGCGTGACGGTTGGCATCTTTCGGAAGGTCGAATGATGATCAACCGCATTTACGAACGTGCCGAAAACATTTACCGTGGCTATACATTGACAGAAATTGACAATCAGTTTTTAATGCACCCGTATTATGGTATGAGATTTGACGGGCTATTGGAATATTCAGAATTATGCTTACAATAATCGAATTTGCTTGCTGGGTTGCGGTCATAGCATTGACGGCCGCATTCCTGTTGTCATTGGCAACGAAATGGGGTTGGATTGAATGGTTGCAGGTACATGCACCGAATGACTTTTTGCACAAACTTTTTTCGTGCAAGTTTTGTTGTTCATGGTGGATGTCCGTGGCAATTTCATTATCTTTGTGCGTTGCGACGCATGATTGGTATCTGATGTTCGCACCAATTTGTACAACTACAATTACAAGGGAGTTATGGTAACGGCAAACATAGGGAAACACAAGGTTGAGTTCTACGACACGATAGAGGAATTGCCGATCGTGCGTTTCCACAAGTACCAGAAACTGTTGTTGGTCGATGCCGGGGTTGGGTCAGACATATCCGCATTCGACCAACGATTGTTAAAGGCTCGTGAATTCATAGGTGCAGGAAAGCCGGAACAAGCTCAACGGGAGTTGGAAAACCTGAGGCAATGTGTTTACATGATCCAAACAGAGTTGTCGCCGAAACACAGGGCCTTTGCCGTGTTGGTTACCAAACTTGACGGAAAGGAATGCAACGACATTGGCGACGATGCGTTGGTTGCCATCACCGCTACATTGAATGATGTGCCGGAACAAGAATTGACCGCCCAGTTGGAAGCGGTCAAAAAAAAAATTGACGGGGAACTGATGTTGTATTTCCCGTCATTGTTCAATGATGGGGAAGTGAAAGAGTATTACGACCTTCTGAAAAAGCGCACCTTGGAAATCTTGAACGGTATTGTGTCAGGTGTCGTTGATCCGGCTGCTTCAAAAATCGTCTCGAAGTTAACGACCGCGCTGATCACTTATTCGAATCCGAAGTTGTTTACCGGATCGGACGGGGTGGAAATACAGTTTGAGCGGCAATACGAAAACCTTTGTCTTGTGTTGTCAGAGCAATTGCATGTCGATCCGAAAAAATATACCGTTTTGGAGTTCTACAATGCGTTTGATTTTGTAAAGGAACGGTCGAAACAGGCGGAAAAGGCCCAAAAACAGCCCAATTTCAAACGATAACATGTTTGGATATACAATTTATCATCCGAAAAACGAAACGCCGTTATATGGCATTTTAAACTAAAATAACAATGGACAACCCGAACCCGATTTATTACCGCGATTTGATCACGCCCGACGATTCGATAACCAAGTTGTTGTCTCAATTGGACGAACTGATAACGAAGTATGACGCTGCAAAAAGCAAGATCCAGGGTGCAGCCGCCGACATCGCGAAAGGAATGCAGAATATTTCCGGCGCGACAGAGGAACAGCGTAAGACAATACAATTGGCCACCGAACAATCTGAAAAACTCGTGGCTGAATACCGGGATGTCACGTCGGCACAATGGAAAGCGACACAGGCGTTCGCAGAAGCGGCGGCGGCGAAAAAGGAGTCAGCACAAATCGACAAACTAATTACCCAGATCAACACGTCTGCCGAAGGTTCGTATAACAAGCTGTCCGCACAATACCGACTGAACAAGATACGGTTGAACGAAATGTCGGCCGCAGACCGCAAGGCAACGGAAGAAGGCCGAGCGTTGGAGCAGGAAACAAACGCAATCTATGAAGAGATGAAGCGTTTGCAGGAGGCGACAGGCAAGCACCAGTTGAATGTCGGTAACTATGCGGATGCGGCAAAAGGATTGAAGACGGAGTTAACGTCGTTGATTCAACAGATGGCCTATTTGAAGGCGCAAGGCGAAGAAAATTCAGAAGAATATCGGACAATGGCCGCGCGTGCCGGTGATTTGAAAGACGCCATGATGGACGCGCAAACAGAAGTAAAGGCGATGGCTTCCGACACACGGTCGTTGGATACCGTCATGGGTGCCGCATCTGCCGCGTCCGGTGGATTCGCAGCATATACCGGATTGACCCAATTGTTGGGTACATCTTCAGACGATGCACAGGAAATGCAGCAAAAACTCGGATCAGCAATTGCAATCGTTAGCGGTGTAACTGCAATTCAAAACGCTTTGCAAAAGGAATCCAACCTAATGACCGGAATACGTATTATCCAGACAAAGGCCGCGACGAAAGCGGAGCAATTGGATGCAGCGGCGAAGGCAAAGAACGCAGCGGCAACGGCAGGAGCAACGGCGGCGCAAAGAATTTTCAACCTCGTTGCTTCGGCAAATCCGTATGTGCTGTTGGCAATTGCACTTGTTACCGTTGTCGGTGCATTGATCGCTTTTGCGTCCGGTGCAAGCAAGGCGGCAAAAGAACAGACCGAATTGAACAAGGAAATGGCGGCGTATTTGGATTATTTGGATTCCGTTTCCAAAGAGAGTGTCCGTGCGAACAATGAGACGATACAAGCGTTGGAAAACGAATTGGAAGTTGCCAAGGCCCGCAAAGCGTCACTTTCTGAAACAAGGGCAATAGAGGATAAGATATACAACGAACGAGTCAATGCACACGGGAAACTGATGGGGTTTTATGCTGACGAATTGGCCCAAGAGGATGTGAACAGGGCCAAGTTGAAGCAGTTACAGGAATTGCTTTACCAACTTCAAGCGGCACAAGCAGCCGGGAGAAACAAGATACGTGTTGACGTTGATTTGGACGGGGAGATTGAAAAGGTAAAGATTGACGATGCGATTGAAGCGGTGCAGGGTCAGATCGACAATTACGGCAAATCGGTACAGATTGCCGTTGATTTGAAAACTGAGGGCGCTGAAATCTCAAAAGATCGAGCAATTCAGTTGGCACATCGTAGGCAAGAGGGTCAACAGATGGCGAAAACAGAATTGGATGTCCTTCGTTCGACAACAGACGCGAGACTGGCTTTGATTGCAGATTCATACAAGCGTGAATTGGCCATTCTCAAAGAGAATGCAGAACGTCAGATACAAGACATACAGTTGCGTTTGAAGACCGAATCAAATCTTACGCGAAAGGCTCGTACAGAGTTGAACGTGCAAATGAAATTGATCATGGACAAGTATTACCGTGACGTGCAAGATCTTCAAAACGCATACACGGCGCGTGATCTGGCTGCAAGGAGAGAAACACAGGACATCGAGATTGCGTTGATGGAGGATGGAGCAGAAAAGCAGCGTACAGAATTGCGCGTGTCGTATGAGCGTCAAATCGAGGATTTGACAAATGCCATCGCAACACAACGTGACTTGACGGAAACCGAAATCGGAGAAATGTATAATCGCCTGTTATTGTTGGGCGACCAGTACAGAAAGGATCTGTTGAAGTTGGAAGACCAGATCACAGCCGACCAATTGAACGTTCAGGCTGAACGAATCCAATTACAATTGGATGCCGTCCGTGAAGGATCGCAGGAGGAAGTTGATTTGTCGATCGAACTATTGAGCAAGCGGAGGGAAATCGAATTGGCACAAAACGCACAACTTGCAGAAGACATGCGTCAAAGCGAAGCGGACATAAATAAGAAGTGGGATGCCGTAATATTGAAGCAAACAACCGAATTAACCCAAAAACGTGCGTTGATGTTGCTTGATGCTCAACAGGAATTGGCCGCGTCTGAATTTTCGTTGCTTGACAAGAACGAACGCCAAAAGACACAGTTCCAATTGCAGATGGAAAAAGAGCGTCTTCAAAAGATATTGGAGTTGGATCGGGCCGCCGGTTACAAGATGACCGAAGTTGAACGCAAAAACATTGAAAATACCATAGCTTCTATCGAGAAGCAAATTGGAAGATTGCCGTACAATAATTTGTATGAATTGCTGGGTATCGGATTGGATTCCGAGCAACAAGGCGCATTGAACACGGCAATTGATTCAATCAAAGAAGCGGTCGGCTCGTTGGTTGATTCATGGAATGCGGCCGCTGAAGCAGCCGTCAATGCGGCCAACAAACAGGTCGAGGCGGCAAAAAAGACATTGGATGCCGAAATTGAGGCCAGAAACGCCGGTTATGCTAATGAAGTTGCAACGGCGCAAAAGGAATTAGAATTGGCACAGAAAAACCAAGAACAGGCACTTAAAGAAAAACAGAAGGCGCAAAAGGCGCAGTTGGCAATCGACAGTATCACGCAGGCATCGTCATTGGTGACGGCATCCGCCAACATCTGGTCGGCTTTAAGCGGAATACCGGTTGTTGGTCCGGGATTGGCTATCACTGCAATTGCGACGATGTGGGGGGCGTTCCTTGCCGCAAAGATCAAGGCGGCGCAAGTAACGACGCAAACCGAACAATACGGCCATGGTACCGTCGAATTGCTGAATGGTGGAAGCCATGCAAGCGGAAACGACATTGATTTGGGCATGAAGCCGGACGGGACCAGACGCCGTGCGGAAGGTGGTGAATACTTCGCCATCATCAACAAGCGCAATTCGCGTCGTTATGGCCGTTTGATCCCGGAAGTGATCAATGCATTCAACGACGGGACGTTTGCGGATAAATACCAGCGTGCGAACGCAACGATGGGCAATTACGCATTCGGCATTGTCGGAGGCGGTACTGATGTTTCGGGACTTGAAAAGGATGTGGCGGCGATCCGTTCACAGGGCGACAGGAACCAATATTTCGACGGCCAAGGCAATATTATTTACGTTTACAAAAATCTTACCCGCAAGATCAGAAAAAATTAACCGTCATGAATCCGATTTATAAATTCACATTGTCCGCTAATAACGGGAACGAACAACAGGCCTTCCCAATTTACCGGGATGATCTGTCGAAGGATTACGAATTGCAGACGAACGAAGAGTTTTACCGGGCAAAGTTGTCCGGTAAATTGACTTTTGTACATACCGATTTCGATTTCATTGCCAACCAAACATTCGACACGAGGTTTGTGGTGCGGATATACATATCGTATGACGCTGGCGTAACATGGACTTTGTATTGGTCGGGTAATTTTTGGAAGACGGATTGCAAGTTCGACCAAGACAACAAGAATGTAACGTTGACGCCGGAAGTAGTTGACGAATACACCGATGTATTGGCCGGTATGGAAAAAGAGTTCAATCTTATAGAGTTGGCACCGGAAATTCGCCAAGTCCGATTAGACAAACGGCCAATGTTGCAAGTTTATGTACCGGGGCAGACGGTTATTGGTTGCTTTTTGTCCGGTATGTGGTGGGAACAGGAATGCGAATCTGTCACGAATGAAACGCAATTAGTAAACACGTATCGTTTTTCGAAAAACAAGACGATGCGAATAGCTGAATTTTCGGGCACGATGTCGCCGGTGTTGCCGGATATGATGACGGCTCAAGATGTCACGTCGGATTATTGGTCATTGACTGGTGGCGGATTCGCCTTGCGTTACAATTCTGTTTTGGACCCGTCAATACACGAATCTCCGGTATATTACTTCGAAATTGTGAGGAACACCGACAATGTACGTTTGTGGTATGCAGAATCTTACGATCCATATATTGTGCCAACCAATATTATTCTGTCACCGGTTGATGGTTCCGGTGCAATCGGGAATGTTGGTTTGTACGTGCATGACATGCCGATCTACGCACGTATGATATGCGATGTGAACAGTGCATTCGGAATCAACACGCATTCGCTTCCGGAAAATGACATGGTTGAAAACAACAGAAATTATCGGCGTGTAATCGGTTACAATTATCCGAATCATTTTTGGTTTTCGCAAAGGTTTTCGGCTACACCGACACAATGGGGATTATACCAACCCGGCCAATATTACGACGATCCGGGATTGCCGCCATCGTCTGGGATAACGGAATTTTTCCCCGTAGCCAGGAACGCTTGGGGCAAGATTTCAATTTGGTTTTCGTTTGGAAACTTCGATTGGTTGGTGGAACAGGAATTCAGAAAGGAATATGCGTTGCGAGACGCATATCCGTTGGCATCTGTTATTTCTGTGCTCTTGAAAAAGATCGATCCAAACTTGACGCATAGGGAGACATCCGATTATTCGCTGTTTTTCTATAATGGCAATAATCCGTTGTTGGGCGTTAACCAGACAATTTTTATCACGCCAAAGTCTAATATGATCGCGTTGGGATATGACCAGCCGGCACAAAAGGCACCGATAACGTTACGTCGTATCTTAGACATGTTGCGCGATTGTTTCCGTTGCTATTGGTATATCGATGACCAAAAGAGGTTCAGGATTGAACACATAGAATATTTCAGACGTGGCGGTTCCTATTCCGGAACGCCTGTTGTCGGCCGTGATTTGACAGTCGAAGAAGTAACACAAAGCCGGAAAAAATGGGCCTTTGGAACGTCTCAATACCAGTACGACAAACCGGAAATGTCGGCCCGTTATCAATTCGGATGGATGGACGATGTTACGCAATTGTTCGAAGGAAACCCGATTGATATTGTATCACAGTATGTCAACAAAGACAATATCTCGAATATTGACATTGCACTATTCACGTCTGACGTCGATTACATCCTGCTTAATCCTGGCAACATATCCAAGGACGGATTTGTCTTGTTGTCGGCGTCGCCTTCGGATGAACAACAGGCAGTGCAATATAGTTTGAATTACGCTTATGCGAATACCGGTGAATCAGCCGGAAGTATGGTCGCATACAATGGGACAATCGCAATGCCGATTGTTGACATTTATGGCGTGTACAATCTTGGGCTGACGCAGAATTCGCTTGGATATTACTTCTATGATTGCGCCGTTTATAACGGTGATGGTGATTATTTGGGAAACATTTTTTTAAGCGAAGATCAAAAATTTTCGTTGGACCCGAAGTCGGTTTTGGAAACCTATCCATCTGCAAAGAAAATAGGCGTAATCATCTGGGGGGGGATGCCGCATGCGGCATTAACGCCATCCGATGTTTCCGACCTTGTTGTCACGCAAACGTCACGGTCATACAGATTGCCGTATGTCAATTTCGAAATCAATAGTGTTGACCACATTCTCCAAAACGGTTGGGCGGCATTCATATACTTGCAACAATATTATTTTTATGACATGCCGGCATGGATGTTTACATACAACGGCAATCAGCGGGTTGCGCAAGGCGTTAAGAAGTTAAAGTCGCAAACTTTGAAATTCCC
>Ga0247609_10000696_pt1 | contig 44277 bp, 46 predicted proteins | sample 172DNAGHGlowgp2_FD_193487 | JGI IMG/M metagenome (GOLD analysis project Ga0247609, IMG submission 193487) | Sheep rumen microbial communities from Palmerston North, Manawatu-Wanganui, New Zealand - 1728 DNA GHGlow gp2 | ecosystem: Host-associated > Mammals > Digestive system > Stomach > Rumen ... | reverse complement strand
CCCTACTTCAAACATAGCAAATGTCAAAAATATTTGACTATACTATGTAAAGCATATCATGTAAGATTATTTTTTTCAATATACTGCTTATTTCTTTTAAAAAAATTTATGAAACGGCCGTGTTTTCTGATAAAAAATAATTGCTAAAGTTTCGGTTATATGATAGAATGAAATGTGAAGATATACTCAATGTTTTTCGGGACGTAGCGCAGTTTGGTAGCGCACTTCGCTTGGGACGAAGGGGCCGCAGGTTCAAATCCTGTCGTCCCGACCATAGCAAATAAAAAATGCACCCGTAGCTCAGCTGGATAGAGCAACGGCCTTCTAAGCCGTGGGTCGCCCGTTCGAATCGGGCCGGGCGCACCATAGAAATTTCAAGGGTTTAGGTTTTCGCCTAGGCCCTTTTTTATTGTTTTACAACATAACCAAAACCGCCACAATATCCAATACAGTGGCGGTTTTGTGATAATTTTTTAGTATTTTTTCAAGAAATCACTAGCCGTGATTATCCGAAACAGCCTTATATCCCCAGCCCTAAAGGGCGAGGTTTTGCGACGAATTTGATAACGGACAGTTCACTTTAAGTATTTGATAAGACTACGCATTGTTTCACTCTGATATAAGGAGAAATCGGTTTCGGGTATGCCGTTTGCGGCGAGTTCTACCCGCATTTCGTCGTTTAGTGTATTGTTATTATTTTTGTATCCGACTAAAACTTTCTCAAATGTTTCAACTAATTCTTTTTTGCTTTTATTTACGCGGATTCTAGCTAGTTCTTCGTTTTTTATTACATTTTTTTCTTTTTGTTCTGCACTTTTTTTACATTCTTTTTCGGCTTTGATTGCTTCGGATATTTTGCGTTCTTCTGCACGTTCCCGCGCTTTCGCCTTTTCTTCTGCTTCGTCTTTAAATGTGTCATGCGCGATAGCATGAGCAATTACAGCACCTTTGTCCCTTATGTTGCCTTTAGGGTTGGTTTGGAGTACGCCCTTAATACTACGTTCGATGCGTGCATGGTCGTATGTCGTGACAAATTTGCGCGCCATAGGCACCCACACACCATGTTGCAACATGAGGTCATAATCGGCTTGCTGCTGGTCGCTCCAATGCTTTTTTTCTTCTGTATTTTCCTCGGCAGGAGCGGATGCTGAAGTTGTGACATTTTCTTCTTGAGGTTTCATTGACATATTATTATCAAGCGTGTTGAGTGTGGGTTTTGTTGGTTCAGTTGCCGTTTCCATCGCTCTTTTGATTACCGAGGACGGTGGGTTAAGTCCTACCGCTTGCAAGAGTCGTATACCCGGGGTAGGTGCTGAAATTGGTAAGTCATTTGGTGGCGGTTGAGGTGCTTGCTCTACTTGTTTACCAGTTTGGGCAGAAGTAACTATAGCGGTTAATTGGGGCGGTTGAGATTGACTATCGGTTTGGGGAGGTGAGGCAATTTCTTTTTTATCGGTTTCGATTTCTTTTAATTTCAAATAAATCGTGAATTTCTTAATTCGTCTACCCGCTTTTTCTATTGTATACCATACAAAATAATCTGTTTTTTCATTTATTTCTTTGATAGGCCTATCTAGTACATACATTCTGAAGTCTGTGGTTTTTTTATACATATCCTCTCCGACATTCAAAACTTCGCGTAGTTTTCCAATTTCATACTCTATATATACTTGATGATAACCTTTTTTAAAATAGCCTTGCTTAGTAAATAATAATTCTAAGATACGCCAAGCATAAGCCGAGGATAAAGTAAATAAGGCTTTTACCTTATATTTTGTATATTGTTGTCCGACAATTTCCAATATATAAGGCTTCATTTTATTATCAAATTTAATAATCAAGCCTTGCTCAGGTTCATATTTCATTATGTCATATATATGCTTAAACTCAAATCCGCCATTTTTATAATTCAAGGTAATTTTACTGTCGTATGCCTTTTCGAGTTGGTCTTTTAAGTTTGCTATACTGCCGTAATTCCGGCCCAACAAATCCATAAGTTGATTTGTCGGTATTATTGTTTCATGAAATTCAAGATCGTATACGGAATTGTCTTTAATATGCGGTCTTACCCCTTGTAAACCCAATACGAACAATCGCATTTCCGTAACGTTCATTTCCTTGCGAGCCTCTATAAGAGGATTGGCTTGTATTACGGTTTTATCTAATATCTCAATTTCTTTTTTTCTCATATGTTACACCTTCGCTTTTATAATAGCAAAATAACGAATGATTGTCAATAAAATCCCTCGTCATAAACATAAAATCCCTCGTCATAAAATCGCTCAAAGTCTTGCTATATCTACATTTAAAGTCTTGCTATATCTACATTTAGCGCCCTACAATAGTATTAAATAGTATAAATAGTTAAATAACAACAACAACAACAGGTTTACTCATACTAAAAAAGATATATAAAAAATAAGGCATAGTAATGTTGTTGTTGTTGTTATTAAAATTTTTCCTTTTTTCTATTGCCCCAAAAATAGCGCATATCTAAAAAAACAGTTACTCCTTTCAAAAAAAAGCTCTTATGACTTTGCCGGAAAGAGAAAGAGCTATTGTCGAGATAATTTATTGGCTAAACTTAAATTTTTTTGTAACAAATTTCAATTTGAATCGTATAAAGGTTGTAAAAAAAAACACAGAACCTTGAAAGGAAGTTGATTAAAATGACAGCAACAAAAAAACTTACGGAAAGTAGTCTTAGGTATGTATCGGGTGGAAGCGCAGGAGAAACCTCAGACGACAGCAAATTTTTAAACGTATTATTGCAGGGCAGAAATTATCAGTGCGATCGTTATGGAACTTTTAGAATTCGTACACAGGATCATGACGGTGAAATCAAAAGAGCATGGAGTTCGGTAGGCGTAGACGTTACCATTAACAGCGGAAACCTATTTACCAGCGGAGATCCCAACGTATATAGGATTAACGGTAAAGTAGTAAGTCAGTACGACGCTATGGAACACGCTATGAAAGTTGTCGGTAAAAAGTTGAAAACATCTGATTGGGATTGGTAAGAAGAAACCTCCCGCCTATATGGGCGGGGGATTTTTTTTTACCAAAAAAATAGACTAACCCGCTAAATTTTAGTAAAATACAATTATCGAACAGACAATAGTTCACTGAAAGGAAAACCCATGGAACTTGAAGAAAAGCGGGAAGCCACTAAAAATTTATATATGGACGCTTTAAGATGAAATCGTTTGGTGCAAGACGCAGTAACGGACGAAGCGGCTTTTGACGAACTGTACGATCACTTTTTCCCCATAATTTACAATGTGATTTATGCGCGGGTAAAAAATGCGGACGTTGCGGACGACATTGTCAGCGATACTTTTTTCAAAGTAAGCAAGAATTTGTATACTTTCGACAGCTCAAAAGCGTCTTTTAGCACTTGGATTTCCCGCATAGCTATACGAACCCTGACGGATTACTACAGATGGCAATCTCACAGAAAAGGGAATGTGGAATGGGAAGATGTGTACGAACCCGCCGCGCCCGAAAAAGATACGCCCGAAAGCAGGTTGTTAAACGCCGAAAACAGAAAAGAATTGCTTTTGGCGTTAGATAAACTGGACGAGAGAGGAAAGCGAATAGTAGAGTTAAAGTTTTGGGGCGAACTTTCAAACAAAGAAATAGCCGATACATTAGACTTGACGCCGAACAATGTAGGCGTAATACTGCATAGGGCTATGGGTAAATTGAAAAGTATATTGGGTAGAGAAGATTGAACCTCTCCCGCCTTTATAGGCGGGAGAGGTTCAATTTTTTATTTAAATGTTCGCTTGTGTTGAATTTAGTATTTTTTTATTTTTTTTATAATTTTTGGATAATTTATCCAAAAAAAATTTTTTTTATTGGACAAATTATCCAAAAATTATAGATAAATAATCCAATTTTTTTAATTATTAAAAGATTTTTTGTCCAAGTTTATCAATATAATTTTGGACAAAATTTTAATCTTTTTTTACGCTAATCCCAAAAAACAATCAAAAATTGGAATTTATAATTTCACAAAATGGAACTAAGAATTGAGGATTTATAGGGGTTCACGCAGATTTTTTCTTTTTTTTGGGTTCAATATTAGTTCTTTTGATATTTATTGTATTATATTTCTTAGTATCTAACCTTATTAGATCCTCCTTATCCTCTTCTTCCTGTTCGGACATCGAAATAATGACATTTGCTCCAAATTCCGCGTATTGGAAATTATTTCCATAACTTTGCCAATAAAGGTTTTTATTTATGAAATATATATTGCTTGATCCGGTTCTGGCAACTTTTACATAATTATGATCTTTTAATATTTTTATTGCATTGGAGACCGTTTGGCGGCTATATCCGAGAAATTCGCACAGCGTTGAGTATGAGCAAACAACAGCATTATAACCATCCATGTGTTGAGATAAAAATCTTAATATGCGATATGCCGCCGGACTTGTTTTTATTAACCAATCTTCAATTTTATATTCGTCTTTGTTGACTTGTAAAAAATGACGATACGGACTCTTTTTTCTTTTTTCCGTTTCTTCCTTTTCTTTTTGAGCTTCTTTTTTAAGTCGCGCTTCTTTTTCTTTAACAGTTTCCTCTCGAGCCATTTTATTTATGGGATTATTTTTTGTTATTTTCATCGTCGGTAAACCTCACTTTACTACTAATTCTACTTTACTATACATAATTATATAATTTACACGACAACATGTAAAGTAAAAAGATAAAAAATAAAAAAACAAAGGCAAATTATAATAATGTAATGAAATTATATATGTTATTACTAGAAAATATAATTTATATATAATATAAAATCTCGTAATAAATGTAATGGTCTTTCCCTTGCCAGTCAAGCGAAGTCAAGTACACTTGACTAGTTAGTATAAGCAGACTAGACTTCTCAAAAACCACAAATCCCTTTATTTTCAAGGCTTATAGAGATTTTGGGGGGTGTTGCCCTCTTTATCTTATATTATAGTTTGTGCTTAAATTTTTCATTAAGAGCCACATTCAACTTTGCGGGGCGTTGCCCCACACCCCACGGGGGCGCTGCCCCTCGACCCCGCTGGGAGGCGAAGCGGCCCCCCAGACCCCCGCGCGTCAACTCAAAGGCAAGTTCTCATCTGCCGTCCCTCAAAAGCAGGGGGGACGGCAGAAATAAATGTGGATTTAACGGGAAAGAAAGAGGAAAGTGCCAAAAGGTAAAAGTAAGTAAAAATTTCAAAACAACATATAAATCAAGGGGTTAAGTCAAAGTATGACTTAACCCCTAAAACTAGTATTTCTGTTCGTTAGCCGTGTCAAGTATTTTTTGTTCCTTATTCTGACTCATAAGAGAGAGTAGCGGCTAAAGCCGCAACTCTCTCTAAATCGTGCGATACCACAAAAAATACTTGACACTATTCCCCCTTTAGTGCTTTTAAATAAGAAAAGTGCCTGTCGAAAGTAAAAATAATAAGCGATGAAGAAAAATATTCATCAAAAAAAATAAAAACTTTTGTCATAATCCAAAACGAGCGGCATATATAAGTACAGAAAACACAAAACGCTTGACCGCGGGTAGATGAAAAATTAACGGGTAATGTATAAACCCCAAACACAAAAATTAAAATCCGCCTGTTAAGCAAATATGAAAAGGGGAAGGTTAATAACAATATGATTACGATACTTTCGGATGTTCCTCAAAATAGAATGGATTTCACTAAAAACAAGTTAAAAGAAGCCTACAAAGGCTGTGAATTTTATAATCTTTAATAATTTTTAAAAAAGGAGAAGATGAAAATGACAAAGAAATTTCACAATCAAAAGGTAAACGATGCGGAACTTAACCTCGTATCAGGCGGCACAGTAGAAGAACTTTGGGATTTGGCGAGGAGAATCGTTGCAAAAGAGCCGGGATTTTTAGGCAAATTCGGCGCTGTTGCAGGTAAAATAGCGGATCTTTTGCAAAATAAAACCGCCGTGGGAAAAGTAACGTCACCTCTTAATTATATTCTTGCCGATGCGGTAGCCGACCACATGAAGTCCAGAGGCGTTAAATGCGATATAAGCATAGGAGTTGCCGGCACCGGTTTATGGGAAAGCCCCAATCGTTACGAGTACAACGGACAGCGCATCCCTCACGATAAGGCAGTATGGCTTGTTTGATGATTAACAATTATTAACAAAAAGGAGAATGTAAAATGAAAAATGCAAAAGTTTTAAAAATCGACGAACTTAGTTATGTATCGGGTGGAAATTTCGACGAAACAACAAAAGACAGTTTTGAACTCTTTGACAGAGGACTTTTGAAAGAGCGTTATAATAAAAGCGATATAATTTTCAACTGGGAAGAGAGCAGCGCGAAAGTAGACGAAGCGTGGAGAAAAGCGGGTATAAATGTAATAACGAATCCTTTCGGGTATAATGTGTACAAAAAAGATGGCAAGGAAATCAACCGTTACGATGCTATGGAGCATTTGAAGAAGAACTTCAAACAACAGCCTCTTCATTAATGAAAAAATCCCCCCTGCGAAGGTTAAGCAAAATAATGCTTAACCTTTTTTTCATCCATCCCACCAATGATTTATTTCATCGAGCATCCATTCCATTGGGGATTGTCTGTCTACGATAATAAAACCTCTGCAAACGCTTCCCGCCGTTAGTGCTTTTTTTGCGCCGGGGTTCATTGTCCATAAATAATTTGAAGGCGTGTCGGCTTTTACCGGTTCAAAATTAACTTGCATTAAACTTCCGCCAAGTTCCGATGCGATAGATTTCGCCATATCCTCGTTTTTGATTTCTGCGGTCATCTCCGCGATAGATACGGGATAATCCGAAACTTCCGTGACTTTTCCAACCAAACGCCCCGCGCGATAAACGTCGAAACCGCTGACATTAACGTTTACTTCCATATCCGGCTCAATCATTTTTCCCTGCGTTGCCGGCACAAAAAGAACGCCGTCCAAATCGTCCGAAACATCGTTTTTGTTCACGATAATCAAGCCGATTCCGCTGACTCGGTTGGTAAAACTGCCAAAAATCGACCACAAAAAAATTGACGCGATTAAGAGAAAAACGGCAAAAATTCCAAGCCAAAGCTTAGGCGTAATTAAGGACAACGCTTTGTCCAACCGTTCTATGGTTTTAAAACGCCCTATATGTTGTTTGTCGTATAGGGGAGATATGTTGTTATTTTGCGGCATTATTTTATTCTCCAAAAATTAACTTATAACTGCGACTCCATCAACTCTCTAAAAATACCGTTCATCTTCATAAGTTCGTCAAAAGAACCGTTTTCAACGACAGAGCCTTTGTCCAATACCAATATTTTATCGGCGTCTTTTATCGTACTGAGTCTATGAGCTATAACAACGCGCGTTCCTTTGAATTTCGACAAAGTGTCCGTAACAATCGCTTGAGTTTTGTTGTCAAGCGAACTCGTCGCTTCGTCAAACATCAAAATCGACGGTTTGGCGGCTAAAGCGGCGGCTATTTGAATCCTTTGCCTTTGTCCCCCCGAAAGGTTTTTGCCGCCGTCGTCTATTATCGTATTCATTCCCATAGGCATAGCGGCTATATCGTCGGCAATTCCCGCAAGTTTCGCCGCTTCCCACGCTTCTTTTTCCGTTATCGGGCGTTTTATCCCTATATTGGCAAAAATATCTCCCGCAAAAAGTTCGCCGTCTTGCAATACAGCCCCTATTCCCGTTCTTAAAGACGATAAATCAAGTTCCGCCATATCTTGTCCGTTATAATAAATCGTTCCGCTTTTAGGCGTTTCAAGCCCCAACAACAAGCGAAGCAACGTACTCTTTCCCGAACCGCTTTTTCCCACTATAGCGACGTATTCTCCCGAAGTTATTTTTAAATTTACGTCGTTTAAAATGTTTTCTCCGTCCTCATAAGCAAAATATAAATGATTTACCTCAATATGACCGTTTAAATACCCCGCTATTGTTTTACGACGAGAAGATTCGGGCCAAATGTCAAGCAAAGGCGTTAAAGCGTTCAAATGGTCTTGAAATTCAAAATAATTCTTAAAAGACGCGAAAAATTTGCCGCTTGCGTCCACATATCCCGCTACGGCAACCATAAAAGCAATAAAAGCGGAGCGATTGAATTGTTCCGCAAAAGGCAGGCATATCAAAGCCGTTAAAACAAAAGGGCGCGTTTGCATTAGAATTTGCGTCAATTCGTTTTTCCTCCGCAAACCGTTCATAATCTTCATCTGTTGCCCGAACTTTTCTCCCCATAGATTAAAGGCGCGGTTTAACGCATTTTGTACGCGAAATTTTCCGATAGAATCGAATATTTGCCTTGTTATGTTTATCGTTTGATTTTTGGCGTTAAAAAATCTTTTTCTTTCTTCTCGTTCGCCTTTCGCCCGCCAAAATAAGAAAAGCCCCATAACGACGGTAAAAAGAGCGACCAGAGCGGTGATTTTTTTGCTGTAATGCGCCATTATAACAAGACTCCACAACGAAAATAAAGCGTTAGACGCGGATAAATTCAACTTTGTAAAAAGAGTCCGTATTTTCTCCAAACGCCCCATTTTATTTGTTAAATCGCCGGGAGAAAAGTTTTTTCGTACTTTAGGGGGCAAATTTAAAATTCTTGTCAAAAAAGCCGCGTGTAATCGCATATCGAAATCGTAGCTAATGCGAATTAACGCCACCGAACGCGAAGCATATAATGCCGCCAACGTAAGCCCCACTATCGCGACTATTTGCGACATCATAATTAGGAATGAGCCGTTTACTAAAAGTACCGCGTCCGTAAATACTATTTCCGTTATAACGGGCAACAATATGGGAATAACGCCCATCAGCAACGAACAAAAGGCGACTGTTTGAAAATCTTTTAATTTAACATACCGCCAAACGAATTTTAAGAGGTCGATTTTATTTAACTTTTTCTCCGGCATACAAGGGCAACATAGAAATGCCTCTGTAACGCTCTCAGAGGCTCGTGGTGAAGCGAAAAACTCTCCATGGGTATTATCTATCGTCTTAACCAAATACCCCCCGTTTTTCGCCCTTAAAATCGCGCACAGCGTTTTCTCTTTTCCAAAGTACCCTATCATTACTCCGTAATCCTTGTTTTGCCAGTTTTTGGGAAGGGTTACGTATCTTAACGACATATTGTTTCTTTTCGCCAAAAGATGCAATAAATTTACGGGGTCTATGTTTGAAGTCGTATCTTGCGGCAGGGATAGAGAGCTTATGGGGAGATTTAAAGCCTGCGCCGCCAAAGATACAATAAATTCTGCTTCTTTAAGCGTTTTGTCCGATTTACCGCTTGGCGCGTATTCTATAACATCTTCGCCCAACAACAGACGCGCGGAATTTTCGATTGAAAGTTTCGCGCTTTTGTCGCGTAATTCTTGCAGTAATTCAAAGGATTTATATTGTTTTGCAAAATGAAGTTTCAGGAGAGTCAAAAATATTTCATTTTGCAACGAGATTTTTTCATAATCGCCGTCTTTAAAAACCCGTTTCTTTCGCCAAGAAATAAGCGTATCGTCGTTTATCGTGAGAAGCCTGTTGACCCACGAAATATTTACAAGTTTATAAAACCAAGCGGTCATTAAATCGCAGAGTTCTTCTCTCGAATTACTTTGCAAATAATGTTCTATGGGAACAAATTCAACGACCGTTTCGTTCTCGGCGTATAATTCCATAGAAACGGGGTTTTCGTCATTATCTCGCCAAGGAAATATGGCTTCTCCCTCGTTAAACTCCGCCAAAAATTCCTTGCCGAAGGGTTTTGAAGAAAGGGCGTAAATTTCCGCTTGCCCTTGTTTTATCAAAACGAAAGAATTGCTGTCGAACAATGTTATTTTTTGCCCCGGAGAAAGATTTTTCATCATAGGGTCAACCGCTCTTTTAGCATTTGTTTGGCTCTTCGCAAAATAACGCTTACATGGTTCGGAGTAAACCCCATTGATTCGGCGATTTCTTTAGGCTTTAAATTCAGCCAATAAGTCATCTCGATAACGGCTCTTTCTCTTTCCGGCAAAGTCATAAGCGCTTTTTTTATTTCCTCGGCTCGCTCTTTTTGAAGCGTTTGTTTTTCTGGCTCGTAAGTTTCGTCCGCAGGCGGTTCAAAATCCTCGTCCCATTCGGTTTCCTTATCGCCTTTGCGACTTTTGGTACGAAAATACATTTTTACTTCGTTTTCGGCTATACGAGTAAGCCAAGTGGCGAAAGACGCTTTTGTCGAGTCGAATTTATCAAGATTTTTATACATCTTCATAAACAAATTGCCGATTAAATCGTCGGCAACGTCGGAATTTAAAACTTTTGAAAGCAAGTATTTATAAGCTATAGGGAAAAAGTGATTGTAAAGCTCGGTAAGCGCGGCTTCGTCATCTATGGCGAGTTTCGCCAAGTTGTTCCAGTACGATGCGTCTTGTTTTGTGGTAGGCATAAAAAACCCCCTTTCATGTTGAATTATAGAAAATTATCAAGAAAGGGGCAACTTTTTTTTAGATATGAAAACACAGCCGAAAAATTTTCACATACTGTAACAATTTGAACTCAACGACGTACAATATATAGCAAGCCAAAAAATCACACAAAAAAAGGAGCAGATTAAAATGAAAAACAGCATCAAAAAATTATTCGTAGGTTTCGCAGTGACTTTGGCTGCAGTAGCGGGCATTGGATTTGCAGCCCCTGCAAAATCAGAAGCCGCTTCCTCAAAATCCGAAACCACTTATGTGGTTTACGAATCCGGTTATGATTACGATTACGCCATCGTATATGACAACAATGGTCGTCCAATATATAGCGAAACTGTTATATACTATTGATGAAGTATAAATTTGAAATCAAAAAATACCACCGTATTTATGAGGTACGGTGGTATTTTTTTGTTGCGTTTATATATTTGATTTAAAAAAAATAAAAAGTTTTGTCATAATCTAAAACATACGGCATATATATAAACAGAAAGCAAAAAAACAAATTCAAAAACGAAAAGGAGCAGATTAAAATGAAAAATAACATCAAAAAATTATTCGTAGGTTTTGCGGTAACTTTGGCGGCAGTCGTAGGCATTGGATTTGCAACCCCTGCAAAATCAGAAGCGGCTTGTGTGGTTTATGAGTCCGGTTATGATTACGATACTACAACAGTATACGACAATTGCGGCTATGCGGTATATAGCGAAACTGTTATATACTATTGATAAGATGTAAGACATTTGAAAATAAATTTACAACAAACAAGAACACCCCCGTATTTATGAGGTACGAGGGTGTTTCTTTATACGGGGGCGGTTCTCTTTGTGTTAATTTGGTACTCCCAAAAACCAGTTAGAATTTCTCTTTGTTTTGTACCAATCTTCTTATATCGCCATTCTAATATAGGCTCTGGGATTTTTTAAAAAAAAATGATATAATTATTGTCATAATTTCAAATTTACGGCATATATAAAATAAAAAGCCAAAACAGAGAGGAGAGATCGCGATGGATGACTTAACGCTTGATAAAGACTTGCAAAACTTTGATTTTTCTTCCATACACCCCGTTAAAGAAAAAGTATTAAAAAACCTTTTGGAAATGCAGCGCAATCGCAAAAATACGATGGGGCTTAAGTTAAATCTTTTGCAAAACAAACAATTAAAACGCTTGGATTTCGGTTCGTTACAATACGCCGTAGCCGCGGGAAATTCCACTGTACGAACCAACAACGACGAAACGGAAGAAGAGGATAACGAAGACTAATCTTCGTTGTCCTCTTCTTTGTGTTTATTGTATTTTAATAATAAAAAAAATTGGATTATTTATCTATAATTTTTGGATAATTTGTCCAATAAAAAAATTTTTTTGGATAAATTATCCAAAAATTATAGGGGTTTTTAGAACGGCAACAAAGGTTAATCAACCAATACATATTAGAGGAAAAGGAAAAATACTAAATTCAACACAATCGAACATTTAAATAAAAGATTAAACCTCTCCCGCCTTTATAGGCGGGAGAGGTTTAATCTTCTCTACCCAATATACTTTTCAATTTACCCATAGCCCTATGCAGTATTACGCCTACATTGTTCGGCGTTAAATCTAAGGTATCGGCTATTTCTTTGTTGCTTAACTCGCCCCAAAACTTTAACTCTACTATTCGCTTTTCTCTCTCGTCCAGTTTATCTAACGCCAACAGCAATTTCTTTCTGTTTTCGGCGTTTAATACCCTGCTTTCGGGCGTGTCTTTTTCGGGCGCGATGGGTTCGTACACATCTTCCCATTCCACATTCCCTTTCCTGTGCGATTGCCATCTGTAATAATCCGTTAGGGTTCGTATGGCTATACGGGAAATCCAAGTGCTGAATGACGCTTTTGAGCTGTCAAACGTGTTTAGATTTTTGCACACCTTTAAAAACGTATCGCTTACAACCTCGTCCGCAACGTCCGCATTCTTTACCCGCGCATAAATTACATTGTAAATTATAGGGAAAAAATGATCGTACAGTTCGTCGAGCGCCACGTCGTCCGTTATGGCTTTTTGCGCTAAACGATTCCATCTTAAAGCGTCCATATATAAATTTTTAGCGGCTTCCCGCTTTTGTTCAAGTTCCATTGGTTTTCCTTTCGGTGGACTATTTTTTGTTCGATAATTGTATTTTACTAAAATTTAGCGGGTTAGTTTATTTTTTTGTGAAAAAAAATCCCCCGCCTATAAAGGCGGGAGGTTTCTTCTTACCAATCCCAATCAGATTGTTTCAACTTTTTACCGACAACTTTCATAGCGTGTTCCATAGCGTCGTACTGACTTACTACTTTACCGTTAATCCTATATACGTTGGGCTCTCCGCTGGTAAATATGTTTCCACTATGAATGGTAACGTCTACGCCTACCGAACTCCATGCTCTTTTGATTTCACCGTCATGATCCTGCGTACGAATTCTAAAAGTTCCATAACGATCGCATTGGTAGTTTCTGCCCTGTAATAATACGTTTAAAAATCTGCTGTCGTCTGATGTTTCTCCTGCACTTCCACCCGATACATACCTAAGACTATTTTCGGTAAGTTTTTTTGTTGCTGTCATTTTAATCAACATCCTTTCAATGTTTTGCGCTATGCGCTTTTGTTTTTACAACCTTTATACGTTTGAAAATGAGATTTGTTACAAAAAATTTAAATTTTTTTGTAATAATTTTAAAGACGGGGGTTTACCATTTCCAATCAGATACTTTTAACTGTCTGCCGATAACTTTCATAGCGTGTTGTCTTGCTTGTTCCTGAGTTACTGTTATACCATTAACCCTATATTTGTTGGGAAATCCTTCGAACAATAGATCTCCGCTGGAAATAGTAGCGTCTACACCTGCCGCTTTCCATGCTCTTTCGATTTCTACTTCATGATCCTGTATACGAATTCTAAAAGTTCCGTATCTGTCGCACTGACCGGGTTTTCCTTGAAGCAATACGTTTAAAAATCTGCTGTCGTCTGCTGTTTCTGTCGCAGTGCCGCCGGATACTTGACTAAGAATATTTTCGGAGAGTTTCTTTGTTGCTGTCATTGTAACTCACTCCCTTTCAAAATTTCACTTACCAATTCCAATCAGATGTTTTCAACTGTTTACCGACAACTTTCATAGCGTGTTCCATAGCGTCGTATTGACTTACTACTCTACCTTTAATCTTATATACGTTGGGAGGTCCGGCGGTAAATGCGTTTCCACTGTGAATGGTAACGTCTACTCCTACCGCTTTCCATGCGTCTTTGATTTCATCGTCATGAGCCTGCATACGAATTCTAAACTGTCCATATCTATCACACTGACCGGGTCTGCCATGCAATAATACATTCAAAAATTTGCTGTCGTCTGACGTTTCTCCTGAGCTTCCACCCGATACATACCTAAGACTATTTTCGGAGAGTTTCTTTGTTGCTGTCATTGTAACTCACTCCCTTTCAAAATTTTGTGTTTTTGTCCTTATCTATTATACGTTGGAAAACGAGATTTATTACAAAAAATTCAATGTTTTTTCAGATTTTCCGCAAAAAAAAACCTCCCGCCTATAAAGGCGAGAGGTCATTTTACGTATTTTTGAGATTAAAAGCTCCACTCTTCGGGCTTATGACCGACTACTTTCATAGCGTGCTTAATCGCATCTTCACGGCTTACGGTTTTGCCGCCAATCTTATATACGTTTTCAGCGCCCTCAGTGAATAAACTACCGCTGTAAAGAGTAGCGTCTACGCCTACCGACTCCCAAGCCTTTTGGATTTCAGCGCTATGATCTTCAGCACGAATTCTAAACTCTCCATATTTTTGGCACTGACCGGGTTTACCGACCAACAAATTATGCAAAAATACGCTGTCTTTCGAAGTTTCGTAGGCAGTGCCGCCGGATACTGAATTAAGGCTTTCATCGGAAAGTTTTTTTGTTGCTGTCATTTTAATCAAGTCCTTTCAAATTTTTGTTTTTTTTGTTTTTATGTCTATTATACGATTGAAAATGAGAATTGTTACAAAAAAATTTTAAAAATTTTAACAAAAATGAAGTATAAAAATATAAAAATGACGAATTTTGGTATAAAAAAAAGCTCAAATAAAGCATAAAAAGGTATAAAAATGACCGAATTTTGGTATAAAAAACAGTCCGAATAAAGCATAAAAAAGACCATAAAATATATTTTGTCATTCCCACAATGACAAAAATTCATTCCCACAATGACAAAAATTCATTCCCACAATGACAAAATGGGGCATTTTGTCATTCCCACAATGACAAAATTTTTCTGGAGGCCTTGAAATATAAGGCGGGGCCCCCCCTCCTAGATATAAGATATTAAGATTATAAGATAATGCCATGGAAGTTTGCTAACGCAAACAAATATATACCCGCCACAAAGTGGCCGCGAAATTTGTGGGGTGACCTCCCCCCAATCCCCCCCGCTGGGAGGCGAAGCGGCCCCCCAGACCCCCGCGCATCAACGCTAAAGGCCTTACTTTTCGTCTAAAGAAACAAAAAAAGCAAAAATTTAAAAAAATTACATAAAAATCAAGGGGTTAAGCCAAATAATGTCTTAACCCCATAAAAAAGTATTTGTATTCGTTAGCCGTGTCAATGGTAAAGGCTTGCGCCCATTTTGCTCTTATTCTCCTTGCAAGAGAGAGTAGCGAGAAAAACCGCCTCGCAACTCTCTCTAGCGTTGCGATACGCAAAATGCCATTGACACTATTCCGCTTTTCTGCCAAAAGTGTCAAAAGAGCCTATCTAAAGTTTGAAATTACGATACAAAATATCTCAAAATGTATTGTCAAACGAAAAAAAAGACTATATAATAACCGGAGTGAAAATAGAGAAACAACAAAAAGAATGGAGGGAAATTCGATGTACGGTTTTGAAAGGATTGATTTTATGGGAAACATTATAACCGATGATTCAGAACTCGGCTATGAAGTTGAAGAAGAAAACGCAGAAGTAAAGAAAAATCGCGAAGAAGTTGAAAAGGAAAGCAAACCTGCGATTTTCTATAAAACTTACGTTGATTCTATTTTGAATGAAGTAAGAAATTTAACTGGTAACGAGCTTAAATTTATGGTAATTGTTTCTGCCATGATGACTTGGAACAGCAGAATAATTATAACTAAGGCAGTAAAAGATAAGTTAATGTATCACTTAGCCTTAACAAATGAGGGAACACTTAGAAATTTGTTGACATCTCTTTCTAAAAAAGGCTTTCTGAAGAGAGTTGACATTAGAACCTATGTTGTGAACGACTCTTTTTTCACTAAGCAAGCAGAGCCGAATGTTAAGGCAAAAAGAAAATGGGTAGATTCGCTGAAGCAATCTACCCAAAACGACGATGATATTATCTAATTGACAGGTTAATAATATCATACAGTCGGCAAAAATACAAGATAAATCTTTATTTTTCTTCATTCTTTTGTTTGTAAATCTCAAAGTGTTGAGCAGTCCCCGCTTGGCACTTTTCCTATCGCAAAAAAAAGAAATCTCCCGTCTTTTAGGCGAGAGATTTTTTATTTTTCTTACCAATCCCACTGTTCGCGGGTGAGATGTATGCCGACGACATCCATCGCGTGCTGTCTGGCTTGTTCCTGACTTATCCATTGGCCGTTCAAATAATATGAGTTATTAGTTCCTGTTGAAAATATGTTTCCGTTGTTAAGCACGGCCTTTATGCCAACCGACGCCCAAGCATCCTTTATCTCTTTATCATGATCTTCAGCCCAAATTCTCGTCGCTCCATATCTGTCACAATGACCGGGTCTGCCCGCAAGCAATACGTTCAAAAATCTGCTGTCGTCTGCTGTTTCGTAGCAACTGCCGCCTGATACGGCTTCAAGATCCTCATTGGGAATTTTTTTTGTTTCTTCCATTGAAATCAAGTCCTTTCAAAATTTAGAAGTTTAAATTTTTGTTTTTTTTGTTTTGATGTCTATTATACGATTGAAAATTGAATTTGTTACAAAATATTTTATTTTTTTTTGAATTTTTTTGAATTTTTTTGAATTTTTTTCAAAACAGCGCAAAAAACCGCCCCCACATCTATAAGATACGGGGGCGGTCGCTAATTACCAATCCCACTGAGCGCGTGTGAGGTGTTTGCCGACGACATCCATCGCGTGCTGTCTGGCTTGTTCCTGACTCATCAAGTTGCCGTTCAACCAATATGTGTTACTCTTTCCTTTTGAATATAAGAATAATCCGCTGTTAAACTTGACATATATGCCAACCGAATTCCAAGCAGCCTCTATCTCTTTATCATGATCTCCACCCCAACATCTATATGCTCCGTATCTGTCACACTGATGGGGTCTGCCCTGAAGCAATACGTTCAAAAATCTGCTGTCGTCTGCTGTTTCGTACATAGTGCCGCCTGATACGAAATTAAGACTATTATCTGAAATTTTCTTTGTCGATGTCATTTTATTCAAGTCCTTTCAATAATCTTTCTTACCAATCCCACTGAGCGCGTGTGAGGTGTTTGCCGACGACATCCATCGCGTACTGTCTGGCATCTTCCTGACTCATCCATTTGCCGTTCAACCAATATGTGTTATCATCTCCTGTTGAAAACAGGAATCCGCTGTGAAGCTCGACATATATGCCAACCGACGCCCAAGCAGCCTCTATCTCTTTATCATGATCTCCACCCCAACATCTATATGATCCGTATCTGTCACACTGACCGGGTCTGCCCGCAAGCAATACGTTCAAAAATCTGCTGTCGTCTGCTGTTTCGTAGCAAGTGCCGCCTGATACGAAATTAAGACTATTGTCGGAAAGTTTTTTGGTTGCCATCATTGAAATCAAGTCCTTTCAAAATTTATGTAGTTTGAATTTTTGTTTTTTTTGTTTTGACATCTCTTATACGATTGAAAATTGAATTTGTTACAAAATATTTAATTTTTTTGAATTTTTTTCAAAACAGCGCAAAAAACAGCCCCCGCATCTATAAGATACGGGGGCGGTCGCTAATTACCAATCCCACTGAGCGCGTGTGAGATATACTCCTGTGACTTCCATCGCGTGCTGTCTTGCTTGTTCCTGAGTTAACTGTCTTCCGTTCAACCAATATGTGTTACTATCTCCTTGTGAACATAAATGTCCGCTGTTAAGCACGGGGACAATTCCAACCGACTCCCAAGCCCTCGTAATTTCTTCATCATGATCTCCACCACTAACTCTATATTCTCCGTACCTATCGCATTGACCTAGTCTATGATAAAGCAATGTATTTAAAAATCTACTGTCGTCTGCTGTTTCTGCCTTAGTGCCGCCTGATACGAAATTAAGACTATTGTCGGAAAGTTTTTTGGTTGCTGTCATTGAAATCAAGTCCTTTCAAATTTTTGTTTTTTTTGTTTTTATGTTTCTTATACTATTGAAATTGAGAATGGTTACAAATGATTTTATTTTTTCAAATTACCAATCCCACTGTTCGGGTGTGAGATATACTCCTGTGACTTCCATCGCGTGCCATCTTGCTTCGTCCTGACTTACCCATTTGCCGTTCACCATATAGCTGTTGTTAAGATCATAATCGTTAAGAAAAGCAGCTACGCCTACCGAAGCCCAAGCGGTTCTTATTTCCTCATCGTGAGACTGATATTCAATTCTCCAGGTTCCATATCTGTCACACTGAGCGGGTCTATGATAAAGCAATGAGTTTAAAAATTTGCTGTCGTCTGATGTTTCGACCGTATTGCCACCTGATACAAAATCAAGACTATTGTCGGAAATTTTTTTGGTTGCCATCATTGAAATCAAGTCCTTTCAAAATCTATGTAGTTTGAATTTTTTGTTTTTTTTGTTTTGATGTCTATTATACGGTTGAAAATTGAATTTGTTACAAAATATTTTATTTTTTTTTGAATTTTTTTCAAAACAGCGCAAAAAACCGCCCCCGCATCTATAAAATACGGGGGCGGTCGCTAGTTACCAATCCCACTGAGCGCGTGTGAGATGTACTCCTGTGACATCCATCGCGTGCTGTCTGGCTTGTTCCTGAGTTATCTGTTTTCCGTTCAACCAATATATGTTACTACCTCCTTGTTTCGCTAAGTTTCCGCTGTCAAGCACGGCGATAATTCCAACCGACGCCCAAGCCTCCGATATCTCTTCATCATGATCTCCACAACTAACTCTATATTCTCCGTACCTATCGCATTGATGGGGTCTATGATACAACAATACATTCAAAAATCTACTGTCGTCTGCTGTTTCTGCCTTAGTGCCGCCTGATACAAAATTAAGACTATTGTCGGAAAGTTTTTTGGTTGCTGTCATTGAAATCAAGTCCTTTCAAATTTTTGAAGTTGTAAATTTTTGTTTTTTTTGTTTTTATATTACCAATCCCACTGAGCGCGTGTGATATGTTTGCCGATGAAATTCATAGCGTACTGTCTTGCTTCTTCCTGACTTACCCATTTGCCGCCCGCAAGATAGAAGTTGCCAACGACGGTCCAACCATCGTTAAGCTCAGCAAGTACGCCTACCGCAGCCCAAGCGTTTTTTATTTCCTTTTCGTGAGATTCAAAAAAAATTCTCGTCGCTCCATATCTGTCACACTGACCGGGTCTGCCTGCAAGCAATACGTTTAAAAATCTGCTGTCGTCTGCTGTTTGGTCATTATCGCCGCCGGATACAAAGTTAAGAGCCTCATCGGAAATTTTTTTGGTTGCCATCATTTTAATCAAGTCCTTTCAAATTGATGAAGTTTAAATTTTTGTTTTTTTTGTTTTGACATCTCTCATATTACCAATCCCACTGAGCGCGTGTGAGATGTTTGCCGATGAAATTCATAGCGTATTCTCTCGCTTCTTCTTGATTTATAAATTTTCCGCCTGCCATATATACGTTATGTTTTCCGTCGCCCAAACAGTTTCCGCTGTGAATGCAAACAGTTACGCCTACAGTAGCCCAAGCTCTGGTTATTTCATCATCGTGATTCTGCCAATGAACTCTCCATTCGCCATATCTGTCGCACTGACCGGGTCTGCCTTGAAGTAATACGTTCAAAAATCTACTATCGTCTGCTGTTTCAGCTGCAGTTCCACCCGATACATAACTAAGAGCGTTATCTGAAATTTTTTTGGTTGATGTCATTTTAATCAAGTCCTTTCAAGGTTTTGAATGTTGTTGTTTTACGGTTTATATATTGTTGAAGTTAAGAATGTTTACAAATTACCAATCCCAATCGGAGCGTTTGAGATGTTTGCCCATATAATTCATAGCGTATTGTCTTGCTTGTTCCTGACTTACTCTTTGTCCGTTCACATAATATTCGTTGGGATCGCCGCCGGTAAATAAGCCGCCGCTGTGAATGATAGCGTTTACATTTACCAAAGCCCAAGATCCTTTTATATCATCGTCATAATCGCCCAAACGAACGCTCCATTCTCCAAGTCTGTCGCAATGCCAAGGTTGACCGCGAAGTAATACGTTTAAAAACCGACTATCGTCTGCGGTTTCCTCAGCGTCGCCGCCGGATACAAAGTTAAGAGCCTCATCGGAAATTTTTTTGGTTGCTATCATTGAAATCAAGTCCTTTCAAAATTTATATAGTTTGGAATTTTTTGTTTATTTTGTTTTGATGTCTCTTATACGATTGAAAATGAGAAATGTTACAAATAATTTGGATTTTTTGTTTTTTTTGTAATAAGCGCAAAAAACCGCCCCCATATCAATAAGATACGGGGGCGGTCGTTATATTACCAATCCCACTGAGCGCGAGTGAGGTGTTTGCCGATGACCTTCATAGCGTGTTGTCTTGCCTGTTCCTGAGTTACCCGTTTGCCGTTATTTGTTAAGTTTTGTATTTTGATTTTCATTATACTTTATGATAAAATATTTTTTAATAATATATCGTAAGGTGGTGAAAAAGATTGCATAGAGCGATAAAAATAAGACTTCTGCCAACTAATGAGCAAGAAATTCTATTTTTAAAAAGCGCAGGTACTGCCCGTTGGGCGTATAATTACTTTCTCGAAGAAAACGAAAAAACCTATAAAACATGGCTAAAGAATGGCAAGATTGGCAAAAAAAACGTCAGTGAAGGAGAAATCAGGAAGTATATAAATAATGTCCTGAAAAAAACGACGCATACTTGGCTGAAAGAAGTCGGTAGCAACGTTATGAAACAAGCCGTAAAAGACGCGAATATCGCTTTACAGAGATATTTGAAAGGCATATCCGGCAAGCCAAAGTTTAAAAGCCGTCACAAAAGCAAAATAAGTTTCTATGTAAACTATGAAAGCCTTGTAAGAAAACCGAATGGTTTTCACGGCGAAAAACTTGGGTTTGTAAAAACATCTTCTCCGCTACCTAAGATACCAAAGAATAAGAAATATGCCAATCCACACATATCTTTTGACGGTAAACATTGGTATTTGTCGGTTTGCTATGAAGTTAAACGGCAAAAAGTTAATCTTACCGATGACATTCTTGGTATTGACCTAGGCGTAAAATCTTTGGCTATCGTTTCCAATAAGGACGCTTCTAAAACTTACTTTTACAAGAACATAAATAAATCAGTAGAAGTAAGACGATTAGAAAAGAAATTGAAACGCGAACAGCGTAAAGTTTCTCGCAAATTGGAGGCAAATATAAAAAGCCGTGACAAGAAGAATCGTCCGTTATGGATTCGCCCGCTTCGAGAATGTAAGAACATAGAAAAACAGCATAGAAGAATCCGGCTTATTCATAAAAGACTTGCCGATATTAGGAGCAATTATCTTCATCAGACAACATCTGAGATAGTGAAAACCAAGCCATCACAGATAGTTATGGAAGATTTAAATGTCAAAGGTATGATGAAAAATAAGCATTTGTCGGAAGCTATCGCAAAACAAAAATTTTATGAATTTAAGCGTCAGATTAAGTATAAAGCTGAAATGTACGGAATAAAGGTTATTGAAGCAGATAGATTTTATGCAAGTTCCAAAACTTGCAATCACTGTGGAAATATCCATAAAGATTTAAAACTTTCCGACCGTATCTATGTTTGCCCTTTATGCGGTAATACATTGGACAGAGATTTAAATGCCGCCATTAACTTAGCAAATTATAAAACAGCTTAGAAAATTTCACTTTCAAGAAAATCTAAGCATGTACCTATCGCTACTAGGGAATTTAAGCCTGTGGAGCGTTACATCAAACGAAAGTAGTTTATTCTTCGGAACGGCGAAATCGGACGCAACGAAGCAGGAAGGCATTTCGAAAGGGATGCCACAGTGTAAATATGTGTAATTCTGTATAGATTTATATATATTTATCGTAGCGGTTTTGACTTTTGACGGACCGCATCCGGCTAAAGAACTGAAACATTATCAAATTAAAAAAGTTTGTGATTTTCTTGATGAACTTGGATATTTTGACGACGAGGAAGAAGATTAAACAGAATGAAAAATTTAACGCTTTCCACTATGGAATATAAAGGATACAGAGCTTTAATTACTTACGATAAAGAAGATAAAATCATGATTGGCGAAGTTATTGGCATAAATGACTCGTTAAATTTTCATGGCAACTCTGTCGAAGAATTAGAAAATTCTTTTCATCAAAGCATTGATAATTATATAGATTTATGCAAAGAAATAGGCAAACAGCCCGAAAAAGAGTATAAAGGCAATTTTAATATTCGTATTTCGCCGGAATTACACAAACAACTGTCATTGGAAGCCGCAACCCGCCATATCACATTAAATCGTTATATAGGCGATATTTTGGAATCAAGATAATAGACGGAAAAATGTTACAAAAAACGCCCGCCGAAAAAATTTTTCGTTGGGCGTTTTTTATTCTCTTTTCACCAGTTTCCAATACGCGCCTTTACACTTCATAAGCTCGCTATGACTTCCGCTCTCAACCGCGCATCCATCGTCAAGCGTAAATATTTTATCGCAAGCCTTAATTGTCGAAAGCCTATGCGCCACCATAAGACAAGTCAAACCTCGGCGGCGTATGTTCGTTAAAACTTGTTTTTCCGTTATGGCGTCAAGCGCGCTTGTGGCTTCGTCGAGTATCAAAACGGAAGGATTTATCGCCAAAGCGCGGGCAATTTCCAAGCGTTGCCGCTCCCCGCCGCTGAAATTTTTGCCGCCTTCTTTTATTTTCGCGTCGTAGCCGCCGTTTAATTTTATTATATCGTCGTGAATACAAGCGTCTTGAGCGGCTCTTACTATATCGCTTCTCGAAATCGTCTTGTCAAACATAGCGATATTTTCCGCTATAGTGCCGCTTATAAAACTGATGTCTTGATCGACGGCGGCGACTGATGCGGCGAGCGTTCCTTTAGAGATGTTCAAAACATTCTCGTTATCGAAATATATTTCCCCGCTCCAAGCGTCGATAAGTCCCGCCGCTATCTTCGCCACGGTGCTTTTTCCGCTGCCGCTCTTTCCCACCAAAGCCACGCTTTCACCCGCCGATATTTTTAGGGTTAAATTGTTTATCAGCGGCGTTTCGGTTTTGTTATAGCCGAAAGTAATATTTTTTAATAAAATTTCTCCTCTTAACCGACAAGACGATACATTTTCTTGTAAAGAATTTTCGTTATCCGCGAAAATTTTTTTTGTATCTTCCAGATCTTTTTTTTGTTGTATTTGAAGATTAAAATTTGCGTCTAATTTATTCGGCGTTTCTTGAAACAAATACATCAATTGCAAAAACGCGAGATACATTCCGGCGGTCATTACGCCTTCCATAACGGAAAACGCGCCTATAACCATAATCAACGCTCCGTTTATTCCCGCTAAAATATAGGGAAGAGTTTTTAAGGGCAAAGAAAGATAAGCGGCTTTTTGCGAATTTTCAAGTTCTTTTGTATAAAATCCGAGATAACGTGAAAAAAAATCCCATTCTCCTCCGCTTATTTTTAAACTTTCTATTTTTTTTAATCCGTTAAACAATACCGTATATTTTTTTGCGGCGTTCTGTTTAATATTTACGGATAAATCCCTTAATTTATTTTGCGTAAAATAAAACGCTCCCACGCTTATTAAATTTAAAAATAAACCGATTAACGCCAAAAGCGGATTACATAAAAAAAGCAATATAAAATAACAAGACGCAACCAAAATATTTAAAATATTTAATATAAATTTTTCAACGATAAATTGAGAAAATTCTGCGCCGACGTTTGCTTGAACAGCTAATTCCGATGCGAAACGATGACGAAAAAAAGACAGGGGCAAATTTAGCAATCTTCCAAAATCTTCGGCTGTTTCCGTTAATGCAAGACGATATTTTAAATTATTTAAAATTCTGTTTCTGATGATAGCGATTAAAGCCGACAACAAAAAAAGTATTCCTACCGATATATCGAACCAAGGAAGCCAATCCGTATGTTGACGAGTTATTATATTGTCGACGTAAATTTGATACAATAACGGAAGGGCGGCGGTGGGCAACACTAAAAATAAACTTAACAAGATTAAAACGGGCAAAACTTTTTTATTTTGGGTAAAAATTTTTTTTGAAATTTTATAAACAATATTTTGCGGTTTTTTAGAAGGTTGAAAATTTTTATTGGGTTTTATATAAAGCGCGATTTCCGAATACGAATTGCAAAATTTTTTCCAAAATATTTTTCTTCGACCCATTGAAGGATCGTTTAATCTTACCTTATCTTTTTCAAAACCTTCCAGAACCACAAAATGATTATTTTGCCAAAATAAAATCAAAGGGAAAATATTTTCTCCCGATTCAGCCAATTCTTTCAAATCTTCGGCCGTCCATTGATAGCCGTCGGCATCGCAATTATAACTCATAGCCGCCAATAAAATATTTGCCGCTCTGCTGCCGTCGCGACCTACGCCACAATTCTCCCGCAACTCTTCCGACGTAATCCATAACCCGTAATAAGCCAAAACCATACCAAGGCAAGCGGCTCCACATTCCGCCGCTTCCATTTGCAAAATCGTTGGCGTTTTTACTTTGTTTTTACGAAAAAATTTCATCTTTTTGCGGGTAGGAGACTCCCGCCTCTATAGGCGGGGGAGGAATGCCCGCATCACCGTCCTGTCTTTTAAAATTTTTGTTGAACTATCTGTCTTTTCGCTAATTTGGCGAAAAAGCCGTTTTTTTCCATAAGCTCCTTAAAATTACCCGATTCCTTTATTTCGCCATCGTCCAGCACTAAAATTCTGTCCGCATTTTTTACGGTTGAAAGGCGATGCGCTATCGTTATGCGGGTTACTTGTAATTTTTCAAGACTTTTTACCACTATAGCCTGAGCGCGATTATCCAGCGCGCTGGTCGCTTCGTCGAAAATTAAAATCGCGGGTTTTGCCGCTATCGCTCTTGCTATTAACAGTCGTTGCCGTTGTCCCCCCGATAAATTGCCGCCGCCCTCCGTGATTATCGTCTGCATTCCCATCGGCATTTTTTCAATATCTTCGGCAATTCCCGCTTTTTCCGCCGCTTCCCATGCGTCTTCTTCGGATAGTATGGTTTGCCCGGCTATGTTTGAAAAAATATCTCCAGTCATAAGTTTGCCGTTCTGAAGCACTACCCCCATTTGAGAGCGTACCGACGAGGGAGAGAGTTCTTCCAAAGATTGCCCATCGAAAAAAATCGAGCCGCTTTTTGGCTTTTCAAACCCTAGTAGAAGCTTTAGCAAAGTGGATTTTCCGCACCCGGATTTTCCAACTATAGCGAGATTTTCCCCTGCCTTTACCCGAAAACTTATGTTTTTTTAACCTCTTCCGCAAGAAGTCTCCCGCCTCTATAGGCGGTGAGATGAATTGCGATTTTTTTGAGGGTTCTAACCCAGAAAAAAATAATTGCTATGTAAATGGTTGTATGCTAAATTATTCTTAAAAGGCAGGTGATTAGCATGAATAAAGCATATAAATACAGATTATATCCAACCGAAGAACAAAAAGAGATGTTCGCAAAAACTTTCGGTTGCGTTAGATTCATATATAATAAAATGCTTGCCGACCGTTTAGATTATTACAAACAAACGGGTAAAAAGCTAAATAACACGCCTGCGCAGTATAAAAATGAATTTCCTTGGTTGAAAGAAGTTGATAGTTTGGCTCTTGCCAACGCTCAATTAAATCTCAATAAAGCGTATAGTAATTTTTTCTCCAATCGTAAACATTTCAGAAAACCTCGTTTCAAGTCTAAAAAAACAGGTCATTCTTCCTATTCTACCAATAATCAAAACGACTCTGTCAGACTTGAAGATGGAAAAATAAAACTTCCCAAAATTGGCTGGGTAAAACTTCGCTTACATCGTACGATAATGGAAAATAGCATTATAAAAACCGTAACCATTAGCAAAACTCCTTCAGGAAAATTCTATATAAGTATTTTAGTAGAGTATGAAAACCAAATACTCCCTATAATACCAAAGAAATTTCTTGGACTTGATTTTGCTATGCACGGTCTTTTTGTTGCGTCCGATGAAGCCGATGCGGACTATCCAAATTTTTTTAGAAAAGCCGAAAAGATGTTGGCAAAAGTACAAAGGAAACTTTCTAAAAAAGAAAAAGGCGGTGCAAATCGCCAAAAAGCAAAGTTAAGAGTTGCTATCTTGCACGAGAAAATTGCCAATCAAAGAAAAGATTTTTTGCATAAACAAGCGAAAATTCTTGCCGATAAATATGACGCTATCGGAATTGAAGATATTAGCGTAAAATCTATGGCAAAACGTAAAAAAGGTGGTAAATTCAGTTTTGGAAAATCTGTAGCCGACAATGGTTGGAATATGTTCATAAACATATTGAAATATAAACTTTTATGGCAGGGAAAATCACTCATAAAAATAGATAAGTGGTATCCTAGCAGTCAGCTTTGTCATGTATGCGGTTATAAGAACGAAGAAACGAAGAATTTGTCCGTTCGCGAATGGGATTGCCCAAATTGTCAAACTCATAATGACAGGGATAAAAACGCCGCAATAAATATTCGTGAAGAAGCAAGGCGAATTGCCTAAAATAAAATACCGTAGGGACTACGGAAATCTAAGCCTGTGGAGAGAGTGTAAGACGATTCCGTTTTTTCGGAAATAGGACGCTGTTCTCGTTGAAGCAGGAAGCTCCCGCCTCTATAGGCGGGAGTAGTTCACGCCGCATATTATATTCTTGCTTTGCCGCCAAGACTTTGGAGCGATAACCCGCCCATTTTGCGAAAAAGTCCCCCTCTTGACCGTTGGCTTTTATGGTGTCTATCATGGAAAGAGAGTTTATTACAAAGCCGTATTCCTTGCCGTCGTCCTGTTCAATACGCATTGAAAGGTCTTGAAGGCTTTTTCTTGCCAAAATTAAAACAGCTATGTTTACAATCGTAAAACATAAGCCTATAACCGTTAAAAGCGGATTATGTAAGGGGCAAAAGCGCGTCTAATTTCTCCGGCGTTCGCAATTTGTCAAGCGCCGCGCGGCTAAAAAAATTATCGTTTGCCATAACGGTTTCCCTTTAGATGTCTTATTAGATGTTTTCGAGGTTTTCGAGGTTTTCCGAATCGCGTTTGCGGGTTGCGGGTTTTCCTGCGGCGGCAATCATATCGAGATCGTCAAAGCCCAATTCGACTTTAACGCCCATTAAAGCCGCTTTTCTCTCTCTGTGCAGTTTTTGACGAAGGCTTTCTTTTATTTTGCTTAATACGGAAAAATCCGTTCTCTTATATTCGTTTTCCAATAACATTGCGTTTTCCTCCTTTTTTTTAGATTATTGGTCTATTTTAACATACGATTGGATTTTAAAAACATTACAAAATTATAACATAAAATGTTACTATTCACTTCTTTTTTTTCTTTCTCTTTCTTTTTTATAAATCCGCAAAATCAAAATTGGCGTATCTTAAAACGCAAAAAGAATGGCTCGTTACGCGCTCAAACAGACAGACAGTAACTTCACCCATAGCGGGCGAAGTGTTGACGTTATATAAAAAAGTAGGCGCGTATGTGACGGTAGGAACTCCCGTAGCGTTGGTCGGAGATTTTAGAACGTTAAGATTTACCGTTCCCATAGACGAAAGAGAAACGAGGCGCATATCTTTAGGGCAAGAATCTCTGTTTTCCGTTTACGGGAACGAGGCTTTGCAAAAATCTTACGGCGCGGAATATCAAGGAGGTAATTTGGGCGGGAATCAAGTTTTTACCGCACGAATTATTAAAATAACGCCGAATTTATCGGAAAAAGCCTCTATACGTCAAGTCGTATGGGAAGTTGACAACAGTTCGGGCATTTTAGAGCCTGGAATGTACAGTCGCGTTGAAATGCGTCCGAAGTTAAAATTCAGTTGTTTAACGATACCATTGGCGGCTTTAACGGACGAATCGCGTTCTACGGTCGCCGTAACAGACGAAGAAGGCAGACTTTCAATAAGACAAATAGAGACGGGGGAAGCCGATAAGGAATATATCGAAGTAACGGAGGGTTTAAACGAAGACGATGTTGTAATTGTTTCCGATACAAGGGGATTAAAAGAGGGAACTTTGGTGGAAGTTAGTATTGAAGAATAGGAAACAATATATATTTTGATTTTTTTCATTTTTAATGCTATACATAAAACGCCCGCTGAAAAAATTTTTCATTGGGCGTTTTATACTCTTTTTTCACAAGTTCCCAATATGCGCATTTACGCTTCATAAACTCTATATGACTTCCGCTCTCAACAATGCAACTGTTTTTTAGATACGGTTATTGTAAATATTTAATAAAATTTCTTGCTATTTCGGATTTATACGAAATGAAATCCATTAAGGGTATTCCGTTTTTTTCTAGTTCCGCTTGCATTTCATCGGTGAGTTTTTTGTCGTTATTATTATAGTCCGACAAAACTTTCTCAAAGACGTTTATTAACTCAATCTTTGATTTTTTACTTCGTATCTCCGCTAATTTATCGTTTTTTTCGCTTTTAATTTTGCGGTTTATTTTGTTTTCTTCTTGAACTCTTAATTCTCTTTTGGCCTTTGATATTATGCGTTCTTGCTCGCGCTCCAATGCTTTTTGTTTTTCTTCGGTTTCTACTTTATACGTGTCGTTAATTATAGCGTTTGTTATGACCGCCCCTAAATCCCTTATATTGCCTTTATTGTTAGATTTAATACAATATTTTATATTTCTTTCAATTTGCGCATGATCGTAAGTTACGACAATTTTTTTTGCGCGCTCTGCCCATACACCGTATTTCAAAAGTAAATCATAATCCGCTTGTTGTTCATCGCTCCACTTTTTCTTTTTTATTGTGGCGGAAGTGAGTTCGGAGGTATTTATATTTTCTTTTTTGATTTTGGCGGTTTCACTTGGACTGTACATTCCCATAGAGTTGAGCCATTTTTCGCCGGGGGATTTTTCAGAAGCGTTGAGCGAGTTTTCGGTTGTCGATGCGGTTAATTTTGGTAGCTCTTTTGCTTTTTTAGCGGGTAGAGGAAGCTTTTGAGCGTCATTTTTTAATACGACTATGAAATGAATTTTAGTGTATGTTCTGCCTTCTTTGACATATTCATGCCATACTCTAATATCGGATTTTTCATTTATTTCGACTAATGCCGGCTCTATAACTTTATCTTTCAGATTAGATAATTTATCGTATGTTTTACCAAGTTGAAATCTATCACGGAAAAAATCCAAATCCTTTTCAAAATCTCGAATTTTAAGCATTTTCTTTAAGATAAAGTACATTCTGACGGAATAATCGCGGGAAAATTCCATTAAAGGCTCTGCAGAAGTGGATAAATATGCAGACTTTAATTGTAATAACTCCGGCTTTAATTCATCGTCTATTTTATACTCTATTACGCTTTCGGAGGCAATATATTTAGCCGATTGCAACCAATGTGTCACATACCAATTTCCATCCGGATACTTTATTTCTAACGTTCGTCTTAATAATTTCATTATTGTTGATCTGACAAGAGTATACGCCTTTTGGGGTTCAAACTTACAAAAATGAGCCATATCCGACACTTTAATACGTACTCTGTTAAAATTTTCGTCATTGGCCTTAATTTGCGAGCAAATAGCAATTATAAACCTTTGCTCATATTTTGTTAAATTGTAACGAGCTTCAATAAGTCTATTCGACTGTTTCAAAATTCTATTTTCGTCTATTTTCAAAATATCTTTCACACAATCCCTCCGTTCAGAAATCAGCTTAGCAAAAACTTCTTTTTGCGTCAAGTAGTTTTTGCTAAAAATAAGTAAAAACTTCTTTTTGCGTTAAGTAGTTTTTGCTAAAAATAAGTAAAAAAGTAGTTTTTAATAAGTAAAAAAGTAGTTTTTAATAAGTAAAAAAGTAGTTTTAATAAGTAAAAAAGTAGTTTTAATAAGTAAAAAAGTAGTTTTTCGCGGGCCGCATCCCTAGAGCCGCGGGGGGTTCACCCCGCCGACATTCTTTACATGTTTTTACATTATAAATAACACCAACACCAACACGCGCTTACTAATATCTAATAAGGTATATAAAAAATAGGATATAGCAATAATATTTTTGGTGGTGTTGATATTTTTAAATTTTTCTTATTCTCTCTGACAAGGATAGAAAGTGCCAAATTCAAGAATCAAACAAGAAACAATAACAAAATAGAAAAATTTTCACAATCCTTGTCATAAAAATAGCCCACCCTCTATTTTTACAATAAAATTTATAAAAATAGCTATGTAAAAATTTATTTCTTTGATATAATGAAACATACAACAAATATTTTTTTACATAATTTGGAGATTTGTATGGCAATTAAAAATCGTATTCTTAAAAGTTTAAGCGCGGCTGAAAATAATAACAAAAATTTATTGTTTACAGAAGCGTTAAATAATTTAAACGTCGCGCAAAATTTATGTCAAACGGGATTAACTGCGGAAAATTATAAACCTTACGAGGAAATTTATGACGGACTTGTTTTAGCCGTAAAAAATTTAATTAACGTTGGCAATGTACCTGAGCTTATCAATTTATTCAACGAATTGTTAACGTATTTGAAAAATTTAACGCAAAACGAGCAAAACTTTAAAAGAGAGATAGTATTTTTACCCGTACAGGCAGCTATGTGGGATTCCTTGGAAAGCGTTTGGAAAGAAGCAAGCGAAGACCCCGAGCATATTATAACGTATGTAATACCTTTGCCCTATGTTAATTTAATTTTTGATAAAAAGCAAAATACTTATGTTCCCGACAAATGGCATTGGGAAAAAGATAAATTTCCAAGTTATGTGCCGTGTATTTTTTTCAACGATATTGATTTAAAAGAAATGCAACCGGACGTTATTTTTATAAATAACCCCTATGACGACCGCAATCATATTACAAGAGTAGACAACAGATTTTATTCGTCGATGTTAAAAGAGTGTACCGATAGACTTATATATATCCCATACTTTATAGTGAAAGAACCGGTTACGGAAGAAGAGATGGAAGATGTGGTTTTACAACCGGGAGTTTTAAATTCGGACTTAGTTATAACGCAATCGGAAAGCGTAAGAGAACATTATATCAATATATTGTCAAAAGGAAAACCGGACTGCAAAAGTATGTGGGAAAAGCGAATAATAGCGCTAGGTTCTCCTAAAATAGACAAGATAGCGAGTTTAAAAAGGGAAGATTACGAATTGCCGAAAAAATGGCAAGGAATTATTAAAGACAAGAAGGTCATATTATATATAACGAGTTTTATTCCGCAAATAACCAATGCCGATAAAATGCTTCAAAAGATGAGATATGTTTTTAACGTATTCAAAAAAAGAAAGGATGTTGCGCTCTGGTGGCGACCGCATCCTCTTTTAAAACAATCGATTAAATCGAAAAGACCCGATTTAGAGAAAGGGTATTTAAAACTCGAAAAAGAATATATAAAAGAAAATATAGGCGTTTACGATGATACGGGAGAACTTGAACGAGCGATATGTTATTCCGACGCGTATTATGGAGATAGTAGCAGCGTACTTACGTTATATAAATATACGGAAAAACCTATTATGATTGAAAATTTTAATGTTTTGGATGAGTGATAGTTGAAGAAAGGCCATTATGAGAACCAATAATACCATATATTTAGGAAAAACTGAAATTTCCGACAACAGTTCGCCTTATTTAATAGCGGAAATCGGTATAAATCACAACGGCGATATACAAATAGCTAAACGACTGATGGACGCCGCTTTTGCTTGCGGGTGGAACGCGGTGAAATTTCAAAAAAGAGAGCCCGATATTGCAGTTCCCGAAGCGCAAAAAAATGTTCCCAAAGAAACTCCTTGGGGAAGTATGACGTATCTTGAATACAAAAAGCGCATCGAGTTTCAAAAAGAGGAATATGATATAATAGACGAGTATTGCAAATTAAAGCCCATAGCATGGTCGGCTTCGCCTTGGGATTTACCCAGTCTTAAGTTTTTAAGCGAATACGATTTGCCGTTTATAAAAATTCCCTCCGCTATGCTGACAAACGACGAACTTATAAGAGAAGCGGGCAAACTAAAAAAGCCGCTAATCGTATCTACCGGCATGAGCACTTTAAAGGAAACGGATCACGCCGTAGAAGTTTTGCAAACGGCTACAAACGGAAACTTTATTTTAATGCACACAAATTCAAGTTATCCCGCTAAAAACGACGAATTAAACATAAGCCTAATTCCCTCGCTTATGGAAAGGTATAATTGTTTAGTGGGCTACAGCGGTCACGAAACAGATCTTATGCCTTCGGTTATGGCTGTTTGTGTGGGCGCCGTGGTAATTGAGCGTCATATAACGTTAGACCGCGAAATGTGGGGAACGGATCAAGCAGCAAGCGTAGGAATTGCAGGAATGCACGCTCTTCGCGGGCGTATTGATATTGCAGCCGATATTATGGGCAGCGGGAAAAAGGTATTGACTGAAAGCGAACTTGCAGTCAGAAAAAAATTGAGAGGTTGATTTATGACAAACTCCATTTTTATAACTATTCGTAAAGATTCGAGCAGACTTCCGAATAAAGCTGTAAGAAAGATTTTAAATCGCCCCGTTATGGAGCATATAATAAATCGCGCAAAACTTGCCAAAAACTTTGATATGGTTATAGTTTGCACTACAACGAGAGATATTGACGATGAAATAGCTGAAATCGCCGAAAAGAACGGTGCAAAAGTTTTTCGTGGTTCTTTAAACGATAAATTAGAACGCTGGAATGGCGCGGCAAAAGAATATAAAGTCGACAACATAGTTACTTTTGACGGCGACGATTTATTTTGCGAACCTAAACTTTTAGAACTTGGATTAGACGAACTCATTAAAAGAAAATTGGATTTTTTGGAAGCACCGGACGGACTTATATGCGGAGCTTTTACTTACGCTTTTACGTCAAAAGCCTTGCAAAAAGTTTGCGATATAAAAGCCTCCGATGATACGGAAATGATGTGGACTTATTTTAAAGATACGGGACTTTTTAAAATTGGAAAATTACAAAATGCGCCCAAGATTTATTTTAGCGACAAAATCCGAGCTACTCTTGACTATCCCGAAGATTTTGAGTTTTTTACCAAAATTTTTGAGCATTTTAACTGCGTAAATAACGATGTCGATTTGGCGGATATTGTAAAATATTTAAACGATAATCCCAAAATTGCGGAGATAAATATACACAGACAAGCGGAATTTTTGGCGAACCAAAAAGCCAAAACTCATTTAAAATTGAAACAGTGAATTTTAATTCTTACTTTCTTTTTCTCTTTTCTTTTTTATAAAAAAGAAAAGAGAAAAAGAAAGTAACAAAGAAAAAGAGAAAAGAAAAAATTTTAATAAAAAACACCTATCTGACTATAGACAAATAAAAAAATAGAATATGATAGTGAAAAAAATAATCAATAGAGTTTGATAAAATTTTTTGTCTCTTTCTTTTCTTTGTTACTTTCTTTTCTTTCTCTCTTTTTTACAAAAAAGAGAGAAAGAAAAGAAAGTAAATAAAACAAAAGGGGAATAAAAAATGAGTGAAAAAAATCCCTCAAAATATTTAGGGAATGAAATAAAATATCTTTCAAAAGTGTTGGAAGGCGAAGCGTGGTCTGCAACAATTGGAAGCTGGGTGCACGGTTTAGAAGAAAAATTTGCCGCGACTATTGGGACAAAATACGGAGTCGCCGCAAATTCCGGCACATCCGTTTTACACATGGCGCTTGAAGCCGTAGGAGTACAACCCGGGGACGAGGTTATATCTCCTGCGCTTACCGTTATTATGGATACAACGGCAACCATCCACGCGAACGCAGTTCCGATTTATTGCGATGTGGACGAAAATACTTTTCTAATGAGTCCCATAGATTTAGAAAAGAAAATTACTCCCAAAACCAAGGCTATAATAACCGTGTCGTTATATGGCGCGTCGCCGGATTATGATAAAATCTTAGAAATCGCAAAAAAGCATAATATTCCCGTGATAGAGGACAACGCGCAGGCGGTTTTAAGCTCGTACCATGGAAAGACTTTGGGCGCGATAGGAGATATATCTTGTTTCAGTTTTGAAAATTCCAAACATATTTCTTGCGGCGAGGGCGGTATGCTTTTGACCGATAATGAAGAATATGCCGAAAAGGCTAGAAAACTCGGCGGACATGGATTTAAAAATTTAAAGGCCGATGAGGGAAGAGTTAGATTTTTAAATAAAGAAATGTTTCAAAACCCTAATTATAAAAGACACGATGCTTTAGGCTGGAATTATCGTATGCCGGAATTTACCGCAGCGGTCGCTTACGCTCAACTTGAACGCGTTAATGAACTCGTCGAACTTAGAAAAGAAACGGCGAAAATTTTTATTGACGCTATAAAGAATTGCGATTATTTAATTCCGCAGGCGAATCTTCCCGATACGGTCAATTCTTATTATTCTCTTGGTATTGTCTATGAGGGAGAAGAAAAAATAGGCGTGCCTTGGGCGGATTTTCGCAGAGAATACGTCGAAATGGGCGGAGACGGTTTTTACGGCGCGTGGAGTGTGCCGTATTTAGAGCCTGTTATATCCGAAGGGACGTTTAAAAAGCGTTTGCCGGATATTTATGCAAAACTCGAATTTCCGAAAGGCTTATGCCCTGTTGCGGAAAAAATTCAGCCTAAAATTATGCAGTTTAAGACTAATTACAGGGATTTGAATTTAGCTAAGGAAAAGGCGGAAGTTTTGAAAAAGTTGATTAAAAAGTATGGGAGCTAATAAATGTTAGATATAGATTTTTACATGAAATTTGATAACGTAATAAACGATATAAAATCCGGCAAACTTAAAAGCGAGTACGAAGTATTTAACGCTCTTGAAAACATACGTAGCAAAAATCCCGTGGTTTATAACATAGAAACCACTAATCGTTGCAATATGCGTTGTAAAATGTGCCCTCGCACTACTATGATGACCAGAAGTATGGAGGATATAGACTTCGACACTTTCGCTAAAATTTCTGGACAACTTTCGCCTCATAGCCGAAGCCTTTGGAATAAATGGAAAGACTATTGCGAGAAAAAATACGGCATAAAGGAAGAGGACGAGCCAAGCGAAAATCATTTTTTCCTGTATGTCATATCGAAAGTTATACAGCTTCACGGTTACGGCGATCCACTTTTGGACAAAAATATGGATAAATTCATCCGCATATTGACGGATAAAGGGTTATATACTTATTTTAGCTGCAATCCCGTAAATATAAATCTTGAACGGACTTATAAAATGCTTGATGCGGGACTCTCTTACATAAAATATTCCATTGAAAGCACTGATGACGAAGAGCATAAGAAAATCAGAGGCGGCGGAAATTTTTCAAAAAGTTACGAGGACATTTTAAAGGTTTTGGATTATAAGCATAAAAATAATCTAAATACGGTTATAGTTATAACTATGCTTAATCTTAACCGACAAAATCAATACGAGGAATTTCAAAAGCTGATGGACGCTTTTAACGGGTTAGACGTTTATGTGTATCTTAAAAGCGAAGATTGTCAGTGGTATCGAAAAGACTATCACCCCACAAAATCCATTCATTGGCAGGAATTTTGCAAGCATCCTTGGATGACTATGACTATAAAATCCAACGGCGAAGCGACAATGTGTATGGAAGATTTTAACAATGAAATTGTTTTCGGCAACGCTAAAAACGAAACTCTTTACGATATTTGGCATGGAGAAAAATATAAAGAGTTTCGTAAACAACATATATCAAAAACTCCGTCTAATATAAAATGCTTCGATGAATGCGATATGAAGCTTGTGGGAAGTTTGTTGAGGTAAAATAGAATGAAACATATATATACAAAGAAGTTTGATATAACCGGTCGTGTTTGCGTAATTACGGGCGGAGGCGGACTTATTGCCCGCCGTCATGCCGAAGCCGTTGTGGAGGGCGGTGGCATTGTTGTACTTTTAAGTAAAACGTTGCCCGGTATGGAAAATATAAAAAATATATTAGTAGACGAATACGGCGAAGATATTGCCGTTGAAATCTTCGTAGCGGATATTACAAAGTCAGAGGAAATTATAAAAGTAAGGAACGAACTTGTAAAAAAATACGGTCATATCGATGTGCTTATAAATAACGCCGCAAATAATCCGAAAGTTGAAGGCGGTTCTAAAAATTTAGGAGCGCGAAAATTTACCGCATTCCCTCTCGATATGTGGAACGAGGATTTAGCGGTAGGGCTTACGGGAGCTTTTCTTTGCGCTCAGATTTTCGGCGAAGTTATGGAAAATCAAAAAAGCGGAGTAATACTTAATATTTCTTCCGATTACGGTATTATAGCCCCGGATCAACGAGTTTATAAAAAAGAGAATACGCCGGAGGACGAGCAAATAATAAAGCCCGCGTCTTACTCGGTGGTAAAACACGGGATTATAGGGCTTACAAAGTATTTGGCGGCTTATTGGGCGAATAAAAACATAAGAGTCAACACTCTTTGCCCCGCAAGTTTACATAACGGTCAAGACGAAGAATTTGTAAAAAAATTAAGCGAGTTAGTTCCGCTTGGCAGAATGAGCGAGCCGGAAGAATACGTTTGTACAATACTTTATATGATTTCCGACGCTGCGACTTATATGACAGGCGCAACTGTTGTTATCGACGGGGGCAGGACAATTTTGTAGAGGAGAAAACTATGTCAGACAAACTTAATGAATATCACCAAAAACAATTTATCAAATTCGCCGTAAAACCCCGCCCTTTAGGGCTGGGGATATAAGGCGAATTTTTTGAATGGGTTCGATACCCATTCAAAAAATAATAGACTAACTTTTCAATTTTTAGTAAAATATATTTAGCGGTTAGACTTCCGCATAAATCAAAAAAGTAATAAAAAATCAATCACGGCGTGAAAGGAGGATTTAGGCCGTTTGGAGGAAGCATTCCCCCTTGCCGCAGCACGACACAATAGGTGAATCGCGACGGGTAGAAAAGTAATGCAATGTTAAAAATAACAAAAGTAAGCAGAAGTCTTTAAAGACGACTGTGTAAAGGCAATTGGCATCGCCTTAAGGAATAAGGTCATCCTGTTAATAGGAGGAAACTTAAAAGACAAACTTCCTTTAAAGAATCCCCCGCCTTTAGGCGTGGGGAGTGTCAAGCCTTGGTATTTTGTTTTGGCTAGAAAATGAAATATAAAGCGAGGAGTAAAAATGAATAAACAGTGTAAAATTTGTAATTCTTCGGATGTTAAAATCGTTTATAATGGCAAATTTCGTTTAGGCGGAGTCGGAACTTGGATTAAAAACGACACTCCTGTTTTCAAGTGCAATAATTGCGACGTTTTATGGCACGATGATGTGTTGGACGATATTGCCGGTTTTTATGAAAACAGCGAGTACAGAGAAGCTGTTCAAGGTAACGCCAATATTGATAAATTTTATGAATTGCATGACAGCGAAGTGGAGAATAGACTAAATTTTACGGGAACGAAAATTTTTCGTAACAAAATCGTTGCCGATATAGGTTGCGGTGGCGGAGCGTTTTTAGATTATATAAATGGAGTCGCTAAAACTATAATAGCCGTAGAGCCTTCAAAGGATTATAGACAAAAACTCATAGATAAATTCACCCACTCTGGGGAGGGGGGGGTATATCCCTATGCCTCCGTTGCCTTAAAAGATTGGCAGAATAAAGTAGATATAGTCACATCTTTTGATGTAATAGAGCATGTGACAAATCCAATAGAGTTTTTAAATGATATATATAAGCTTTTAAAAGATGGTGGACAAGCAATTATAGAAACTCCTACAAATCAACCTGTTACCAGCGATTTATTAGGAGAAGATTATAACAAAATAATAGTTTATACCGCACAGCATTTATGGGTTTTTTCAGAAAATTCATTGTCATTTATGGCAAAAAAAATTGGTTTTTCTAAATGTAGTTTTAAATATTTTCAAAAGTGGGATTTGACAAATTTATTGACTTGGATGAAATACAAACGCCCATTATCAATTGGAAGCAATTATGGAATTCCCGAAATAGACATAAATTATGATTTTGTTACTCCTACGCTCAACGAGGTTTATAAAAAAACTTTAGAGGAGAAAGGTTTGGCGGATACTATAATAATGTATTTGGAAAAATGAACATAAGGAGTTATAATTTTTGTTTATAATTTATACGATTTATTAAAATGCGATGGCGTGATTATTACATCGCCTAACAGTACGCATTACGAATATATAGAATTTTTCGTTAAAAGTAATTTTTCAGGTTATATTTTTTGTGAAAAACCACCGGTAGTTTCGCCGGATGAATTGTTAGCTTTAAAAAAAATGTCTGACAATTTTAAACAAAAAATATTGTTCGATTTTAATCTTCGTTTTAGTAAATTATATGAATTATTAACTTATAAAAAATACGGACAACTATTATATTTAAATATTGTTAACGGTCACGGTTTAGGTTATAAATCATCGTATAAAAATTCATGGCGAAACGATAAAAAAATAAATAAACTGGGAATATTTAAAACGGTTATTATACATTATATAGATTTATTATTTAACGCATTAGGCGAAATAAATTACGACAACGTGCAGTTAAATATAAATTCTCCTTATGGAAATACCATAGATAATTGTATGTATAGCGCAAGAATGAAAAACGAAACTATGGTAAATATTTTTGTCAGTTATACAATGCCTTATGTTAATGAAGTATTTTTAATATTTGAAGATGGTTTAGTTAAGTTGACCGATAAAAATATTTCGATATATGAACCCAGAGATACTTTTGCATCTAACGGAAATTTCACAACTCCGCCGTTAAAAGCAAATATTCATTTAGAAACAAATTTTTGGGACGATTCCGAGAAGCGAATTGTCGAATTTTTTGTTGATGTCATGAAGAAAAAAGAAACATTGCCTTTGAAATTGTTTGATAAAACTATGTTTGCTACTGAGTACATAATGAAGTATTGTTCCAATATCTTATGAAAAAGAATAGGCTGTGATAGTTAACATAAAAAACACTAACTATCACAGCCTATTCTTTAGGAGTTATTTACAACATCAGATAATTCTTTGTTCAAAGGTTCAAACGGTTCTACGACTTTATGAATACAATTATGACATACCACGCCTTTTAGATTTTTTTCTAAAAAGCGTTTTCTTAATTTTTGCATTATATCGCTATGCCAAGCATCCGCCAAAGACATTTTATGCAAATCGACAGCGTACAGAACATTATCAAAATCTAGACAACAAGCGTTTAGATATCCTTCCGCAGTTATGTGTATACGATTAAATACTATTTCGCATAATTCATTGCCGGGGGTTAAGTAAGTTTTAGGATCTACAATTTTATTTTCTATAAGTTCCATCATAGGATTACCTACAGTAACTGCGTCAAAAAAATAAATTTTTTCAACCAAATCAATAAATTCTTTTTCAAACAACGAAATTTCGTTTTGCGTAATTGTTGTTTTTACAAAAGATAAAAACACGGCAAAATCTATACTATTTTTATTTATATATTTATGTAAATTTTGCACGTTATCTTTAACTCTTAAAAAATCGTCTTTACCATGTACTTTCAAATAACTTTCCCTGGTAGCTGCGTTTATTGAGATTTTAATACTGCTAAGTCCTGCATTTATAAGCTCTTTCATGCGATCAAGTGTTGCCAATACGCCGTTGCTGGTTAAATATATATATTCGTATCCCAATTTTTTGCAATATGATATATAATCGACTAAATCTTTTTTCATCAATGGCTCACACATCATAGCAAAACCTATCTCTCTGCTACCGTTGTCGTGGGCTTGTTTTATAAGATCAAGTGTAAAATCACGGTCACATTCTCTAATTTTACGCTTCATTTTATCATGACGGCAAAAAATACAATTATGATTACAAGTATTATTTAGCTCAACTAAAATATTATGCGGAAACGGGGGCTTTAGAGTATATTCTACGGGTCTTTTGAGATATATTTCTTTTTGAGTTGCCATATGTTTTCACTCCTCGTATTTGATGATATATATGAAAATTCGCTAGAATTATAACATATTGTATGATATAATATCAATAGATAAAGTATAGATTTTATAATTATGCTTTAAAAAGCATAAAACATGATGGTGTCACTATGAAACCTTATATATTATTTGAAACTGATCGTATAATAGACGACGGTGATTTTGTTATTTACTATGCAAGACATATTCAATCATTGTTTGAAGTTAATAAAGTTACTGGCGAAGCCAAACTATTGTGGAAAAATTCATCTCAAGAAGCTTTTCGCTCTTTTATATATTATAACGACAAATATATTTTTTTTCCATGTGGAGTAGGTAATTGCGGAATACTTGACTTAAAACGAAATGATTTCAAATGTTTGGAAATTCCTCAAAATTTACATTTGCCTAGCGAACATAATTGGTCGGCAAATTATATTCGTTATATGAATTCATTATTCTTTTATTGGCAGAATCCCGTTGTTACGCAGTATAATCTAGCGACAGGCGAATGGAAAATATATAGAGAGTGGCAGAAAGAATTGCCGTCCGAAATATCGCCAAATCATTGGATGATATGGAATGCATTTTCACACAATGATAAACTTTATTTTCCTATCGGAGAATCAAATTATTTGCTTGAAATAGATCCCCAAAACGATAAAACTAATATAATCAAATTAACAATTCCGGTAACTTTCAATGAAATACAATTTGTATTTTACAAAAATCAAAAATTATATATATTGTGCGTTAAAGACAATAATCAATTGTCCATTTTAGAAAGCGATTCATTTTTGACTTCATCTTTTGAAGAAATATGTCAAATACCTAATTTATCATATGATATTGACAGTTTTATATCGCAAGCTGTTGGAAAAGAAAATATGTGGCTTTTTCCTTGCGAATATGATAAAGCGTATAAAATAAATTTAACCAGTGGCATTTGTGAAATTTGTTCGGATATACCGATTGCAGTAAATATGTTTAATGATTATAATTATCCTTCTGGATTTCATTTGGGAGATAATTATTGGTCGATAAATACCCGTATCGGTGATTTAGTAAAAATTGATTTATTAAACGACAAAGTTAGTTCGGTTAAAATAAAATTTAGTTTTCAAGAATACGAAAAAATAATTGGCTTAACCGATTTTGTACATGAAAATATAAATTTTGACATAAATGAATTGTTAAATGTACTTGCAAAAGATTTTGGAGGTTTAAAGGATAATGTTATTGTATCCGATAATATTTTTCTTGGGAATGATTGCAGGGATAGTAATAATGTGGTACTTAGCGGGAATGAAAAACAATGCGTTAAAAAGGAAATTGAATTGGATTACAATTCAGAAAAATATAATGACCGTATGGCTGAATGCAAGAAGAGACAAAAATGGAACACTCTCTTTTTTTGAGGATCACGGTTTTACACATTTAGCAATATATGGTTTGGGTTTAAATGGTAAAATATTGTTTGATGAATTCAAAAATTCCCATATAAAAGTCGACTATTGCATAGATAAAAATAAAGCGAATATAAAAATAGATTCGCCTTTATATGATTTATCGGATAATTTACCAGATACCGAAGTCATTATTATAACTCCAATGCTTAGTTTTTATGAAATAAAAGAAGAATTAGAAAAAAAAACCAATGCGCCTCTTTATTCTATTGAAGAAATTCTTAATTGGGAGAAATAAAAGCCATGACGATAGAAGAATTTAACCAAAAGTTACTTGAAGCTGAAGAAAAATTTAATTTTTTTGATGTAGAAATATTTGGTAAAAAAATATGGGGGCTTTTGCGTTTTAATTATTATTTATTAGATGAAGTGTATGCTGATAATGACGGAATAAGTTATAATATGGATTTATTTCCTAAGTGTAATTTTTTTGAATTAATTATAAAACATTTAAACAATCCCGGCTATGATTTTTTGTTTAGGGATTTACCATGTTTTTTGTCACAAAAAGATATACTTTATATAACAGAAAAATATGATATAAAATATAATACTGGGAGAGAGAGGAAAAAAGTTATAGAAGATTATATATTATCTACTCCCGATAATATTTCTTATGCAATTCTTGAATATGCACTTAGTGAAGGTAGCTATATAAACTTTGATATGTTCAAAGATAAATATTATTTTTCTCATGAAATGTTAACTGCATTATATAAAAATAATTATAATATATCTCGGGAAGAAGTGTCATCTATTTTATTAGATAAGATAATACTTCCTTTAGAAAAATTCTTCAATAAACCAATTGTCGATAGAGTTAGAATTTTAATGATTGACATATGTATGTTCTATATTCTGTACAGTGATATTTATAATTCATTTTTTTCTTATATTTTAAAAAAGGTAAAACCTAAACTTGTAATTTTTACTGAAATTTATTTTATTACCCCAATTTTAGTAGAGGCATTAAGAAATCAAAACATAATATCGGCTAATATAACCTTTATGTATATTTTAGTAGATGAAAAATATATAGGATATAGTTCAAATTTAAAATTTAATAGATATAATCCGGATTATGTTATATGTAAAGGAGAAATAGAAAGAGATTGGTTTGCTAAAGAAACGCATGAATGTAAATATGGAATCTCTAAGAAAAATTTATTGCCTATAGGAAATCTTTCATTAAATGAAAGATTTTTAAGAGCTAAAAAATCCAAATATCCATTTAATGAGATAAAACGATATTTAGTAATTAGTTCTGGTTTTAATAAATTAAAGGAATTTACTTTAAAATTATCTAAAAGTTTACAAGAAGAAAAAATTGAAATTATTTATAAATTACATCCATTAGAATTTCATAAAATAAATGAGTTTATACAATATTTTAAAAATACTAATGTAAAAATTAAAGCAGACGTATCAATATATAATTTGATTGAAACTGCGGATTTGATTATAGGTGAAGAATCTAACGCTATATATGAAAGTGCGCGATTCTATAAACCAATATTTATTTATAATAGATTTTATAAAACTCATCCTTTAGTAAAACATAATATTGCAACTGGAATCTCAAGTGTTGATGATTTTTTAAATAAAATTAAAAATCCCGAAAAAATGACTACTACGCCTGAAAATATAAGTTATTTTTATGCAGATAATGCAAAAGAAAATTATCAAAATTTTTTAAGAGAAGTTATTGGAAAAAATAACCACAGTACAATTTATAGTTGAGAGGAGTATATAATGCAAAATAAAAAAATTCCGCTTTTTAAAGTTTTTATGGCGGAAGAAATAGATAAACCTTTACTTGAGGTAATTCATAGCGGTTGGATTGGAGAAGGTCCCAAAGTCGCTGAATTTGAAAAAAAATTAAAATCTTATTTTCAAAACGAATATTTATCGACTTTAAACAACGGTACGGCGGCGCTACATTTAGCGTACCATATGGCTATACATCAAGATAAGCCAAAATCTTATTATAATTCAAACGAAGATGAAATTATTTCAACAGCCATCACTTGTACTGCAACCAATACGCCTATTATAAATAATGGCGCGAAAATTGTTTGGGCGGATGTAGATCCGCTAACGGGGAATGTTGATCCAAAAGATATAGAAAATAAAATTACCAAGCATACCAAAGCAATAGTAATGGTACACTGGGGCGGCAATCCCTGTAAAATAGAAGAAATTAACGCTATAGCTAAAAAATATAATATAAAAACCGTAGAAGATGCGGCGCATGGCATAGGTATGGAATATAAGGGAAAAAAAGTCGGCAATTTCAGCGATTATACGGCAATTTCCTTACAAGCCATAAAACAGATAACAAGCGTGGACGGCGGTATACTCATGATGAAAAGTGAAGCGGATTATAAACGCGCTAATCTTTTACGTTGGTATGGTATTGACAGAACAATACGAGAAGGTATAGACTTAAGATGTGAAATTGATGTTGCCGAAGCGGGTTATAAATTTCATATGAATGATGTGTGCGCCGTTATTGGAAATACAAATTTTGCGCATATAAAAGAATTAGTTGCAAAGAGTAGAGAAAACGCCATTTTTTACAATGAAGCGTTTGCAAATTGCGATAAAATAACCGTTGCGCCGGAAAATCCCAATGGTATTTGCCCTTATTGGTTATATACTCTTCATGTGGAAAATCGCGATAAAGTTATGGCAAAATTAAATGGAATCGGCATAATGTCGTCTAAAGTTCATGCAAGAAACGATACTCATTCTATGTTTAACGAATTTAAAGCAAAACTTCCAAATGCCGAGAGATTTAATCGTACTCATCTTTGCATTCCGGTCGGTTGGTGGGTAACGAAGGAAGATCGTGAATTTATCGCAGATAGTGTTATAAAAATTACAAATAAAATATAAAAGTAATAGGAGTTGATTTTGTTGCATACAAGTTGTATGACTAGAATGAAATGGTTTGTCGATAATTATATACT